>JACCDH010018650.1_pt1 | contig 16241 bp, 18 predicted proteins | sample 7442481 | NCBI WGS metagenome assembly JACCDH01 (sample SAMN15323433, study PRJNA562643) | freshwater metagenome | isolation source: river surface water | place: USA:Blue River Watershed | collected 2017-08-15
ATAGATGCGACCGGACGAGATGCTGTCGGTCATGCGGGCATGCACGCCGGTGAAGCGTTCGTAATGGCCAAGGTCCAGATCGGTTTCCGCCCCGTCGTCGGTGACAAAGACCTCGCCATGTTCAAAGGGCGACATGGTGCCAGGATCGACGTTCAGGTAGGGGTCAAGCTTGCGCAGCCGCACCGTATAGCCGCGCGCCTGCAACAAGGCCCCGAGGGCTGCCGAGGCAAGGCCCTTGCCAAGCGAGGACACCACGCCGCCGGTGATGAAGATATAGCGCGCCATGTGGGGTCTCCCGTGTGTTTCAGGGTGTCGATTCGCGGTGAAAGAATCGCAGCATCACGGGAGTTGATCCTTAGCCGAGACCGGCGAAGGACGCAACTGCACCGCTAGATGCAGTCGTGACCTATGCGAAAACCGCAACAGGTTGGGGATTAGTTTTCGGCTTTTTCGGGGGTGGCCGGGGCGTCCGCCGGGGCGGGCGGCAGCAGGTCCGAGGCTGCGGGCAGCTCGGGCGCGTCGGCTTTCGGCACTTCGATGCCGATCTGGTCGGCGACCGAGCCGGTCTTGCCTTCGCCCGCTGCAAGGATGGTCAGCGTCAGCGAGGTGCAGATGAAGGCGGCTGCGAGGCCCCAGGTGATCTTGCCCAGGGCTGTGGCCGCGCTGCGCGCCGACATCGCCCCACCGCCGCCGCCCATGCCAAGGCCGCCACCTTCGGAGCGTTGCAAAAGCACGACGCCGACCAGAAGGAGCGCAAGGATGAGGTGGATGGTGAGGACAACGTTTTCCATGGGGCCTTCGCAATGCTGACGCGCCTATCTAGGCGCAAGGGGCGGGTGGCGCAAGGGGCTTGGCGGGGGGAGCGCGGTCTTTGGCCGGGCGCCCCTTGCCCGCGCGGGGAAGCCTCCGGCGGGGGTATTTGGGCCAAGATGAACCGGCGGGCGCGAAGCCGGGTCTTGACTGGCGCTTTGACTGGGGGCTTTGACTGGGGGTTTTGACTGGGGGCTTTGGCGGCTAGCCTTCGCAGACGGCCGAGAGCTTGTTGCCGTCGGGGTCGCGCAGGTAGCAGGCGTAAAAGCCCGCGCCATAGGGGCGCAGGCCCGGCGCGCCTTCGTCCGACCCGCCGGTGGCGAGGCCTGCGGCGTGGAAGGCATCAACCGCGGCGCGGCTGGGGGCGATGAAGGCGGGCATCGAGCCATTGCCGACGCTCGCGGGTTTGCCATCAAAGGGCCGTGTCACCCAGAAGCGGATGCGCGCGGGCGCGGGGTCGCCATATCCGGCCTCATCGGCGTTCAGAAAGCGCCGCTCTAGCCCGAGGCAGGGCATGACCGCATCATAGAAGCGGCAGGCGCGATTGAGATCATTGGTGCCCACGGTGATATAAAGCAGCATCTTCCCCCCCTTGCGGCCATTTTGCTGTTTCGCTGGCCGCGACGGCCCGCTATAGGGGCCACGGTTTTTCCATAGCGCAAGGATATGCCATGGCCAATGTCGTCGTCGTCGGAGCCCAGTGGGGGGACGAGGGGAAGGGAAAGATCGTCGATTGGCTGAGCGAGCGCGCCGATGTCATCGCGCGGTTTCAGGGCGGTCACAATGCCGGCCATACGCTGGTGATTGACGGCAAGGTCTACAAGTTGAGCCTTTTGCCGAGCGGCATCGTGCGCGGTGGCAAGCTGAGTGTCATTGGCAATGGCGTGGTGGTGGACCCTTGGCATCTGGTGACAGAGATCGACAAGCTGCGGGGGCAGGGGGTTGAGATCACCCCGGAGAACCTGATCCTGGCCGAAAACGCCAGCCTGATCCTGCCCATTCATGGCGAGTTGGACCGGGGCCGCGAGGCGCAGACCGGGGTGGCCAAGATCGGCACCACCGGGCGCGGCATTGGTCCGGCCTATGAGGACAAGGTGGGCCGCCGCGCGATCCGCGTCGCCGATATCTTTGACGAGGCGACGCTGGACACCCGGATCGGCCGCCTGCTGACCCATCACAATGCGTTGCGCGCCGGGCTTGGCCTGGATCCGGTGGATGCTGCGGCCCTGAAGGCGCAGATTCTGGAGATTGCGCCGAAGATCCGGCCCTATGCCGGGCCGGTCTGGAAGGTGTTGACCGAGGCGCGGCGGGCGGGCAAGCGGATCTTGTTCGAGGGCGCGCAAGGGTCGCTTCTGGATATTGATTTCGGGACCTATCCCTTTGTCACCTCGTCGAATGTGATTGCGGGGCAGGCGGCGACGGGGGTGGGACTTGGCCCGACGGCGATCGACTTTGTCCTGGGCATTGTCAAAGCCTATACCACCCGTGTGGGTGAGGGGCCGTTCCCGGCCGAGTTGTTTGACGCCGATGGCGAGCGTCTGGGTGAGCGGGGGCATGAGTGTGGCACGGTGACGGGCCGCAAGCGGCGCTGTGGCTGGTTTGATGCGGTGCTGGTGCGCCAGACCTGTGCCACAAGCGGGGTGTCGGGGATTGCCTTGACCAAGCTGGATGTGCTGGACGGGTTCAAGACGCTGAAGATCTGTGTCGGCTATGAGCTGGACGGGCAGCGGATGGACTATCTGCCGACCGCCGCCGACCAACAGGCGCGCTGCAAGCCGATCTATGAAGAGATGGAAGGCTGGTCGGAGACCACCGCAGGTGCGCGGTCCTGGGCCGATCTGCCCGGCGCGGCGATCAAATATGTGCGGCGGATTGAGGAGTTGATCCAATGCCCGGTCGCGCTACTGTCCACCTCGCCCGAGCGGGATGACACCATTCTGGTGACCGATCCCTTCGCGGATTGATCTTTGGGCCTTGCGCCTTGGCCTTTGCGACGCGGGTCGTGGGGGCCGAGGAGGCGGCGAGGCCGACCGACGAGGGGTGTCATGGCACTGAGTTACAAGACGCGCAAACGCCTGTCCTTGCTGATCCTGCTGGTGGGGATGCCGGCCTATGTGGTGGTGGCGGTCAGCGTGATGAACGCCTTGCCGCGCCTGCCGCTTTGGGCCGAGGTGCCGGTCTATCTGATTTTGGGCTTTGCCTGGATCCTGCCCTTCAAGGCGGTCTTTACCGGCATTGGCCAGCCCGATCCCGATCAGCCGGACGAGGATCCGTCCAAGGGCAAATGAAACAGGCGGATCAAGCCCTTTGGGGCGATCCGCCTGTTGGCAGGTCCGGGAGGCAGCCCGGCCTGAATCGTGTGGCCTGAATCCTGTGTCTTGGGCTTAACCGGCCAGTTTGCGCGCCTCGGCCAGATAGGGCGAGCGGTCGGTCAGGGCGAACATGCCGCGCTTGACCTTGGTGATCCGGCCCTGACGCAAGAGCGTGCCAAAGCCGCGCAGGTAATCTTCGCGTGCCGTCTGCGACTGGCCCGGCAGGGCTGCAAGCTGGCGCATGACGAGCGGGCGCGAGAATTCGGGGCGTTGCAGGACCTCGGCGCAATAGACGGCGGCGGCCTCGAGCAGGTCAGGCAGCGCTTCGGCGCCAAGCTGGTCGGCGAAGTCTTGAAAGCTGGTGGCGTCCGAAAACAGGTTTTCGGCCTCGTCGGCGGCCAGAAGATCGTCGGCGTCAAGGTCAGACTGATCGGGTTCCTGCATCACGCGCGCGGGGCTGGGCGCCTGCACTGCCGTGGTGACAGATGCGGTGGCGGGTGCAGCGGCGGGGAGCGTATCAGCCCCCGGGCGGCGCGGGCGCACCGGCATCACCACACGGGGCGCGGCCGGGGCGGCGGCAGGTGCCGTAACCGGGGCCGCCGGGCGCGGCTGGTCGATGCGTTGGGCCGAGACCAGAACCAGGGGCGTCGGGCGCGCGGCCAGGTCCTGGGTCGGGCGCGGGGTTGTCACCTCGGCCTGGGGGCGGCGCGGACGCACCACGCGGTCAAGATCGTCGCGATAGGGCTCCATCCGCTGTTCGCCGGGCGTGGCGCGGGCGCCGCTGGTGGCGCGGTCGGCTTCGGTCGCGGCAACGGCGGCCTTGAGATGGGCAATGGCCGACTGGCGGCGGCGGGTTTCTTCGCCCCCCATCTGCGAGGCGGCCTGCGCCATCAGGCGGCTGACGGCCTCATCTTCCGCCGGAACGCTGATCTGGCGTGCGGCGCTGGGTTGGGCTGGGGCCTCATCCTGTTCGGGTTGAGGTTCGGGTTGGGGGGCGACCTGCGCTTCGGTCGGGGCCTGCGGCGCGGCGTCTTGGGGCTGGGGTGCCACGGGTGCAGCACCAAGTTCGGCCTCAAGGGCGGCGAGTTCCGCCTGAAGGGCGGCCTCGGCCTCATCCGATAGTGCGCCTTGGGATGCGGCGGCGGGGGCCTCATCCTGGACCTGCGGGGCCGGAGCGGGCGCAGTGGGTGATTCTGCGGCGGGTTCTGCAGCCGGTTCTGCGGCCGGTTGGCGGCGGATGCGGATGACGCGGGCGCGGGCGCGGGGGGCTGCGGTCTCGTCCGTGGGAAGGGGGGCCGGGGCTGCCTCGGCCAGAGCGGGGCCGTTTTCGGGCGATTGATCGGCAGGTTCGATCAGCGAAGGCGTGACGTCCAGGTTGGCGTCAGCTTCGGCGGGCTGTTCAGAAGCCGCGGCGGGTTCGGCCGGTTCGACGGGTTCGACCGGTTCGAAGGGTTCGGGCAGGGCCTCGAGCGTCAGATCCTCATCTTCGTCCAGATCCTCGGGCGCGGTGGGATCAGCGGCCTGTGACGGCTGATCGGCCCCGATGGCCGCGAGGCTGGCGATCAGGCTGTCATCGTCGGTCTCGGCGGGTGCCGCAAGATCGGCGGCACCAAGGCGCGAAAGGAGGGCGTCTTCGTCCAGCGTTTCGGCCTTGGGCGCAAGATCTTCGGGAAGATCCGAGGTTTCGTCGGCAAGGACCGCCTCGGCATCGGCGGCGGATGCGGGCTGATCTTCGGGCAGATCTTCGATCTGGTCGGAAAGGGGGGCGGCCTCGGGCGCTGCGGGTTGGGTGCCAAGACCCGCCAGCATGGCAAAGTCGATCCCGGCATCCTGCGGCAGGTCTTGATCGGTGGTGTCGATCAGTTCATCGGCGGGCGGAACCGGGGTGGCGGGTGCTTCGGCGGTGACCATATCCGAGGGCATCAGCGCCTCGGGCACGTCAAAGGCAGAATCGGCAAAACCGGCGAGGTCGGATGCGGCGGCATCGGGCGCGGCTTCGGCGGTTTCCTCGGCTGCGGGAAGGGGTGTGTCAAGGCTTGCGGGCGCAAGATCAGTTTGATCGAAAGGCTCAATCACAGCGGCGGGCACGGCGGCAGGCAGATCGGCCACGACGGGCGCGAGGTCCTCGGCATGCTGATCTTCGATATAGCTGTCTTCGGCGGGGGCCAACGGGGTGTTGGGCGCGATCTGGGCCAGACCGGTGGCCAGCAGGGCCGGGGCGGCAAGCGCCTCGCTGGGGGTATCTGCGGCCGTCTGGGCATGGCGGGCGCGGATGCGCTGCAGCCGTGCGGCGACGCTTTCGGCACCACTTTCGGCCGAAGGGGCGGGCGTGTCGAGAAGGGCGGGGCGGGTCGTGGCCGGGGCAGGTGCGGCCTCGGCCAGGTCGCCTGCGCGCAGGATCACGCCATTGTCCTGGATCTTGGCTTCCACCCGGCGCTGGATCTCACGCTCGGCAATGCGGTGCAGCATGGCGGCATCGGGTGTCGGCGGTTCGGCCCCGAAATAACGGTCCTCGGCGGCAAGGTCGCGGAAATACTCCGCGATGGCCTTCATCGTGTTGAACGGGTCGTCAAACCCCTCCAGGGTACAGGAGAAGGTGCCATAGGAAACGGTTAGAATTTTACTCGCACCGGTCATAAGATGCTCGCCTTCTGCAATACTCGTCTGGCTTAAATTGCCTGGCACCAAGATCGAATCCGTGGACAGATCGGGGTGATTTGAAGGATTGATTGTGTCCGATGAACAGGCGATTGCCGCAATTGGAAGAACAGTATCAGCATGAATCAGGCGATTGTCGACTCATTGCAGGGGGTCACTCTGGTGGGCGGAGGGCCGGTCACGGGCGCGGCCCTGGCCCGGGCCCTGGCCCTTGCACCGCGCGTTGTGGCGGCTGACAGCGGGGCGGACCGGCTGGTGCGGCGGGGGGTGGAGCCCGAGGCGGTGATCGGCGACATGGATTCGCTGAGCCCCGCCGCCCGGGCACGGCTGGCCGGGCGGGTCCATGAGGTGGCCGAGCAGGACACCACCGATTTCGACAAGGCGCTGCGGCTGGTTGCGGCCCCCTTCGTGCTGGCGCTTGGCTTTGCGGGGGGGCGGGTGGACCATGGGCTGGCGGTGCTGAACGCGCTGACGCGCCACCCCGACCGGCGCTGCTTTGTGATCGGGCCGCAGGATGTGGTCTTTCTCTGCCCGCCCGATCTGCGGCTGGAGCTGCCGCGCGGCACAAGGCTGTCGCTGTTTCCGATGGGCGCGGTGCGGGGGACAAGCCGGGGGCTGCGCTGGCCGCTGGAGGGGATCGACTTTGCCCCCGACGGCCTGATCGGCACCTCGAACCGGGTGACGGGGCCGGTGCATCTGACGATGGAGGCCCCGAAGATGCTGGTGATGCTGCCGGTCAGGTATCTGGCGCAAGCGCTTGGTGGCTTTGGGCTGCAAGCTGCTGTTCGCGGTGGATGATGTAAAGGCCCGAGCCCACGATGATGGCGATGCCGATCCAGGTCAGCATATTGGGGAAGTCGCCAAAGACGAGATAGCCAAGCAGGATGGCGGGCAGGATCTCGAGGTAATGGATCGGGGCAAGGGTTGAGGCGGGGGCGAATTTCAGCGCCAGCGTCATGCACATGTGGCTGACCGCCGCCCAGAAGCCCACCCCGAAGAGCCACAGCCAGGCCCATCCTTCGGGCATCACCGGGTCAAGGGTGGGCCAGTGGGTGACATCGGCAAGCGCGATGATCGGCAGGCAGATCAGGCTGCCCGCGATCGAGGTGTGAAGCTGTTGCATGACCGGCGGCACGGTCGAGGCCATGGCGCGGGTGACCAGCATGTAGGCGGCAAAGCAGAAGGCCGAAAGGAGCGGAAACAGTGCCACAAGGCCAAAGGCGGTGAGCGAGGGCTGGATGACGAAAAGTGCGCCGATGAAGCCGATGATCGAGGCGATGATCCGGCGCGGTCCGATCTGGTCGCCAAAGATCAGATGGCCCAGGATCAGAAGAATGAAGGGTTCGACAAAGACAATGGCAAGCGCGTCGGCGATCGGCATCACCTGTACGCCTGCGACAAAGCCATAGGTCGAGGCGATGAGAAACACCGCCCGGGCCAAGAGCAACTGTGCCTCTCGCGGACCAAGCCGCCAGGAATAGCCCATCAGCAGCGCCACAGGCACCATAAGCGCCCCTTGCACCAAGAAGCGTGCGGCGGTGATCTGGCCGACCGGAATGGTCGCCGTGGCGAGTTTCGAGGCGGTATCGAGAAGCGGCGCCAGCACGCAAAAGGCGAGCATAAGGGCGATGCCGAAAAGCGTGCGGTCCTGGGTCATGCCCTTTGGCTATCCGGTTCGCAGCCGTCAGAACCGTCTGAATGCGACCTGATCGTGGTGCGCTGAAAAGGGGAGCGGGCTTGGGGGGCATCGAGCCCCCGCGCGCCCGCGCTGCCGCGGTGTTTGCCTCGAGGCGCGCACGGGCGGAACGGGAAGGTGCCTCCGGCGGGGGTATTTGGGCCAAGATGAACTTAGGCGGGTGAGAAGCGGTAGGTGATCTCGTCAAAGCTGTCGGCGGCGAAGGTATAGAACCAGCGCAGCGTTTCATGGGCCACCGGAATGCCATGTTCGGCATTGCCCGGAATGAAAAGAGCGACGCCGGGCGAAATATCGTGCGGCTGGCCGTCGATCACCACGGTTCCCCGGCCCTCCAGACCGAAATAGACCTCGGCATGGGCGTGGCGGTGGGCGGCGAAGTGTTCGCCCTTGCGGATGATGCCAACCCCGCAGGTCAGGCTGTCGGTATCGGTCTGGCCGCGTGAGAACAGGCTTTGCCAGTGCAGCGTGCCCTTGGCCGTATCGTCCCATGTGGCAAGCGGAAGGGTTGCGGTGTCGAGGCGCAATGCAGTCATGTATTCAGCCAGTTCAGGATGTCCGCCCGGTTGCCATCAAGGCGAGGGGCGGCGGGGCGCGTGGCCCTTTCGGGCAGGGTGGAAAGCTTGATCGGGTTGCCCGGTGCGGTAAAGCGGTTGCCGGCGGCATCTGGGTCCATCGGGAGGACCATGGCACGCGCCAGAATCTGCGGGTCCTTGAGCACTTCGGCCATGTCCTGCACCCGCGCCGTCGGCAGGCCCGCGGCCTCGAGCTTTGCGATCCAATGGGCAACGGGCTGTTCGAGCGTCACCGCCTCGATCAGCCGTTTCAAGAGCGCGTGATGCGCGCAGCGCGCGGCATTGGTGGCAAAGCGCGGATCATCGGTCTTGATGGGCAGGTCAAGCGTCTTGCACAGATGCACAAACATCGCGTCATTGCCCGCCGCGATGACGAAAAAGCCATCCGAGGCGCGGTAGGTGGAAAAGGGCGTGATGGTCGGGTGCCGCGCGCCACTGCGGCCGGGGGGCTTGCCGGTGGCCGTGGTCAGCGCCAGAGAATGTTCCTGAATGGCCAGCTGCGCGTCCAGCATGGCGATATCCACCTTGGCTCCGAGGCCCGTCCTCTCGCGGCCATAGAGGGCGGCCAAGACGCCCTGGGCCAGATACATACCCGCCACGATATCGCCGATCGACGCGCCCACCCGCACGGGTGGCCCATTTTCTTCGCCGGTGATGCTCATCACCCCGCCGCGTGCCTGCACCACCATGTCATAGGCGGGTTTGCCAGCTTCGGGGCCTGTGTGGCCAAAGCCCGACACAGCGCCATAGATCAGCCGGGGGTATTTGGCGTGGAGCTTTTCCCAACCATAGCCCAACCGTTCCATCACCCCGGGGCGGTAGTTTTCCAGCACCACATCGGCCCGCGCCAGAAGCCGGTCGAAGATGCCGCGGTCGGTGGGCGATTTCAGATCAAGCGCGATCGACTGCTTGCCGCTGTTCAGCGCCGCAAAATAGGCGCTTTCGCCGTTGACGAAGGGCGGAAAGGCGCGGGTGTCGTCGCCTGCTCCGGGCCGTTCCACCTTGATGACGCGCGCGCCGAGGTCTTGCAGCGTATGGCTGCAGAAGGGACCGGCCAGCACATGGGTCAGGTCAAGAATGGTGATGTCGGCAAGGGGGGGGCCAGAGACGGACATGGCTCATTCCATCCGGAACTGTTTGGCGAGTTTCAGCCCCTGTCCTTGATAATTCGAGGAAATTCCTGCGCCATAAAGCGTGTCGGGGCGCTCGCTCATCTGTTCATAGACCAGGCGTCCGACAACCTGGCCATGTTCCAGCACAAAGGGTGCTTCGTGGCAGCGCACCTCGAGAACCCCGCGCGAGCCGCTGCCTCCGGCGCTTGCATGGCCAAAGCCGGGGTCGAAGAAGCCCGCGTAATGCACGCGGAACTCGCCCACCATGGCCAGATAGGGGGCCATTTCGGCGGCATAATCGGGCGGGATGGTGACCGCCTCGCGGCTGACCAGAATATAGAAGGCGCCGGGATCAAGGATGATGCGGGCGTCCGTGGCGCGGACCTCTTCCCAGAAATCGCGGGCGGGGTAATGGCCGATGCGGTCAAGGTCGATCACCCCGGTATGGGGCTTGGCGCGATAGCCCAGCAGATCGCCCTTGGCCGGTTTCAGGTCGACCGAGAAGCCCAGGCCCTCGGAAATCACCGCATCGCCCGAGACCAGCGGATCTGCCGCATGCAGCGCGCGCAGCTCGGCGTCGGTCAGCACCGACTGGCCCTGCCGGAAGCGGATCTGGTTGAGCCTTTGGCCCGCGCGCACCAGCACGGAAAACGAGCGCGGGCAGACCTCGGCGTAAAGGGGGCCGGTGTAGCCTTCGGGGATGCGGTCGAATTCGGTGCCGCCATCGGTGATGGTGCGCGTCAGAAGATCAAGCCGCCCGGTGGAGGATTTCGCATTGGCCACCGCTGTGATGCCCGGTGGCAAGGCCAGCGTTTCCATCAATGGGACGACATAGACGCAGCCTTTTTCCAGAACCGCGCCATGGGTCAGGTCGACCCGGTGCATCTCGAACTCGGCCAGACGGTCGGCCACGCGCGCCGCATTTCCGGCAAGGAACGAGGCCCGGACGCGGTAGGCCACCGTCCCAAGGCGCAGATCAAGGCTGGCGGGCTGGATCTGATCGGGCAGGATGGCGGGCTGGCCTGTCAGGGCGCCCTTGGCGATCATGGCGCGCAGGGCTTGGGCAGGCAGAACTCCGGCGGATGTCATGGCTTTGGCCCCCCAGGCAGGCGATCGAGTGAAAACGAAACCGCCCGCGCTGCCAGATGGCAGGCGGGCGGTTTGGTATTGGTCGGGCCGGAGAGATTCGAACTCTCGACCTCCCGCCCCCCAGACGGACGCGCTAACCAGGCTGCGCTACGGCCCGACGAATAGGGGCTTTCATAACGATATTCCGGCGGCTCGCAAGCGGGAAAGCACATTCTTTCGCGTTCAAAGCGGGCTGGTGCCGGGGGTGGCCGCAGGGGCTGCGGCCATGCGGGACTGCAACTGCGCCAAACGGTCGCGCAGGGCGCGCGCCTCGTCCGTGGCAAGGCTGCCTTTGGGCAATTGCCGCAGGCGGGCAAGAAGCGATTGCGGCGGGGCTTCCGGCGCTGCGGTGACCGCCGCATCCTGCGAAGTGGCCCTTGGTGGGGCGCTGTGCAGGGCAAAGAGCGGCAACTCATCAGCATCGGGCGCGGGGCCTGAAAGACGCGGTTCCCGGGCGGGTTCATCCGGGGCAGGGGCCTTGGACGGGGGGATGGCGTCTGTTGCGTCAGCCGATGTGCTGGCGTCAGGGGCAGGATCAGGCTCAGGGGGGGCCTCGGCCGTGCCAAGCTGGGCCTGCCGTGCCTTCAGAGCCGATTCCAGCGCCACGATCTGCGCGCTTTCGGCGGCCTCTTGCGGCAGTTGTTCGTCGGCAGGCGGGGCGAAATTCGCCGCAAGCGCGGCCTCGAGGGCGGCTTCGGCGCTAGCGCTGTCATCGGGCATATCCTGACCCGACAGGCTCGCAACATGGCGAACCCCTTGTTCACGCAACATTTTCTGAACGCCGCGGATCGTCAGCCCTTCTTCGTGCAAAAGGTGCTTGATGCCCGTCAAAAGCGCCACATCGGCGGGCCTGTAATAGCGCCGCCCGCCCGCGCGCTTTACCGGGCGGATCTGGGGAAATCGGCTTTCCCAAAACCGCAACACATGCGCGGGCGTCTCGAGAAACTCGGCCACCTCACTGATGGTGCGGAAGGCGTCAGGCGATTTCTCCATCCGCCACCCCTTTCGTTACTTTTTCTTGCCGGCGGCCACGCGGTCTTTCATCAGATGCGAGGGGCGGAAGGTCAGGACCCGGCGCGGCGAGATGGGAACCTCATCGCCGGTTTTCGGGTTGCGGCCGACACGGGCCGTCTTGTCGCGCACCGAAAAGGTGCCAAAGGACGAGATTTTCACGGTTTCGCCGGATGCCAGCGCATCCGACATATGGGCCAGCACCGATTCTACCAGATTGGCCGATTCGTTGCGGCTGAGGCCAACTTCGCGGAACACGGCCTCGGACAGGTCCATCCGCGTCAAGGTCTTTTCGCTCATCATATCCCCCCCGGGTTATTCAGGGCAGATTGAGCGGGATGGATTTGCGAGTCAATATCAAAGACTTGGGGCGGCCAATTCATTCAAGGATTTGCGCGGTTTACCAGCGCAGCACCACCGAGCCCCAGGCCAGGCCGCCGCCAATCGCCTCGGTCACCACCAGATCGCCCTCGCGCAGCTGGCCGCGCGCCTTGCCGACCGACAGCGCCAAGGGGATCGAGGCGGCCGAGGTATTGCCGTGGTCCTGCACCGTGACGATGACGCGGTCCATCGGGACCTGCATTTTCTTTGCGGTGCCTTCGATGATGCGGATATTGGCCTGATGCGGCACGATCCAGTCGACGTCCCCGGCGGTCAGCCCGGCCTTGTCCAATGCGGCATGCGCAGTTTCGGCCAGTTTTTCAATGGCATGGCGAAAGACTTCCTTGCCTTCCATGCGCAGATGCCCGGTCTTGCCGGTCGAGGTGCCGCCATCGACATGCAAGATGTCCTTGAAGCGGCCGTCGCTGTTGAGGTCGGTCGCAAGGATGCCGCGGTCGGCGTTGGTGCCGCTGCCCTCTTGCGCTTCAAGCACGAGCGCACCCGCACCATCCCCGAAAAGCACGCAGGTGCCACGGTCGGTCCAGTCCATCAGCCGCGAGAAGGTTTCCGCGCCGATCACCAGAACCCGCTTGGCCTGACCGGCAACGATCAGCGCGTTGGCATTGGTCAGCGCAAAGGCAAACCCGGCGCAGACGGCCTGCACGTCAAAGGCAAATCCGCGCGTCATGCCAAGCCCGGCCTGGATCATCGTGGCGCATGAGGGGAAGGTGAAATCGGCGGTCGAGGTGGCGACGATGATGGCGTCAACATCCTCGGGCGTCAGCCCGGCATCGGCCAGGGCGGCGGTGGCTGCACGGGTGCCAAGATCGGCTGTCGTCTGGCCGGGGGCCGCGAAATGCCGCCGTTCGATCCCCGAGCGCGAGCGGATCCATTCGTCAGAGGTTTCAACAAGCGCTTCGAATTCGGAATTCGGCACCACGCGTTCCGGCAGATAGTGCCCGACGCCCCTGACCACGGCGCGTATTGTCATTCAGCGGACCCTGCTTCTGCCCCGATTGCGGCGGCATCCTGCCCCGCAAGCCCGGTGGATGCAACCCGTGCCGCAATCCGGTTGGCCAGATCGGCCCGCGACAGTTGATGTGCGAGCCGCACCGCCGCCGCCACACCGGTGGCATCGGCCGAGCCGTGGGATTTCACCACGGTGCCGTTCAGCCCCAGAAACACCCCGCCATTGGCGCGGCGCGGGTCGGTCTGGGCTTGCAGGCGGCGCAGCGATTTCATTGCCAAAAGGGCGCCCAGCTTGGCAAAAAGGGTCGAGGTCAGCGCCTCGCGCAGGAAGGTTGAAATCAGCTTGGCCGTGCCTTCGCCGGTTTTCAGGGCGACGTTGCCGGTGAACCCGTCGGTCACGATCACATCGACCCGGTCGGACGGAATGTCTGAGCCTTCGACAAAGCCCACGAACTCATAGCCGCCCGCCGTGGCGGCAGCGGCCATCTGGGGATAGGCCTCATGCAGTTCGGCGCGGCCCTTGTGTTCTTCGGTGCCGACGTTCAACAGGCCGACGCGCGGGCGCGTCAGGCCAAGGCTGTTGCGCGCATAAGAGGCGCCCATCGCGGCATATTGCAGAAGATCGGCCGCCTCGGCCTTGATATCGGCACCGACGTCCAGCATCACGTTGAACCCGGTCGGATTGCGCGAGGGCCAATAGCAGGCAATCGCAGGGCGGTTCACGCCGGGCAGCTTGCGCAGCCGCAGCATGGCCACCGCCATCAGCGCGCCGGTGTTGCCGCACGAGACCGCCACCGTCGCCTCGCCGTTCTTGACCGCATCAATGGTGGAAAACATCGAGGTGCCCTGGCCATGGCGCATCACCTGGCTGGGCTTGTCCTCCATGGTGACGGCGCGGTCGGCGTGGCGCAGATCAACCCGGCCCGAGAGCGCGGGCGTGCGGGCCAAAAGCGGTTCAAGCACCGCCTGATCGCCATGAAGGATGAACAGCGCATCCGGCAATTCGACAGCGGAAAGCGCAAGACCGGCGACAACAGCCGCCGGTCCACGATCTCCGCCCATCGCATCGATGGAAATGACGGTCTGGGAAGGCCCCGAGCGCCCTGCAACCGTGTCAGCCGGAATGGGATTTCCGTTGGTCATAGGTCAGGCGCGGCAGAGCGGCGGCTTACGCCGCGTCCTCATCCACTTCGCCGACGCGGGTCGCCACGACTTCGCGCGCGTCGTAATGGCCGCAAGCGGGGCAAACGTGGTGCGGGCGCTTCAATTCACCGCAGTTCGAGCATTCCTGCGGGTTGCCAGCGACCAGCGCGTCATGCGAACGGCGCATGTTGCGGCGCGATTTGGTGGTGCGGTTCTGCGGGACAGCCATGTCTCGACCTCGAATTAGGGGGGACGGGCCCCGGATTTTCCTTTGATTCCAGAAGCATCGGCCAAACCGCAAGGATCGGCCCGAAGACCCCGAATGAGCCGCGGAACATAGTCGGATTCCGCCCGGGCGCAAGCCCCTTTCTTCAGCCTTGTTCCGACGGATCGGAATCGGGTTTTTTCAGCTTTTCGGCAAGGGCCGAAAGCCCGGCAAAGGGTTTCAGATCCTCGGCCTTGATCGGGGCCACGCCGGGCGGGGCAAAGACCGCCTCGCCCAAGCTTGCGCCCGCTGCGCGCGGGTATAGCGGCAAGGCGAGCGCCAGGGCCTCGGCGGCGATGGCGGCCAGGTCGATGACCTCGGGCAGGGGATCGGTGTCGGGATCGGCCATTTCGACCTCATCGCCCTCGGGTGTTGCCATTTCGGCCAGGTAACGTCGGCTAATCTCCTCGCGGATCTCGCAAGGCACCGGGGCAAGGGTCAGCGAGCAAGGCTGCACGGCCGAGGCCACAAGCTCGGCCACCAGATCGAAATCCTGCCGCCCGACGGGGCGCAACTCTCCCTTCAGCCGAAGCGCGGGCAGCTCGAGTAGGCCAAGGGCCGCGGCAATGGCCGCGCGGCCAGCGGCATCGGGGGCAAGGTCAAAGCGGGTGGGCTTGCGGTTCGACAGGCTTTGGGTGCGCAAGGGGTGGCTGGGCAGCGCGGCACTTGGCCCCTGCGGTGGCGGGTCGGTCGGCAGCGTGTCGCGGCGGTTGGTCATCTTTGGTGTCTTCCGCTGGGCTTGCCCCCGGTCGCGCCGATGCGCGGCGGGGGTGTTTGCATTCTTGAACCGGGCCCGATCCCACTGTAAGCCTTGGGCAAGGGCCGGAGCCTTACCTTGTGTCGATAGTGCTGCAAGCTGTCGCTTGCAAGGCCGGGGCGGGGGATCGGGCCAGTATCAGCAGGGGTCGTGCATGTCGGAAGCAGTCTTTTCGCGGGTGTCAGGCTGACCCGGGCCGTCAGGCTGGCGGTGGTCGGGCTGGTGCTGGCGGCGCTGGCGGCTTGCAGCCCGGTCTATCGCAACCACGGCTATGTGCCCTCGGACGAGGAATTGGCCCTGATCGAGGTTGGCGTTGACACCCGCGATACCGTGGCCGCCACGCTGGGGCGCCCCTCGGGGCAGGGGCTGTTGAACGATGTCGGCTGGTTCTATGTGCAAAGCCGCTGGAAACACGCTGGCGCCTTCGCGCCGCAAGAGATTGACCGTCAAGTCGTGTCGATCACCTTTACCGAAGAGGGCAAGGTCGAGAATGTCGAGCGCTTTGGCCTTGAGAACGGTCAGGTCGTGGCCATCTCGCGCCGGGTGACCGACAGCAACATCAAGGGCGTGGGCTTCTTGCGCCAGCTTCTGGGCAATATCGGACGGCTCAGGGCAGATCAGTTCGTCGATTGACGACTGTCGCCTTGCCGCGATGAAAAGGCCGCCCGAGGGGGCGGCCTTTTTCGTTATTCGTCGGGGTCGAACCGAACGGCAACGCCGTTGATGCAATAGCGCAGGCCCGTGGGCGGTGGGCCATCGGGAAAGACATGGCCCAGATGGGCATCGCAGCCATGGCAGCGCACCTCGGTGCGGACCATGTAATGGCTGCGATCCTCATGTTCTTCAACCATGTGATTGGGCAGGGCGGCGTTGAAGCTGGGCCAGCCGCAGCCCGATTCGAATTTGGTCGCCGCATCGAAGAGCGCGGCATCACAGCAGACGCAACGATAGGTGCCGGGACCTTTGGGAAATCCGGGATGGCTGAAGGGCCGCTCGGTGGCTGCCCGGCGGGTGACCTGAAAGGCCAAATCGCCCAGTTGCGCCAGCCATTCGGCGTCCGTCTTGGTAAGTTTCGTCATCATCCCCTCCTGCGCGCCTGTCTGGCCCAAAGCCTGGCCCAAAGCCTTGCCTTGAGCCGGGCCATGGCGCAAACCTAGCGCCGGGCGCGGGCATTTCCAACCGCGTGCAAGGCGGAAAGGGCGCGCAAGGTGCGGCTGGAGGCAGGGGCATGGGTGGCGCGGATGGCCGAGGGGGCGGCCGATGTCGAGCGGGCGCAGGCGCTGCGGCATCTGTGCTTCGTCGCGGCGCGGGGGCTTGGCGCGGGGGGCGGGCTGGATGGCGACGGCTTCGACGCCGCCTCGCAACATATGCTCGTGACGGATCGGGACGGGACGCTGGTCTGCTGCTGGCGGATGCAGGTCTTTGCC
>JACCDH010837862.1_pt1 | contig 16240 bp, 15 predicted proteins | sample 7442481 | NCBI WGS metagenome assembly JACCDH01 (sample SAMN15323433, study PRJNA562643) | freshwater metagenome | isolation source: river surface water | place: USA:Blue River Watershed | collected 2017-08-15
ACAGCGCCGACGGGTTCGACAGTTGCGTCACCGCCTGCTCGGTCATGGTCTCCGAGGTCGTCACGCGGGTGACGATGATCGCGGTGGCCAGCGACAGGAACAGCGACGGGATCTGCGCGACCAGGCCGTCGCCAATCGTCAGCAGGGTATACAGCTTGCCGGCGTCGCCAAACGACATGTTGTGCTGCGCGACGCCGATCGCGAGGCCGCCCACAATATTAATAATGAGGATCAGCAAGCCGGCGATCGCATCGCCGGACACGAATTTCGATGCACCGTCCATCGAGCCGAAGAAGTCCGCTTCTTGCGCGATCTCGTCGCGGCGGGCCTTGGCCTGCTCCTGCGTGATCGAGCCGGCGTTCAGGTCGGCGTCGATCGCCATCTGCTTGCCGGGCATCGCATCGAGGGTGAAGCGGGCATTGACCTCGGACACGCGGCCGGCGCCCTTGGTGACCACGATGAAGTTGATGATCATCAGGATCACGAAGATGATGAAGCCGACCACGTAATTGCCGGCGATGACGAATTCGCCGAAGGCGGCGATCACCGCGCCGGCGGCATGCTCGCCTTCATGGCCATTGACCAGCACCACGCGGGTCGACGCGACGTTCAGCGCCAGTCGCAGCATCGTTGCAAAAAGAAGAACAGACGGGAAAGACGAGAATTCCAGCGGCTTCTTGGTGCTGATCGCGACCATGATCACGATCACGCTGACCAGGATATTGAACGTGAACAGCACATCGAGCAGCATCGGCGGCAACGGCACGACCAGCATCGCCATAATCAACAGCACGAGGAACGGGATACCGAGCCCGGAGAGCTCAAATCCCGACAAGCGCTGTCGAATAGTTGACATGGAGAGGGTGGTCATTTTCGGTTGCCGTAAAAATGTCTTTTAAATCAATTACTTAAGAAATTGATTCTGTCGTGTTGGGTTTCCACGCGGAACAATTAAGCAATTGATGTGCCACCGGCTCAAGGCTTGGGACGGGCGGGGTGTGGGCGGGCTGCGACGGGTACGGCAGGGGCCGGGCGCAGGATTTACAGTTTTTACTATGACTCCCTTGTAATTAAAGAAGCCGTAGCACCTGCCGATTAACGGGGAGAGCGAAGGCTTTATTGCCTTTTGTTAATGGTTTGAAAAGCGGTGAAACCGGCAATCTGTTCAGGCATCATCTGAAAAGGTTGCTCCCGGTAAATAACTGGGGAAGCCGCAGAATTCATCGGCTGAAGCTCGCTGCTGACTAAAAAGGGGTGATTCTCATGAACAAGATGTCCAAATGCTCAATGGTGTCGCTGGCTGTCCTGCTGACAGCTTGCCAGTCGGTGCCGTCCGTTGCGGTCGCTGACAATGCGTCGGCCAGGGCCGAAGTCAAGGCAGCTGAGGTTGCGCCGGCACCGGCTGCAGCACCGGTTGTTGCGGCTGCTCCGGCACCGGCACCAGCGCCGGTCGAAGTGAAGCAGGCTGCGAAGGAAGATGCGGTCAGCATGATCACGCCGATGTCCGAGCGTAATGCAACGATGCGCGCGACTGGTTATGCGGTGATCAGCACCCAGAACCACAAGAACGCCGCGCAGCAGCGCCTGATGGCGATCCGTGCGTCGAAGCTCGATGCCTACCGTGCCCTGACCGAACAGGTCTACGGCCAGCAGCTCGATGCCACGACCACCGTCGCCGAAATGATGATCACCAGCGATACCTTCCGTACTCGCGTGCAGGGCATCATCTATGGCGCGGTGCTGGAGTCCATCACCCCGATCGGCGACGACACCTATGAAACCACGCTGTCGCTCGACGGCCGTGTCGTCAATGACCTGCGCGTGCTGTACCTGACCCAGCTGGCTGCGCGTCGTTAATCGACGCCGAACCTGACCCGGGCCCTCATCATGCGCACCCGCCTGATTCCATTGCTGATCGCTTCGGCTATGCTGGGCACGCTGTCGCCCGCATCGGCCGGCGATGTCGTCAGCAACCTGCCGACCGAGCCAAAGAAACGGCTTGAAGCGATCCAGCATGCGCTGGTGAATGCGGCGATGGAAGGCAATACCCGGGTGCGCAATGCGGCCTGGGTCGACAGCAATGGCCGGCTGCATGAGAACACCCGCATCACGTCGGACATGAAGCTGCGCAATGTGCGCGTGCTGAATTACCTGACCGTCGAAGATGGGGTGTCGGCCGCGATCGTCGCGGAAGGCCGTGGCGTGACGCCGGATGAAGAAGTGTGCCGCGCGAACCTGCAGCGCTACCGCCGCGAGGCGACGCTGGATGTCGCGCAACGCATTCCGGCCAATGGCATGGATGCGTACGAGTGGCAAGGCTTCCTGTCGCAGGCGCGCTCGCGATTTGTCGCGCGTGCGCATGCGGGCCGCAAGTGGCTGCTGACCGCATCGACACCGATGCCGGCCACCAGCTACGAACGCAGCCTGCTCGGCTACACCGCCGACGTCACGCCGTACCAGATGGTGCTGGACGTACTGCCGGCTGGCGCGCTGGGCATCGAGCCGGTGCGCCCGCAACAGACGCGCGACCAGCAGGTACGCCAGATGGCCAAGGCAGCCAAAGACTATGTGATGGACGAGCCGGAAAAGCGCGCACCCGTGCCCTTCGTCGTGCGCTTGTCCGTGTACGAACGCGTGAACCAGCGCCTGCTGTGGCAGGACGCGGTACCGCTGTTCTTCCCCGAGCGTTCGGTGAAGCACACCTCGCAGCCGCTGCCGGTGGGCTTGCTGACCGAGCTCGACAACGTGATCGGTCGCTGGCAGCAGCGTCTCGACAATGAATTCGCGTGCCGTCCGCAGAGCTTCAACGTGCTGCAGGACAGCGGCAAGGGCTGGGTCATCAATGGTGGCCAGGCGGCTGGTCTCGCGATCGGCGACCAGATGCTGCTGATGAACCGCGAGCAGCTGCCGGCACGCATCCTCGAACCCGACAGTGGCGAGCACATGGCGCTGGTCGAGGTGGTCAGCGTCGGCCATGGCCGTGCAGTGCTGCGCAAGCTCGCTGGTCCGGCCAACACCGGCCGCAGCGGCGACTGGGTCGCGACCCCATTCTGACAACATTCCGAATCAAGAATAATTCGTGGAGAACACCATGAAACTCGCACATCGCCAGATCCTGATCGCCAGCCTTGCCGCCAGCATCGCGCTGCTGTTCAGCGGCACATCCTTCGCCGCTGATGCGCCGAAGGCTGACGCCAAGAAGGAAGAGAAAAAAGAAGAGAAGAAAGACGACAAGAAGGACGGCAAGGACGCGAAGGACGCGAAGGACGCCAAGGCGGAAGCGCCGGCCGAGCCCGATCTGCCGTCCAAGCCGTATCCGACGAATGCGAGCCCGAAGGCCTTCGCGCCCAAGGGCGAGCCGAAGAAGGAGGTGGCCGCTGCCGACAAGGCGGCTGAAAAGCCGGCGGACAAGCCTGCCGACAAGGCCGCCGACAAGTCAACGCCGAAGCCTGCCGACAAGATGGCGGACAAGCCAGCAGACAAGCCTGCCGACAAGGCCACGTCGAAGCCTGCCGACAAGCATGCCGACGACAAGGTCGCCGACAAGCATGAGCCGGCGCATGACAAGCCGGCGATGAAAAAGAAAAAGACGGCGAAAGCCGTCAAGCCGGTCACGGATCCGGTGCTGGCCCAGGTTGCGCGCGAGAGCCTGCAGGGTAATGCGGCTGCCGGTGCTTACAAGATCCAGCCGGGCGACAATCTCGACCGCGTGATCCGCAAGACCATGCCGAATTCGCCGTTCTCGATGGAAGTCATGCGTGAAGCCTTCGGTCGCGCGAACCCGCAACTGCTGGCAGCTGTCAAGGATGTCAAGCTCAAGCCGGGCTCGACGCTGAACCTGCCGAACGCTGCGGTCATGCGCTCGGTGGTGCTGGGCGATCCTCAGCCGCAGGTCGAGGCGACCCGTGTACGTGGCGCAGCCGAGCTGCATGCGAAGGCGCCGGTCGTCAACCCGACCATCGCGCCGACCGCAAACGACCTGAACCCGGCGATCGCGATCCCGCGCCAGGCTGTCAATGTCGCTTCCAGCGCGAACCCGGCACCGGAAGTGTCGCCGGAAGAAAAGAAGAAGTGGGTGCGCTTCCCCTGATGTGCGGCTAGCGTCGCACTCGCCCAACTCGCCCACCCTGCTCACTGCGCCGGCATGACGCCGCTGCTGCAAGGAGTCGAACAGGCGGCCCTGCCGGGCCGCCTGAATCCTTTTTATCTCGAAGGACGGCCACTGCCGCTGGCCATGCCCATCGCGCAACAACTCGGCCTGCGTGACGGCCAGATCGTGCAAGGCACGATAGAGCTGCGTGGCGAGATGCTCAAACTGCTGTTGAATGGTCAGTTGCTGGACCTGCCGCCCGGCCTGCGCTTCCGCCCCGGCGAAGCGGTCTGGCTGCGCGCTTACCGTGGCGCCGGTGGCTGGCTGCTGAAAGCGGTCGATCCCGACGCCGCACGCGGCGCGGCACCGGTGGCCGATGCCGCAGAGCCCGCGACCGAATCGCCGGCCTTGTCCCGGCTGCTCGCGCTGTCGCTGCGGCCGCCGATGTCGCCCACGCTGCTGCAGCTGTTCCAGCCGGGCGCGATGGAGGCGCTGTTCAAATCCGGCGGCGACGCCGGCCTGGCCTCGCTGTTCCAGAGCATGCAGTTGTCCATGCGCGGACTGACGCCCGGCGCGCTGCAGGGCGCGGTGCTGTCGTCGGGCTTCTGGCTCGAGGCCTTGCTCGGGCGCGGACAGCTGGCCGGTGCCATCGATGGCAAGACGCTGCTGCGGCGCCTGATACGTTCGTTGTCGGACAAGGAGCCGGGCTCGACCACATCGCTGCACAAGGCGCTCGATGACATCGAGTCGGCCCAGGTCGAGTCACTGGCCGCGCAGGCGCGCGGTGAACTGTCGTTTGCGATGGTGCTGCCTTTCCGTGATGCGAACCCGGTCGAGGTCCGCTTCTTCCGGCCGCCGCGCCGGCCGGGGCAGCAACCGCCGCCGTTCTCGGTCGACATCCATACCGACAATGATGTGCTGGGCGAGATCTGGCTGAAGACCTCGATCGCGCAGGCCGCGCATGTGGACCTGATGATGTGGGCCGTGAAGGACAGCGTCGTGCGCCTCGCGCGCCGGCATGCCGATGCGCTGGGCAAGCGGCTGGCCGAGGCCGGACTGACGATGGATTCATTCCGTGTATTTCATTCGGCGCGCGAGGAGCAGCCGGAACATCCGGTCGCCGCGCCGGGCACGATGCTGGATGTGTCGGCATGATGCGGCGCGCACGCGAAGCGGTGGCGCTGGAATACGGGCAGCGCAATGCACCAGTGGTGTCGGCCAAGGGCCGCGATGAGCTGGCCGACGCCATCATCGCCGAGGCGCAGCGGCAGGGCATCTACATCACGCAGGACAAGGAGCTGGTCGCCGCATTGTCACGGCTCGATCTGGAGCAGGAGATACCGCGCGACCTGTATACGGCGGTGGCGGTGGTGCTGTCGTGGGCTTACTGGTTGCGTGGCATGCAGCCGGGTGACGAAAAGGCCTGAGGCCGGCCGGGATCAGCGGAAGTACAGGCGCGTTCGCTCAGACTTCTTCGTAGCCGCGGCCGCCGCGCATGCGCGACACGCGACCGAGGCGGTCATAGACTTCCACGGATGCTGTCGGGTCCGAGCCGCGCAGCGTTTGCAGCGTGCCGCGGATCGCATCGAGCTTGCGGTTGATCAGCACCTCATTTCGGCGATGCAGGTCGCGGCAGTCGGCCATCAGGCCCTTGAATCCATCCCAGTCCGGATGGTCGATCCGGCTGTCGGGCGTGCCCGCGCCAGTCAGCTGGTGCAGCTGTTCGAAGATGGTCAGCTTTTCGGGTTGCAGGCCTTCGAAGGTGTCGAGGTCCTGCACGCGCAGCGCCTCGAATTCCTTTTCGAGGATGTCATGCAATACATGGCCGTACTCCAGCGCGGACACCAGCTCGGGGCTGGCGGCCGGGGGAGGCACGACCTCGGTACCGTGTGCAGTGGTCTGCAGCATGGGCGTTGTCAGCAGTTCGGGTTCAGCCGTTCGGGACCAGCAAACCGATCAGCCGATCAGCTTTTCCATCGCGGCGAAGCTCTCGGCGATGCGACGCGAGTTCATCGGGTAGCTGCCATCCTGGATGGCCTGCTTGATGGACTCGACCTTCGCACGGTCGAAGCTGGGCTCGGCCATCGCGCGCTGCGCGACCTCGGACAGGACCAGCTGGTCGTCCTTCGGTGCAGCGGCGGCGCTCGAGGCCTTGGCGCCGTCGGTCTGACCGTCCACCGGACGTTCGACCGCGCGGCGCTTGGTCTTCTCGAGGCTGGCCTTGTCCAGCGCCGGACTGCCGCTGAAGATGCTCGAAATAGGGTTGCTCATGGTTTTCTCTCACTTTCGGCCCACCCGGGCCTTATGGAGTTTTCACTCCTGTCACAACGAGTATCGGACGCAGCTTTGCGAACTTTAGCATCCGCTATAAAAAAATTCAGGTTCCCAAAATGACATCATGGTCTTGCTTTCTGCCGTTCAGACCCCGCGCGCCTGTCCCTTGCCGGTCACGATCGCCGACAGGGTGCGGCCGGATTCGGTATTGCGCAGCCTGATTTGTTCTCCCATCTTCCCGTCCTGTAGCGCCTCGGCCTTGACCGAAATCTGGAAAGACCCGGGCGCGCCGACCGTCATCACGACCAGGTCACCGCGCCGCACGAGCGTGGCCTGCCGCAGGTCCGACACCCGGATCGCCTCGCCGGCGCGCACCGCGCGTACCAGTTCCTGACCTTCCAGGCCGCTGATCTCGAGGTAGTGGGTCTTGCTTATTTTTTCGGCATCCAGCTTTTCCAGCTTGAGGTGCTCCGGGTGTAAAACCTGTCCAGCTTGTAAATTGGTCGTCGCCACCACCACCTGGCCCGGCGTCGCAGCAGGCGCTGCCGACGCTGCCTTGCCGGGAGCCGCAGCGGCAGAGGGCGGCGCCACCGTTCCGGCAGGTGTCGTAAAGCCGACTTTCACGAACAGTTGCCAATTTGGCTTCGTGCAGCGCACGCGCACGCTCTCGCGGCTCACGAACGGGTAATCAAAGACAAAGCCGCTCGCGCAGGGCTGAACAGCGACCCGCGCATCGAGCGGGGCGACCGTCACCTGGCTGGCCGGCACACCATGGTGGGTGGCCACCCAGTCCACCAGCGCGGACTGCATCACCTCGTGTGGCGTCGCCGCCTGCGCGAGCACGCCGCCGGCGAGCAGCAGGGCGCCCGCCATCAAGCGGGCACTCGAGCGCATGCTTATCAAATTCAGCATTGTCAGCATCATCAACATCTGCCGCATCGTTTTCATTACGTCGTCTGGTCTGGAACGAGCCTTGCTAAATCCTGGTTATCGGGGAAGCCTGCTGTTGGACTTCCGACAGTTTCCCCAGCTAGTGCAAAAACAATACCAGCCCTGCCGGCCAGCCAGTACGCCAGCTTGCGAGTCTTAAGGGCGCCGAATAGGAAGCCATCATGGAAATTCGCCCGCATCTCACCGACTCCGCTGCCAGTGGCAGCGCGGAGCAGACCCGCGCGCGCGAAAGGGCGGTGTCGGGCTCGAGCTTCAAGCAAGCGCTGGCCGGGCTCAAATCCGACATGCAGATGGTGACCGTGCAGCGCGGCGACACGCTGATGGGCCTGACGCGCCGCCAGCTCGGCGAGGTAGCCGGCCAGTTCAGCAATTCACAGATCCTGGAAATGGCGCGCACGGTCGCGCGCGAGAACGGCATCGATGACGCGAACCGCATCAAGGCCGGGCAGGCGATCAACATGGCGCCGATGACGACGATGGCTGCGCTGAAACTGCGCCAGACCGCCGTCGCCGCGGTGCAGCTGAACCTCGAAGGCGCGAATGTGTCGACACCGGTGCTGGACAAGACACTGGCTCGCGCGGTGTCGAAGGGCTACGTGTCGGCGGCCGAACAAGCGGCGGTGAAGGAAAAGATCCTGAACCTCGCGACCCGGCACCAGTTCAAGCCGGATGACTTCGCGCAGATGACGCTGATGGAATCCGACGGCATGAACCCGAAGGCCAGCAATGGCAGCTGCCACGGCATCATCCAGTTCTGCGGCGGCGGCAACCGTGGCGCGGCCAGTGCCGGCTACGGCCAGAACCCGAAAGAGATCCTGAACCTGTCGGTGCTTGATCAGCTCGATCTGGTCGACCGCTATTTCACGGACACCCGGCTGAAGGATTACGGCCCGGCGGCGCTGGATGACTTGTATCTGACGGTGCTGACGCCGGCAGCGCGCAGCGTGACGCGCTCGAACGTTGCGCTGAACATCCCGGGCAAACAGGCCAACATGCTGTACGAGGGCAGGGATCCGTCGGGTGTCATCACCCGTAATTCCATCATCGCGGGGCTGAAGTCGAATGCGCGCGATCGGCTCAGTGATTACAACGGCAGCTTCGCGAAGGTGGAATTGCCGGACATGTGAGTGGATCCGATCAGGAAGTTGAGACGGATTCACATTCATTAAAAGACACTGGATCCCAGCTTTCGCTGGGATGACAATTTGGCGGCCTGCCCCTGAACAACGTCGTCCCAGCGAAAGCTGGGACCCAGTGTCGTTGAAATCTGCGCCTGATTCAGCGGCAAACCCTTGCCGCCCCCGGCGAGCATCACAGCGGCAAAGCCTTGCCGCCCCTCTGCGCCAATGCGCGCTATTCCCGTCAAAAAACATTCTGGCACGGCCTTTGCAATGGTCGGACCGACAGCTGAAAACTTTAGCGGCCTGTCGGTAAACCGGCGGCTGCATGGAGCAAGCACATGGATGTTTTAAGTAACGCATTGGGCATACACGAGAAGGCACTGCGCGTGCGCAACCAGCGCATGGAAGTGCTCGCCCGGAATATCGCCAACGACGATACGCCGCACTTCAAGGCGCGTGACCTCGACTTCAGGACCGTGATGGCGAAGTTCGAGCCACAGGACCTGATGGCCAATACCCACGGCACGCATTTCGGCTTTGCCGATGACGTGAATGAAGACGACGGCATGCGCTATCGCACGCCGTTCAACGCGTCGGTCGACGGCAACACGGTCGAACTGACGGTCGAACAGGCCAAATACGGTAAGGCTGCCGCGGACTACCAGGCGACGTTGTCGTTCCTGGAGAACCGCGTGAACAGCATCCGCAAGGCGCTGAAAGGGGAGTAATCGATCATGCCGATGTCAATCGATAACATCTGGGGCATAGGCGGCACTGCGCTGCATGCGCAGATGATCCGTATGAACACCACGGCGTCCAACCTCGCGAACGCCGGCACCACCGCGGCCACCGAGGACCTCGCGTATCGCGGCAAGCGCACCGTGTTCAAGGCCATCATGGATGAAGAGCAGGCGCATGCCGGCGCTCCGTATGTGGGTGGCGTGAAGATCGACAAGATCGTCGACGACACCAAGCCCATCCCCAAGGTCTATGACCCGAACAACCCGCTGGCCGACAAAGACGGTTTTGTCTATCAGGCCAACGTCAACGAAGTGACGGAGATGGTCGACCTGATGGCCGCCTCCCGCTCTTACCAGAACAACGTCGAAGTCGTGAACACCGCGCGCGAGCTGATGATGCGCACGCTCGACATCATCAAGGCCTGAGGACTGAACGACCATGGCATCCGTAGCGAATGACACCAGCCTGCCGTCCAACCTGCTGACCACCGCGCAGTACAAGAAGCAGCAGGAAGAGGCGGTACTGAACGGCAAGGGCGACGAGATGGGCCAGACGGCCTTCCTCACGCTGTTCACCACCCAGCTGAAGAACCAGAACCCGCTGGACCCGATGGAGAACGAGGCCTTCGTCGCGCAGCTCGCGCAATTCTCGCAGCTGGAAGCGACGACCAAGATGTCGACCAATATCGACACGCTGGTCAAGTCGATGTCGAGCTCGCAGATCTCGAATGCGTCCGCGATGATCGGCAAGACGGTAGCGATCGCCGATGGCAAGGCCATCAAGTATGGCGAGCCGGTCGAGGGCAATGTCACGCTCGACAAGGATGTCGATGGCATCACGCTGAAAGTCATCAATACCGCCACCGGCCAGACCGTTCGCACCGGTCAGATCGGCGCGCAGAAGAAGGGCGATTACCCGTTCACCTGGGATGGTCTGGATAACGACGGCAATCCGGCCGCGGATGGCGTCTATCGCATCGAAGCGACCGTCACCCGCTTCGGCCAGAGCAGCAAGGCCGCGGTGCAGACCATGGCTGCGGTACGCAGCGTGACGACCGACGCCATCACCGGCGACATGAAGCTGGAGCTGGTCGACGGTACCAAGGTCAGCCTGTCCGAAGTCAAGCGCATCGGTAACTGAGCACACGCATCAGAACGAACAAAGCCCTGAAGCCCTGTAAAGAACACAGCCCACACGCAATCCAGGAGAAGCACACATGTCTTTCTATACCTCGTTGACCGGTCTGAACGCGGCAACTGCACAGCTGTCCGTCACCAGTAACAACATTGCCAACGTGGGCACCACCGGCTTCAAGCGTTCGCGCGCAGACTTCGGTGACATTTTCGCGACCTCGCCGCTGCAGAAAGCCTCGTCCGTCATCGGTCAGGGTGTCGCGCTGAAGCAGGTCAGCCAGGAATTCAGCCAGGGCAATATTCAATTCTCCGCGAACTCGCTGGATATCGCGATTACCGGTGACGGCTTCTTCCCGCTGAAATCTGCCGATGGCCTGCAGGACATCTACACGCGTAACGGTACGTTCATGCTGAACGACTCGTACAACGTGGTGAACTCGGCCGGCCAGGCACTGATCGCAGCGGCGGTTGACTCGTCCGGCAAGGCCGACCTCGAGAACCTGTCGAAGCTGCTGATCCCGCGCAAGACCACCGGCGATGCGGTCGCGACCTCGGAAGTGCAGCTGGGCCTGAACCTGCCGGCGGATGCGAAAGTGCCGACGCTGCCGTTCGACCGCAACGATGACACCACCTACAACAAGACCACCGCCGTCACCGTGTATGACGCCGGTGGCAACGGCTATCTGGCCACCGTCTATTACCGCAAGACCCAGGGCGCGACGCCGGAAGACCCGACCAACAAATGGCAGACCTATGTGTACATCGGCGACACCAAGCTGCAGGAGTTGCTGATTCAGTCGGCGGACAAAAAGACCGGCGAGAAGCAGTACGTGAACAAGTACGGCGAGGTACGCGCCGAAAGCCAGATCCCGCCGCAGGACATCGCGCGCGGCGTCACCAAGCTGTTCAACCTCGATGACCTGAAGAACCCGATCTCGTCCGCACCGGCCACCGTCAAGAGCGGCAACTTGTCGCCGACCCTGACCGGCGAATGGAAGGCCGGCATTGAATTCCCGGCCAAGGTCGATGCGCTGGTCGCCGACAACCCGACCCAGGGCGCGGTGTTCCGTGCACCGGTGAACGCGGCCGGCTATACCTTCTCGACCCGCGCGAAGCAGACCGCGACCGACGAGACCAAGATCACGACCAAGATCCAGTACACGCCGGATGCCGGCACCAGCGACTTCTCGCTGAGCCTGGGTCCGACCGGCGGTACGCCGACGACCTTCACCGGCGCGACGCTGGATGAGCTGGTGGCCGACATCAATGCCGGTACCGAGTACCAGGCGACCGTGGCGAATGGCAAGCTGACCGTCGAGATCAAGGGCGCGACCGTCGACATCGACACCACGACCCCGCCGCAGCTGCAGTCCGATGCAAGCACCACGCCGGTGCCGTTCGACCCAACGCTGACCGAGACGATTCTCGATGCCAGCTTCGAGCCCGTGGTCGATGCGAAGAGCTATATCTTCAAGGTTGGCAATGATACCTACACCGGCGACACGCTGGCCGATATCTCCGCCGCCATCAATGCCGGCGGCAAGTACCTGGCCACCGTCAATGCCGGGTCGATCAAGATCGAATTGACCGGCAATAACGGCGACCCGACTGAAATTGACGCCGACTACAAGTTCACCGCGATCGAGACCGAGCCGGTGACTGCCGGCAGCCTGCAGGAACTGGCCGACCTGATCAATGCCAATGAAGCCCTGGATTACACCGCGAGCCTGAACGCCGAAGGTGATCTGGTGGTGCTGCCGAAAGACAGCGCCGTGGCGGTGGATGGCAAGATCTCGCTGCCCGAGTTCTCGATGACCGCTTCCTTCAATGGCGTCGGCAGCTACATCCAGCCGCTGTCGCAATCGAAAGCGGCAATCACGTTCAGCGTGCCTTACTTGTCAGGCAATCTGACGCTGGACCTGGACGGCACCCAGTACCCGAGCACGCCGGCCGAGAGCATCGACGACCTGGCCACCGCGATCAATACCGAAGTGCCGCAAAAATATGTGGCGGCACTGTCCCAGCAAGCCGATGGCAGCAAGACCCTGAAGGTCTCGATCTACAACCCGACCACCAGCACGCTGAAGATTCCGGCCAATACCTCGCTGACTGCGCGCTCGTTGGGCATTGACGATAACCCGGAAGGTATCGTGTTCGACCTGAAGGTCGATGGCTCGACCGACCCGGTCACGATTGACCTGTCCTACCTGTCGCAACTGAGCACGACCCGGAAATTCACCGGCATCGAGATCGCGCGCGAGATCACCAACCAGATCAACAAGGCCTACGGCGACGAGAAGTATTTTGACTTCACCAGCTTCAAGGCGGCCGAGACCGACACGTCGGCGCCGGTGTTCCGCCTGAAAGTGGGCGACCAGGAAAAGACCATCTCGCTGTCCGAGAACCAGTACGGCATCGGTGACCTGTCCAAGGTCAAGCTGGATGAGGCGATCAAGGCGCTGCAGGCGCAGGTCGACAAGGAAACCGATTTCCCGGCCAAGGTCACCGTCGGCTACGACCCGGTGCGCCAGAGCTTCACGTTCAAAGCCGCCGATGATGCGGTGGTGACGATCCGCTCGGCGACCACCGCGCGTAATGAACTGTTCGGCCTGACCAACGTCGAGACCGCGGTCGATGCCAGCACCGGCACCTGGGGTGCTGCGGTGCTGCCGAACGGCGCCAGCATCCTGAATGAATCCGAGCGCCGCTACGGCGTCGAAGTGAAGTTCGACGAAGCGAACAACATCTTCACGATCAGCTCCGGCACCACCGGCGATACCTCGAGCATCGAGATCTCGCGCGCGTCGGCGATGGCCAATGCGCTGTTCGGCTTCCAGCGCTATGAAGAGCCGGCTGCGATCGATACCTCGCCGACGCCACTGCGCGGCATCACGTCCGAGCCAGCGGTCCTGAGCGGTAACGCGATCGGTATCAACCTCGACAACAAGTTCCGTGTCGACGGCTCGAACAATCAGTTCGTCGTCACCGTCGACAACGTGACCGGCCTGATCACGATGCCCGAGAAGGCCGACTACACGATGGAAGAATTCCGCGTCGAGCTCGAGCGCCGCATTAACGCACTGGCCGACAACTTTGGCCGTACCGTATCCGGCGTGAAGGTCGAAATCGACACCGTCGCCGGCACCAACAACAAGTTCTTCAAGTTCACCACGGGCACCACCGGCGACAGCTCCTTCCTGAAGGTGTCGGCGAACTCGATCTGGGGCCTGTCCGATCTGCCGTCGGCCCGTGGCACCACCAGCAAGTGGATCGAGCCGCCGCAGGCGAAGAATGCCGACGGCTTCCCGCTGTACGTCGACCGTGACGGCCTGGAGACCTCCGACCCGGGCACCTTCTCGGAAGATGAAACCCGTGACCTGTGGTCGCCGATCTTCCTCGACAAGGGCGAACTGACCTTTGACACCGCCGGCAAGCTGTTCTCGCCGCTGGAAGCGATTGCGTTCAAGTCGACCACCATCGGTGCGTCCGGCGCGACGCTGCAGTTCTCGATCGACTATGCATCGTCGACCCAGTACTCATCGCCATTCTCGGTGCTGAAGCAAGACCAGAACGGCCGCCCGGAAGGCGACCTGATCGGTGTGGACATCGGCGATGACGGCCTGGTGTCGGCGTCTTACTCGAACGGTACCCAGAAGTCGCTGGCCAAGATCGTGCTGGTGAACTTCGCCGCGCCGACCGGCCTGCGCCAGATCGGTGACGCCAGCTACTACGCGACCTCGAAGTCGGGCGATGCGAAGTACGGGGAAGCAGGCTCCGCCGGTTTCGGTACCGTGCGCGCCGGCGCCCGTGAACGCGCGAACGTCGACCTGACCAACGAGCTGATCGAACTGATCACGGCCCAGCGTAACTTCCAGGCCAACGCGAAGGCGATCGAGACCAACAACACCCTGACCCAGGCCATCATCAACATCCGCAGCTAAGCGGAGCTGAGCCTGTAAGCCGATAAGCAACGGAGACCGACATGGACCGCTTAGCCTTTACCGCGATGGCGTCGATCAATGAACGACGCCTGCTGCGCGAACAGCTCAACAACGAGCTGGCCAACGTGTCGACGGTCGGTTTCAAGAAGAGCTTCGACAATGCGATGGTGGCCGTGAAGGCCAAGGGCGATGGCTGGGATTCCCGCATCCAGCCCTACATCGAGAAGATGAACGCGGTGTCGCTCGAGCCCGGCCACCTGATGGCGACCGGGAACAAGATGGACATCGCGCTGCAGGACCAGGCGGTGATGGGCGTGCAGGCCAAGGACGGCACGCTGGCCTTCACCCGCCGTGGGGACCTGCACTTGAACAGCGACGGTGTGCTCGAGAACGGCTCGTACCACCCGGTGCTGAGCGAGGACGGTGGCCCGATCACAATCCCGACCGGCTTCGAAGTGCAGATCACTGCCGAGGGCGACATCTATACCCGCAACCCGGCCGCGCCGCTGAATGAACCGCCGGTATTGGTCGGCCGCATCCTGCTTCGCGACGCCGGCGCGATCACGCTGCAGCGCCGCCCGGACAGCCTGTTTGCGCCCTATCCGCAAAACGCGCTGCCCAACGGCGATTTCGCGACCGGCCCCAGACAGCCCAAGGTCGTGCCGGGCGCGCTCGAGAGCAGCAACGTCAATGTCGTGACCGCGATGGTCAAGCTGATTGATTTCTCGCGCTCGTTCGAGACGCAGGTACGGACCATCAAGGAAGCCAAGTCGCTGGATGAGTCTGGCGCCAGCATGCTGAAGGCACGTTAAGGCCAGATTTAGCCGCTCCATACCCTCTTTGCCAGCCCGAAGCGGCAAATCCTTGCCGGTTCGGCCCCTCAACCCGGGCAGGGCGGGGTGACGGAAGTCCGGGCACGCAATTTGCAATAAGTCGGAAAACGCGACACTAGAGAGGGAATCATGGACGCATCGATGTGGGTAGCCAAGACCGGTCTGGACGCACAGCAGACCCGGCTGACGGTCATCTCGAACAACCTTGCGAACGTCAACACGACGGGCTTCAAGCGCGACCGCGCGATGTTTGAAGACCTGCTGTATCAGAACGTCCGACAGGCCGGCGGCCAGACCGCCGCTGCGACCCAGGCCCCGACCGGCCTGATGCTGGGTACCGGTACGCGCGTGATCGCGACCGAAAAGATCCATGCGCAGGGCAACATGATCAACACCCAGAACGCGCTCGACATCGCGGTCGCGGGCGAGGGCTTCTTCCAGATCCAGCAGGCTGACGGCACCACCGCGTACACGCGCGATGGCACCTTCAAGCTGTCCAACACCGGCCAATTGGTGACCAACCTCGGTCAGCCGCTGGTACCGGCCATTGCGATCCCGGCCAACGCGTCGTCGATCACGATCGGCCAGGACGGCACGGTGTCGGTGGAACTGTTCGCCGGTGGCGGTGCGCAGCAGATCGGCCAGATCCAGCTGGCGCGCTTCGTGAACCCGGCCGGCCTGCAGCCGCTGGGCGACAACCTCTACAAGGAAACCGTGGCCTCCGGCGCCCCGGCCGTGCTGGTACCCGGCACCGCTGCGGCCGGCACGCTGCGCCAGGGCATGCTGGAAGCGTCGAACGTGAACGTTGTCGAAGAGATGGTGAACATGATCGAGACCCAGCGCGCTTATGAAATCAACTCGAAGGCGATCTCGGCGGCCGACGGCATGCTGCGCTTCCTGAACAACAACATGTAATGCCGGATTGAATAGCCGGGACTGAGCGAAGAAAAAACAAGGACGACGATGAAGCCATTGAATTTCAAGCCGGCCACGGCCATCGCGGCCGCGAGCCTGATGCTTGCTGCCTGTGCCGGCCCGATGCCCGTTGCATCGTCACCGGAATTCACGCCGGTGCAGCCGTTGCCACGCGATGCCAGCCGCCCTGCGACCGGCGCCATTTTTGCTGCCGACAACACCGACATGTGGCAGGCGCGTC
>JACCDH010348376.1_pt1 | contig 16239 bp, 16 predicted proteins | sample 7442481 | NCBI WGS metagenome assembly JACCDH01 (sample SAMN15323433, study PRJNA562643) | freshwater metagenome | isolation source: river surface water | place: USA:Blue River Watershed | collected 2017-08-15
CTTAGCAGGTGCAGAAGCTTTGATTATTGCGACAGAGTGGAGTGAGTTTAGAACACCAGATTTTGAGCGCATGGAAAAAGAGATCAAGCACAAAATCATCTTTGACGGCAGAAATTTATTTGATGTTTACAAGATGAGAGAGCTAGGATACCATTATGAGAGTATTGGTAGAGAGTTTGGAACAAATAAAAAATAAATCTAAAATCAAAACATAAATGGCAACTCAATTTGGCTTTCTTTCAAAAATCAATTTTTTACAAAATATTATCTCTTTTTTTATTGCAAGAATTAATCCTGCAATAATACACAATATTGAAAAATATTATGTATTAAAAAAAGTATTCTATTTATCTTACATAGAAGAATTAGAAGGCGATTATTTAGAATTTGGCGTTTATACTGGAAGTTCTTTTTGCCATTCAATGAGATGCTGCAAACAAGCAAGAAAGTTAAATCCAAATGTAAAAGAAACAAATTTTTTTGGATTTGATTCATTCGAAGGATTTGGCGAAATATCAATTGACGATAAACACTCATTTTATACAGATACAAATTTCACCACAAGCTATGACAAAGTGTCAAAAAGAGTAAAAAATGCATCAAGTGGTTTGAATTATAAACTAATACAAGGCTATTTCAGTGAAACACTTAAAACAAGCCCGAAGAGCTTAGGAATTTCAAAATCAAGAATAATTTTTATTGATAGTGATACTTATTCGAGTGCATCGGAAGCTTTAGATTTTTGTAAAACTTTGATTCAACAAGGAACCTATATAGTTTTAGATGACTATTTTTCTTACAAAGGAAGTTATAATTCTGGAGTTGCAAGAGCATTTAAAGAATTCAAAGAAAATAATAAAGTTGAAGTTCGTGATGTATTTACGTATGGCATGGGAGGACGTGTCTTTATTGTTTCTGAATTACACTAAATAAGTAAAAAATTTCAAAATAAAAACAATGAATAAATTTAGATTATATTATTACAAATATCACTTCCTTCTTCTTTATACATTATTTGGATTTATTTCGTTAGTTGTTGAATTAATTTTTATAAACTTTTTTTTATTTTACAATTATAATTATAATTTTGCTGCATTTTTCTCTTTTTTTATTGGACTTATTACGGCATTTTCATTAAATGTTAGATTTAATTTTCATATCACAAAAGCTAAAAGGAAGAAATCTTTATTGTATTTTTCAGTAATATCTTCTACTTCATTTCTACTACAACTTTTTTTAAGGAAAAAGTTAGAAAATTTTGGTTTTGAAATGGATTTGTCAAGATTTGTTTTCGCTGGCACCTTTTTCATTTTTTCTTACTTTTTACATTTAAAGTTATCGTTCCGGGAATTTAAAAAAGTAGGAGTTGCCATTTATGCAGATGGGGTTGAAGATATTGCTAAGATTTTTAATAAAATTTCAAACATCTCTGACTTCATACATATAGATATAGTAGATAAAACCTATAATCCTAATTGCCAAGACGTAAAAGCATATCGTGCTGAAGTGGTAAGGGCTTATTGGCAAAATAAAAAAATTGAAGTTCACATAATGTCAAAAAATCCTTCAAAATGGTTGGACGATCTTCTCCCATATGTAGATGTCATATATATACACCCAACAATTAATGAAGATCTATCAATTCTTATAGATAAGATAAATAGTAATAATGTCGCTGCAGGTATAGCTCTAAGTATTTACGAACCAATTGAAGTAATTGATTCATTTATCGAACAGAAGAAAATCAAGCATATTTTATTATTAACTATACCACAGCCTGGATTTTCTGGTCAAAATTTTGATGTTACTTCCGTTTCGATACTTGAGAAATTAAATAATCACAAATTTCGTACTGAATTTCAAATTTGTGTTGATGGAGGCGTTAATGATTCAACTGTAAAATTTCTAAATGTTGAATCAGTTGTTTCCGGATCCTATGTATTAGGGGCTCCTAATCCTATAAAAAATATTATGCACTTGCAAACTTCGGGAGAATATGCTCAATATTAATCTTTTAAAAGATCAAATTAAAAATGTAATTGTAAATAAACTTTCACCTATTGAAGGTCTAACTTCAATTACTTTTGTAGGCTCATTTGAGTCATCTTCTGATATTACTCTGATAAGTGACATTGATATAATTGTTATAATAGATGAACTTTCTGAGCCTAAATTTAGAGAAATTGAAAATGCTGCAGGTTCAATAACAGGATTTGATATTGGCTTAGAAGACTACAAGATTAAGCTAAATACGACATTTGGCCCTTTGAAGTTTAACAGCGAAAAGACTGTAGTTTTCCATATCATGATTTATGATATTGCAGGCCATCGCAAACATGTTTTAGATAGTCCATTTACCTGCTTGGACTGGGAGTATTATAAGGCGATTTATGGAAAAAACTTATCTGAAATTTATCCAGCATCAGGCGTTCAATTAGACGATTTAGTTGGCTCAAGAAGAGGCCTTGATTCTTATTTAGATGATTTAAAAAATCAAGTTATAAGTTATAGGGAATATGATTTCTCCACTAATCCACATACCGAAAAGAAAAATACTTATCCTATTGATGATAGACATCAAAAAGAATATTCATATCACATACTAAAATTTTTACAATTAAATTTAATTAAAATATTATTTCAGGAAAATAAAAAATATTCAATCTCAGAGATATGCTCCATTTTTAGTAAATTAAATCCTTCATTTAAGATACATTCTGAATTTTTAATGGAACTACATAAGTGGAAATATGAAAATTGTATAGAACCAAATCAAATTTTTCATAAACTTGATAATTTTATAAATGATCTTTCAAAATGGTTAAATGAAATTAACCTACCTCAAATTAGCTTCTTTAGACATGGAATAACAACTTTAAATGATGGTAGCTTTTTAGGTGTTCGACGTAATCCCTCAATTTTGACGAATTTTAACGAATTTTGTCTAGATCATTTTAACGAAGTATATACAAGTACATTAAATAGAGCAATTGAAACAGGTAAATTATTATACTATGATAGAATTTATCAAGATACTTTATTAAATGAAATTGATTATGGTTTAGTAGAGGGATTAAAAATAGAGGAATTAGGTCAAAAGTTTCCCAATTTAATCGAATCGTGGAGAAATAATGAAGATCCAAAATTTCCCGAGGGTGAAAATCAAATTGATGTTCAAGAAAGACTCTATAATTTTTTAAGTAAGGATTTTACAGAAAGTAAAACCGCAGTTGTAACACACAATGTTGTATTAAGGTCTTTATTTGGGAATGTTTATAAGCAACCTGTCTATAATTGGTTCAAGATGAAACCTAATCATCAAGAAGCGTATACTTTTCAAAAATTCAATAATATATTAATTCCCAAATTAACAAAAGAACAACAAAAAAAAATTAAAGATGAAATAATTGGGTTTAAAAAAACTGCCACTAAATATGGCATTTTTTGGATTCCAAATGAAGAAATAAATCAATATGTGGAATCTTGGAAAAATAGAATTCGAAAAGTAGAACCTGATGCAGTATATTTAAATCACCCTGTACATGCTACCATTTTTCTTTTTAATGGATTTGAAGAAGATCAATCTGAGATCATTTCTACAATAAAAAATTCAAAAATCAACTTTTTATTAGAAGGTTGGAGAGTTTTTGAAAATGATTTAGTTACTAATGCAGATACATTAGCAATTGGTTTAAAGCCTAGCATATCAGGTTCTGAATTTCAATTAAATGTAGCAATTTCACTTTTAAAGTTTGTAAGTGAACCTGTTTTTTATAAAAACTCTTGGGAAGGAGTATACAAAGAGTCTTTTCAACGATATGGCTTTCCTTTTGTTGGGGGACATTGGATTCCGCACTTAACAATTGCCTCAGTTAAAAATGATGCTAAAGCTTTAATCGAAGAAGCGAAATTAACAACAATTAATTTAAATCAAGAACAATTAGAAGGCCACATTTCGCTATTTAAAATTTCTGGTGAAAACCACCAACACCTATATACTTGGAATTGAAAAATATGACTCGAATAAATTTAATACCAATGGCAGGAGAGGGCCAAAGGTATAAAAACTTAGGTTATACTACACCTAAGCCATTTATTGATGTAGATGGCATGCCAATGGTTGTTCGTGCATGTAAGTCATTACCTAAAGCAGATAAAAATATTTTTGTTTGCAGAAAAAATCATTTAAATCAATTTCCAATTCAGAATATTTTAGAAAAATATTTAAATAATGTCACAATAGTTACAATTGATGAATTAACTGAGGGACAAGCTATAACATGTTTAGCCGCACGTGAGCATATTCCTGATGATGCAATTTTAAATATTGGTGCATCTGATAATGACATGGTGTATAATGAGGGGGCAATAGAAGAAATGTATCAAAATCCCAAGATAGATGGTTGGGTATGGACATTTAGAAATAATCCAGCTGTTCTTCAAAATCCAAAAATGTATGGTTGGGTAGAGACAGACATAACAAAAAATAAAGCAACACATATAAGTTGTAAAATCCCAATCAGTGAAAATCCAATGCATGATCATGCAATTATAGGAGCATTTACTTTTAAAAAAGCGAAGTTTTTTTTCGATGCAGTTAATGCAATGGTTTCTTCAAATGCTAGGATTAATAATGAGTTTTATGTTGATATAGCAATTAATTTCGCGATTAAATCAGGTCTTAATATACAAGTTTGCGAAGTAGATCAATATATATGTTGGGGTACACCTAAAGATTATGAGGAGTATCAATATTGGTTATCATATTTTAAAAAAAGACATTCATTTGATTAATCTATCAATTATTATTCCATGTTATAACGAGTCTAAGTCATTGCCTAGGCTATTTGATGCCTGTTATATTGCATCTAAGGGAAGAAGTGATATTCAATTTGTGTTTGTAAATAATGGCTCAAATGATGATACTCAAATGGTTTTAGATAATTTACTAGGCTTAAAAAAGTATTCTTTTGGAAAATCTGTATTAGTACCATTCAATCAAGGATATGGATTTGGAATTTTACAAGGATTATACATGGCAGATGGACAAATATTGTCTTGGACTCATGCTGATCTACAAACTGATCCTAATGATGTAATATTGGCTTATGAGCATTACAGAAAAGAATTAGAAACGAATTCTTGCATCGTTAAGGGGGAACGAAAGGAAAGGAAGTTATTTGATAATATTTTTACAGCAGGTATGTCATTTTTATCTTCAATTTTATTAAAACAAAAGCTTTGGGATATAAATGCCCAGCCAAAAATTTTTAATCGAATTTTTTTGTCTCATTTGAAAAACGCACCTTTTGACTTTTCATTAGATTTATACTTGCTATTTGTGGCTAACAAACTTAAATATAATATAAATACATTTCCGGTGTATTTTTCTAAACGTGAATTTGGGGAAGCAAAGGGTGGTGGAACCCTAAAAGGAAAGTTCAAGTTGGTAAAACGAACTTTGGATTATGTGATTGAATTAAGAAATGATATAAAAAAAGGCAATCGTTAATGGAAATTGTCTTACATAGAATTAACTTAATAAATGACTTAAAGTCGGTGCCAGTAAAATATGGGTGCGAAATAGATATTAGATCTCAAGGAAGCAAATTAATATTGAATCACGAACCTTATATCTCAGGAGACAACTTAGTTGATTATTTAGATAATTACAAACATGGTTTATTGGTTTTAAATATTAAAGAAGCAGGAATAGAAAATGATGTATTGAGACTTGTTAGAGAAAGAAATATTTCTTCTTATTTTTTATTGGATGTTGAATTTCCTTATTTATATCGATCTAGTCGCTTAGGGGAACGTGCAATAGCGGTCAGGTTTTCTGAAGATGAACCGATTGAATTAGTTTATAATTATAATAAATTAATTGATTGGGTTTGGATTGATACAAATTCTGAACTTCCTATAAACGCACAAAATATTCAAATTTTATCTTCTATGAAAACTTGCATTGTTTGTCCGGAAAGATGGGGAAGACCACACGACATTACCCCTTATCGAAAATTAATGAAATCTTTGAGTTTTGAACCAAACGCAGTAATGACAAATCTAAAATATATTAAATTATGGGAAGAGGATATTTAAATCAGATAAAGAAAGAGGCATTTGAAATAAATATGTCTATTGTAAGAGAAAAACTAGTCGTTTTAACCTGGGGAAATGCATCTTCAATTGACCATAACAATGGAATATTTGCAATTAAACCAAGTGGTGTTGCATATTCTGAGTTAAAATGGCAAGATATGGTATTAGTTGACCTTGAAGGAAAAGTAGTCGACTCTAAATTAAAACCAAGCTCTGACACTAAAACACATTTAGAAATTTACAAAGGATTTAAATCTGTTGGTGGTATTGTTCATACTCATTCTCCATGGGCAACTATATGGGCTCAAGCCTGCAAATCAATTCCTGTTTTGGGGACAACACATTCAGATCATTTCAATGGAGAGGTGCCATGCCTGCCATATCTAAATAAATCCAAAGTAGAAATTGATTATGAAAATGAAACTGGGATTCAAATTGTTGAATTTTTTAATAAACATCTAATAGATCCAATTCACTTACCAGGATGTTTATTATCTGGGCATGCTTCATTTACCTGGGGACAAACATCACAAAAAGCTTTCGAGAATGCTGTCGCATTAGAAGCATGTGCGCAAATGGCTTATCATTCCATTAATCTGAATAAAGATATAAAATTTCCAGATTATATATTATCTAAACATTTTTCAAGAAAACATGGTGAAAAGGCATATTATGGACAAATTAAAAAATAAAAATTTAAAATACTATTTTATCACGGTAAACTATAAATCATCAAATCTTATTGAAAAATGGGCTAGTAGTATATTTAAATTTGTTCCTAAAGCAGAATTAATAATTATTGACAACTTCTCGTCTTTGGAAGAAAGAGAAATGGTTTCTATGATCTCAAAAAAAATCAATTTTGAGTTAATTGAATCAGAAAATGAAGGTTATAGCTCTGGCTTAAATAAAGGGTTAGAAAAAGTATTATCATTAAATGAAGAGTCAGTAATATTTTGCTGCAACTTAGATATTGAGTTTAAAAATATCCCAAATTGCTTTCCAACGGGAAAAAAAATTCACATCCCAAAGATCATAGAAAATGGCAGAAAAAATCGAAATCCATTTTTAACACGATTTCAAAAATATTTTATACCATTATATAAAATTGCGGCGAAAAAAAGATCTATATATTTATATTTTATTGCGATTGTAATAAATAAAATAGCCGGAATCTTTTCTTCAAAAATCTGGGCAATACATGGTTCTTTATTTTGTTTTAATTCTAGCTTGATTGATAATATAAATAATTTACCTTTCAATAGTGATAGTTTTTTGTATGGCGAAGAATATGAATTTGCAAGTTTTGTTGAAAAAAGTGGCGGTGAATATATAAAATCTGAAATTATTGTATTTCATGATTCACATTCTTCAACTTCTGAATTAATAAATAACAATAGTAATTTTATGAAATATTGGGCTCCATCTTTTTTAAATTTTACAGAAAAAAAACTTTAAATACGTTATGTTTTTATTTATTGTTTCTTTATTTATTGCCTTTGCTCTGATAACAGAAACTATAGGAATTTTTTTTAGGCTTATTGGGTCTATTAATACCCAGCCAACATTAGGCTATTCAATTCATGTAAGAATTGCCACACTTGGCAGAATTTTTACGTTTTTTAGCGCGCCAGCTTTAGGATATATTGTAGATACGGGAAACGCAACAAACAAAATATCTTTAATAGGATTCTACACCTATCTTTTAGTTTTTTTAACTGGTTTATGGTTTTTAGCAAAAGGGGAGAAGTTTATAAATTACACCTATAGTAAATTCACTAACAACTCAAATTTTGAAAAAATCCAATGGGAGAAAATTAATTATAGTTTAAAAGTTAGAAATAAGAATTTTTATATTATTGCAGCATTTTCCTTTTTAACCACTTCAATAGGATTGTTAATTGTAAATTATTTTGCAACAATTTTTGTACAATTTAAAGCCACAATTATTCAAACTTCTGCATTTGTAACTGCGCTGGGAACATTACTACACGTTTTTATAATAGACCCTAAACTTGCTAAAACTGGAGACAAAAATCCAGATGAACTATATGATTTAGTAAATGATTTCATCAGTGCAAGAGTTGTACAATCTTTACTATTGGCATTAATCTTTCTGATTATGTTTTTTTGTAAAATATAATTAATATTTTTTTAATAGATAATTTTCATATACCTCAATGATATTATTAAAAGTATTTTCAAGGATAAAGTACTATTTTAAACTTTATCCTTTGTCATTTATTTTATTGTTAATTTTAACACTTTTAACATTAATTCCTCCTATTTGGGGTTATGATGAATATGCAAGTGTTATAACGCATCTTGAGCTAAATGACTCAAGATTTATACAGATATATAACTCTTATTTAAGTAAGATTGGAATAAAAGGAAGTCTTGCTGATTCTATCATTTCATACATACTTCCAATAATTATAATTCCAGTTAGATGGACATACGCACTTGGCTTAAGTCCGCTTTACGAATTAGCAAGATTAATAAAAATTGACTGGATTATATTAAGACCACTTTTACTTTTTTTACATAGTTTACTTGCAGTAATTGGGTATACATATATTATAAAATCATTGAGATTTTATATAAGAGATACAATGACCGAATTAATGTTAACAGGATTAATTCTACTGTCCCTACCTTTTCTTTATTGGACTCTAACATTATCATCATATTCTTTCCACCTATTTTGTTTTGGTATTTTAATTTATTATGAAATTAATGATGAATATTCTTTAAATAAAATATTGTCAAAAAAAACATTAGTACGTTGTTTGGTAATATTATTTAATTATCAATATATATTTATTGTACTAACGTTATTTGTATTAGATCTTGTAAAAAATCGTTTTAATTTTTTCAGTAATAAAATTTATAAACCTTGGATTCTTCCACTTATTCTTGCAGTTGGAACATTATTTTTTTTATTTATTCGTGGGATAATTTTTTCAAAACATACAAATCCAGCAAAGTCGGTAATTAATAATTTAGGAACAGATTCGTATAATGTTTTAAGTCACACCAATTCATTAAATGATTTTGTTACTTTTTTCTCTTCTAGACTATATGATATAGTCAAATATTTTTTTCAAAATAAAGATTACCATAAATTACTTTCGGATAATTACTCCAATTTAAATTTTTATATATCATTTTTAATTATAATTTTATTGCTTTATTTTTTATATAAATTATTTAAATCAACAATAAAATTATTAAATGTAATTTTTGTATTTTTTTTATCAAGTATTTGTTTGTATTTAGTAAATCTATATCCGATGATGCCATCAAGGCATTCTTTAGTATTATTTCTACCATTAATAACTCTCTTCTCTTTTTTTTATTCCCAACGAATCAATAAAAAAATCAAAAAAATAATTTCAATTACATTTTTCATATTAGCAATTGTCACTATTTGTAGATGTTATAAAATTAGTTCCAAACCTTTAAATAAAACTTTTTTAATTAATACATTAAAAACTAATAATATTAATAGATTAGTACTTAGTCCATGCGATGAAGAGCCACTGTTCTACAGTGAAGATGTATTACAATATAAGCCTCTATACCAATGTGGCCCTATGATAATAGAAAAAATTGACATTAAAGAAAATATTAACATTGCTGTATATTCTAAAAACGTTATCACTTTTGATAGAGCACTAGAAATCGCAAAGCCCTTTATAAAAAAAGATTTAACCAAACACAAATTTAGCTTGATTAAGCAAGTTATTCAACCTGCCGAAGGAAATTATGAATTTTTATTTTCTAGTAATTCAACTCACACTTTTACAATCATAAAAATCGATTAAATAGTGTTGAAATTTTTCAGTATATGGATTTTTTTATTGTATTTATTACCATTCTCTTTTTCAGTAAAAATTGATTACTTTTTTTATTATATTTTAGTTTTATTTACCTTTCTATCATTTTATTTTGGAACATTCATATTTGAGAAAAAAAAATCAACCCCTTTTAATTATAGTAAATGGTTGCAAGCATCCTATACACAGTTAATTTTATCTTTTATATTTTTCATTATTTTTAGATTTCCAACCATTATTGATGTATTTACACATTTATTTCTTGGCGACTATATTCAATGGTCTTTGAGCAAAGCTGTTTCTAGATACAAAGGTGACGAAGAGGAACAAACAATATTTTATCAGCTAGGTACAATTTCGATGTTTATTTATTCAATTTTATTAGGAACATTTTTTTCAATCACTAGAATAAAATTATATTCAGCAATTTTATGTTTATTTTTTATAATATTAATAGAATCAAGTACACTAGGAAGAGCTGGAACTTTAGTTTGCATTGTTGCAATTATTTCAGAGATGGTAATCAGGAAAAATCACATTCTTCAATCCATGCCGATTAAAAAAATATTAAAAGTACTTTTTATCATTTTTACATTATTTTTATTACTATTTTTTTACTCAGCATATAATAGGCTCGATACAAATGATGATCCTAGTCAAATATTATTTGATAAATTCGGAGAGTATGTAATTGGACCATATCAAGCATTTTTTATTTGGTTTCAAAACCCAAATTCTCAAAATATTGTAAATTATCCATTCTTTAATTTATTTACTTCAATATACAAAATTGCTGGTATCAAAGTTGAACAGGGGTTTTATCCACTAGTAATGACAGATTTCGGCGAAACCAACATTTACACAGTTCTAAGAGCATTTTATTCAGATTTCGGTTGGATTCTAACTTCTTTATTTTTTTTCATATTTGGTATATTTATAAAATATATTACTTTTAAAAAAATGAACATAATTTCCTACTTTTTTTTACGATTTATTTTTTGTATTTTCTTGATGGTAGTTTTATCACCTTATTATTTCACGACATTTCTCCTTGCATCTATAATTTCATTTTTTCTAATATTTTATAATAAACTAATGGTTTAATTTTTTTTTAAAATAATATATTTATGAATGTTACATTTCTCAATGGCCAAAAACTTGAAAACAGAAATATAATTTCTGTTTTCAATCCTAGCTTTTTATATGGTATAAATTGTTTTGAAGGTATAAGAGGTTATTATTCATCTAAAAAAGATGAAATAATGATTTTTGATCTTGAAGAACATATTGATAGACTTTATGAATCTGCTGCTAGATTAGAGTTTAACATACCAGTTGAAAAAAAAAGGCTATTAGATGAAATTAAAGATATTATAAAAACAACTATCTTTAAAGTTGATATTTATATAAGAGTAACATTTTTCCTTTCTGGAGAGTCGTCCTGGTCAGAGAAAGAAGACATAAGTTATTTAATTAACATGCGCCCAATGCCAAGTCAGTTATTTAACGAAACCCATATCTCATTAACATATTCAAATTTTAGAAGAATTTCTTCTAAAATTATCCCTCCAGATGTAAAAGCTGGTGCAAATTATTTAAATTCTAGATATGCTTTACTTGATGCCCAAAAAAAAGGTTTCCAAGGCGCTTTGTTTCTATCTATTGAAAATATGATTTCTGAGTCTACAGGTTCATGTATATTTTTCTTCAAAGACGATAAATTTTACACACCTTCTACCGATTCAGATATTTTAATCGGTATTACTAGAAATAGAATTATAAAAATAATTATCGCATTGGGCTACGAGTGCATTCAAAAGAAAATAGCTAAAAATGAAGTACAAAATTTTGATGCCGCTTTTTTAGTTGGTACAATGATTGAAATAAAAAAAATTTCAATCATTGAAAAACAGGTATTTGATATTAATAATCCTGTTATTAATAAAGTAATCGATAAATTTAAATCTTATGTATATGGATTGGACATTTAATTATATTGCAATTACTAATGATATTCGTGAAGCAAAAATTATTGAAACATGCGGTATCCAACAAATAATGGTTGACTTAGAATTCATTGGTAAAGCTGAGAGGCAATTTAATACAAATGCTGTACTAAACAAACATAAACCAAGTGATGTCTCTAATTTAAAAAACTCTGGAATTAATTCCAAAATCTTGTGTCGTATAAATGGCAATCACAAAGACATTTTTAAAGAAATTGATGAAGTTATTGAATCAGATGCTGATGCAATTATGATACCAATGATAAATAATATTGAAATTTATAAAAAAACAATAGAATTCATTAACGGTCGAGTTGAAGTGATACCACTTATTGAGACGCCATATTCAATATTTAAAATAGATGAAATTATTAGATTAACAAATCCCAAACAAATCCACTTTGGATTAAATGATTTGTCGTTAGCTTTAGGAACAAAAAATATATTTGAATTATTTTTATCGCCAATTTTTTCAAATGTTCTTGATTTTGCCAAAAATAAAGTTGATTTAATGGGTATTGGAGGAATCGGCAACCCAATGGAATATCAAAAAATTGATCCAGAATTGATTTTACAATTGCATAAGATAAATGGTAGTAAGTCAGTAATTTTATCCAGAAGTTTTTTCAAAATGGGATATGATATAAATAAAATTCAAACTTCTTTAAATTTATTTAATAAAATAATTGAATTGCCAAATAATAATTTTGACCATAATAAATTTAGACAGCAAGTTGAAAAATTTAACTAAAATAACTTTAATCAACATAGGAGAGCCAATCCCTATAGATGGAAATAGACTCCACAGAATGTCATTGTGGAAATGTCAACTTGAGAATAATGGATATATAGTTGAGTATATTACTACCGATTTTGAACACCAAAGAAAAAGGAAAATCACATCTGCGCCCAATGGCTATATCTTATTAAAATCATATTTAAAATATCAAAAAAACATATCTTTAGCTAGATTATTAAATCATTTTTTGGTATCGTTAAGTTTATTTAAACACCTTTTTAGTAAAAAGTTCTCAACTAACATTATAATAGTTTCTTATCCTACGATTTGGATGTCCTTTATTGCTGTTTTATACGGTAAATACAAAAAAATTAAAGTTATTGTTGATGTAAGAGATAAGTGGCCAGATATTTTTATATCTAATAATAGACTCAAATTCATTTTAAAACCATTAATTATTTTAAAAAATTACATTTTTGATAATTGTTATAATTTGATAACAATTTCTCCAGGATATTTATTGTGGGCGAAGCCTGGATCTGAAATTAATACATTTAATATACTGCCATTAATTCCTCAGACAGTAAGCCAGCATAGGAGAGCAATTACATTACCTATAAATTTATTATTTGTTGGCTCATTAGGAGAGACATATGATTTAGATTTGATATATAAAATTAATGATAATTTTCAAAATAAGCATATTCCTTTTACAATTTGGATTGCTGGTGACGGGCCTAGACTTAAAGAGGTACAGAAAAATATAAAAGATAGAATTAATATAAAATTGCTAGGTTGGCTAAATGAAGAACAGCTACTTTATAGATTAAGTAAATCCCATTTCGGTTTAATGCTTTATTATGAAAATTCACCTCAAGGATGGCCGAATAAATTAATTGAATATATGGCTAATGGTTTGCCTATTTTAAATAGTCTTAGTGGCGAATCGTGGGATTTAATTAAAAAACAAAATGTAGGCTTTAATTTTTCATCATCTACTATAGATGAGCTATCTATGTATATTATTGATTCCATTAATAATCCAACTAGTTATTTGAATTTAGTTCAAAATTGCCATGAAACAATTAATTCTATTTTTTCTATAGAGTCTAATTTATTAAAATTAAAAAATATTATAGAATCATGATTATGAGGATTATTGACTTATTATTATTATTATTATTAATGCCTATTTTGTTTCCATTATTTATAATAATATGTATTCTAGCAATTTTTTTTCATTCAAGAAATATATTTTTTATGCAAACTAGAATTGGAAAAAATTACGAAACATTTAAATTGATTAAATTTAGATCCATGATAGTTGGTGCACAAGACATTGGGACGGGACTTTATTCATATTCGGACGACAATAGAATTACAAAATTTGGTAGATTTCTAAGAACAACAAGTTTAGATGAGTTGCCACAATTATTTAACATATTAAGAGGTGATATGAGTTTTATCGGACCAAGGCCTGCAGTAGTTGGTGAATTGGAACTTGAAAAAAATCTCCCCCAAAATTTTACTAAAAGATTTGTCATAAAACCGGGATTGACAGGTTGGGCACAAATTCACGGAAGAGATAATTTAAATTGGCCTCAAAAAATTAAATATGATATTGAATTTGTTGAAACCAAAGGTGTTAATAAAATATTGATGATTTTATACATATTCTTTTATACACCGATATACTTATTAAAATTCTCAGAAACTTATGAAAAAAAACAATAACATTGAATTTTTATATAATCAAATTTTAGAATTAGAAGATTCTGCATTTATTTTTGATCAAAATCAATTTCAATTAAATATACAAAATCTTTACGCTTCTTTTTCTAGCTCATATCCAAAAGTTAACATTGGGTATTCTTATAAAACAAATTATTTACCGGATGTTTGCAAGATTGCACATAATGAAGGTTGCTGGGCAGAAGTTGTTTCAGAAATGGAATTGGATATGGCTTTGGAATATCTAGAGGATAGTGAAAAAATAATCTATAATGGCCCTGTTAAATCCTATAATTCTATTTTAAAACTTATTCAAAATAATGGAATTTTAAATATTGATAACCCTTTTGATTTAGAGATAATTAATAATATATTATTAAACTATTCACCTAAAAATAAAATAAAACTAGCTTTAAGAGTTAATTTTTCATATGGAAGTAATGATTCTAGATTTGGAATGGATATCATTACAATAAATGATTTAAAAGAAAAAATAATTGCAAATAATCAATTAGAATTAATTGGTTATCATATTCATCTTCCATTTAGGACGCTAGAAAGCTATGAGTATCGAATTAATTGCATATTTGAAGTTTTAAAACTACACGGTAAATTGCCTTTAAAATATATAAATATTGGTGGAGGTTTTTATGGAAATATTAGTGATGATCTTGCATCTTCTTTAGGCTTAGAAAAAGTTCCTAAATTTTTAGATTACGGTAGTTTAATCGGAAACATGCTTTCTAAACATTTCCAAAGTATCCCATTATCCGAATGGCCTGATTTATTCATAGAACCTGGCAGCTCTGTTGTTGCAGACGCATTTCGTTTCATAAGCAAAATACATTCTATAAAAAACATTAATAATAATAACATAATAATTTCCTATACAGCACGACATTTAATTACTCCTACTAATAAGTCTGTAATGCTACCAATTGAATTCTTTTCAACTGAAAATATTAATGATAATTCTGAAAAGGAATATAACTATACTGTAGTAGGGTACACTTGTATTGAGTCAGATATAATAGGTTTCATAAAAAGTAATAAAATTTTGAATCAAAATGATTTTTTAATTATTAATAATGTAGGCAGTTACACTGTTGTCATGGGAAGTGACTTTATACTACCTCAACCATCAATATATTTAATCAAATTAAATCAATTTAAATTATTAAGAAAAAGAAAAACAGCTTTAGATATAATTCATTCATTTAATTCATGCAATTAACCTAGTTATAATCATAGCAAAAAATATTATCTATATTCTCGAACAAAAGTTTAAATTAAATTCATAATAAAAAAATATTCCATTTGACATCAATTTATTTTATTGGGAATATAAAACAATTGCAACATAATAACAATAAATCTACGACTATATTCCTTAAATGAAAAAAGCTCTAATTACAGGTATTACAGGACAGGATGGCGCTTATTTAGCAGAGTTTTTACTCAACAAAGGCTATGAAGTGCATGGCATTAAAAGAAGATCCTCTTTATTCAATACCCAAAGAATTGATCATATATACGAGGATCCACATATTCCTGACAGGCATCTTCATTTACATTATGGGGACTTATCTGACAGCACGAATCTAATTCGTATTATTCAGGAAGTGCAACCTGATGAGATTTACAACTTGGGTGCAATGAGTCATGTGCAAGTGAGTTTTGAGGAACCAGAATACACAGCCAATGTAGATGGTATTGGTACATTGAGAATATTGGAAGCAATCAGGCTATTAGGATTAACACAAAAGACAAAATTCTACCAAGCATCTACTTCTGAATTATACGGATTAGTACAAGCGGTACC
>JACCDH010371470.1_pt1 | contig 16235 bp, 7 predicted proteins | sample 7442481 | NCBI WGS metagenome assembly JACCDH01 (sample SAMN15323433, study PRJNA562643) | freshwater metagenome | isolation source: river surface water | place: USA:Blue River Watershed | collected 2017-08-15
ATAACGAACAAAACCACGAGCGGGAAGTAAAAGTTCCATACCCCATTTATCATTGAATGTTTTATTCCAAAATAAAACTGGAATATACATTAGTTGACCAGCACGAAAAGTTCTAGCCAAACCTGTACCAATCATATTTTTTTCAGATTTCTTCCATCCATAAATGAACGTACCACTTAATGTGACTGCTTTGTTTTGAATAGCATTTACATTTTCAAACAAGCCGTTCACATCTGTGCTAGCTTGAATAATTAAAAAATTCTTTTCATTTAAAGGTTTGAAAATGGTTGTATTAATTCCTGCTGATAATAAAGCATTCTTGTCCAAAGCACTTGCAAAATCATTTACTTTTGGATTTGACACATTAAATTTACTGCTCCAATAATTTACCCCCATTTGCCAAATAATTTTATTGGTTGAAATAACGGGTACATTCACCTGAGCTCTTAATGCATTTACTTGGTCTATATTAATTTGTGTAGGTAATTGTTTGGCATTAAAACTTACACCTGGCATTGAAAATCCGCCATATTGCTCAAAACCTAAACTCAAAATTCTTTGAGGGGTTTGATTCAATACTTTTTGGGTGCAATAACGTTTAACGCCGTCAGCATCTCCAAAATTACTGTAGTCGAAATTGTCGGTTGTATCAGTTTGGGAAAAAACAAATGAAGCACTAAATAAACTTAAAATAGTTAATATTAGACGCATAAAATAGGTGTATTAATTTAATTACAAATATAATATGAAAGGGTTTAAGATGGCTTAAACCACTCGTCCAAATAACAAATATTTACCTGAATTAGGAAGTCCTTTGTTTAATTATAGTATTCATGGTTTGATAGTAATATAAACATATTGTGGATTATTATATGGCAGTTTCGCAATAAATAGTTGTTTTTAACGTTATCTTCGACTTTATTCGAGATACCCTAAACTACCGTCAATCAATAATATATTAATTATTAATAATATGATTGTGAATTTATATAAAACCCTATGCTAATTTCTTTTTAACATATTACAATTAAAATATAAAATCTTAAATACAAACGTTTATGAAACCAAGTTCAATTTTAAAATTAACAGCTTTAGTTATTTTAATCAGCTTTAGTAAAGCAACTTTCGCTCAAATTACTAGTACAGGAATGGCTATTCAAGGTATTGCTAGAGATGCTAGTAATAATGCCATTACTAATACTGCCATTGGAATAAAATTCACTCCACATTATACGAATAGCAGCAATGCAAATGTGGATCTTCCTTCTGTTACGGTTAGTTTAACAACTGATGCTTTTGGTGTTTTCTCCTATGTGTTGGATATGTCGTCAATTGAAACATCATTGTTTTTTGATAATCAAATGAAATTAAAAATTGAACAAACATCGCCTGCAACTAATTTGATTTCTGATGAAAACTTAAATTTCGTACCCTATGCAGTTTCAGCAAGTAATGGCGTGCCAACGGGTACTATTATGCCATATGTAGGAACAACAGCACCTAGAGGATGGGCTTTGTGTGATGGTTCGGCAATACCAATTACTCCGTTGACTTTAACATTGAGAACATTATTGGGGAGTAATAACACTCCTGATTTAAGAGGTATGTTTTTGAGAGGGGCAGGTACAAATAGTAACAATGCTTATGCTGCTAATGTTGGACCCAATTTAAGAGCAATTCAAACTGATGATTTTAAAAGCCACTTTCATGCAGTAAATTTAACAACGTCTCAAAATGGGGAACACAATCACTCAAAAACTACAAATAACCAAGCATCTGATGATGGTGATGGAGCAATTGCATGGAATAATACTGATGGAGAAGATTTAAATAACTCAACAGTTTATACTGATAATGCTGGAGCACATACACATTCTGTTTCAGGTAATACCGCATCAACAGGTGTATCAGAAACACGCCCTATCAACTATGGTGTTACTTATATTATTAAATTATAATTAACAACAATATTGTTTATTGATATAATTCATTTTAAAGAATGTATTACAGCTACTAATTACGATCAAACGCAATCCTACCATGAAAAAAGGTATTTTTATATTTTTGATAACTTGCATAAATGCGGTCTCTATCTATGCCCAATCGAATAGAGGACCTATTATAATTTATCCTTCTCAAACTGTTAACAGTGTCATACCTAATGGGGGGACTATGAAATTCAATATGCAAATTGGATTGCCGTATGCAATTAACATGTCTACCACAACAAGACTTACTAAACCTTTGGATATTCGAAATCCATGGGACGTTTTATATTTAAGTAACACTTTTGATAATGATTTTTTCACTATCTCAAAAGGATATTATGGCGATAAAGTAAAAATTGAATGGGAACTAAGAAATAATTTAACAGGGGCTTCCGCTGTTAAAGGAATAAAAATTTATAGACGTGTTTACAATGAATTAAATCCAAATAACTGGGGACAACCTATTGTAAATTTATCGGCTGGAGCAACTAATTACGAGGACAAATATATTGAAGGTGGCGTTTTATATGAGTATAAGGTTTATGCAACTGGAGTAAATGAAGCTGAATTAATTTACAAGAATTTTATTACGGGAATTGGATTTAGAAGTCCAACTGCCATTGTAACAGGTAACGTTAATTATAAGGGAGGAAATCCGGTAAAGGATGTTATTTTAATGGCTACTTCAAATGGTGGGAATACGAGTGCTAACAAAGCATTGAAAGTGCCTTCAGGAAGTTTTGTTGAAATCATCAACACCACAAGTAATGCAATTGATACCACAAGTACCATACAGGCTTGGCTTAAACCTTTTACTGCCTATACGAATGATAATGGACCTGCTATTAAAGTATTTAAAATATTCAATAATTTAAATAGTAATGCCGCTATAAATGGAACAATTGTTTATAAGGCTACTGCAAAAGTTATTGAAGTAAATATTGGCGGAACTTTATTTAAAATAAATAATTATTTCCCATCTGGTAACACCAACACTAGGGGTGATGATGAATTAATTCCGGTTACTGAATTTAACAATCGGTTTACGCATTTTTCTGCCGTGATGAAAAATGGTAGGGTTCCTACGTTGTATATAAATGGTCGACCAATTAGTGTTAAATACGCAAGAGATTTAGACTCTGTTACCAAAATGTCAAAGGACGTTGCATATACTACTCCATTTTTTAGTGTAGAAATTACAAATGCACAAAATATTTCAACTACTGTATCTAATAATTGGAATAATATTCAAGTGGGTGGTTCCAATACTGCAATTTTTGATGAAATCAGAGTTTGGAGAAAAGCGTTAGATACGTCGACTGTAAGAACTGATTTTAAAAGATACATCAGTGGAAATAACACCAATTTAATTAGCTATTTAAATTCAAATGAGGGTACTGGTCGTTTTGCCTATGACTTATCCAAAAATGGATTTGATTACAATGAAAATAACGGAAAGCTAGATCAAAATATAACTTGGGTTACTGGGGTGGCAAACGTTCCAACGCCTGATCAAATTGGTATTTTAGGCATTACGGATGAAAAAGGTAATTATGAAATTACTAATATTCCATACACTGGGGTTGGTGAATCCTATACCATAACGCCTATGTATGGTCAGCATAAATTTGAATCAAGACAACAATTAGTTTATTTAGGTCAGGGTTCCGAAGTGGCTAACAAAATTGATTTCACCGACGTTTCATCCTTTAGCTTTAAAGGAATAGTCATGTATGATACACGTGGTGTTTTCCCTTCATTTGTTGATGTAAATAAAGTTTCTTTCCCAAATGATAAGTTCCGAAACTTTAGCGATGGAGATCAATACGTTCTTGCTTCGAATTATGATACATTATACAATATTTATAAAGTTGGAAATAATAAATATAAGCGAGGCGAGTACTGGTTCAATAATAATGGAACCCAAACCACGAATGACGATTATTTAGAACGTTATGCGCGTATTTATGTTAAGGGTGCGAATGTATATGTGGATGGTAACATCATGTTGGATGAAAATAATATGCCAGTAGTGACTGATGAGGAAGGTTTCTTTGATGTGAGCGTTCCTATTGGTAATCACTCGGTAACTGTTAAAAAAGACGGTCATAGTTTTATTTACAATGGACGTTTCCCGGCTACACCAGGTACATTTAAAGAGTTTTTTGAAAATGCCGAGGAGCCTGAAGTGTTTGTTGATACCACAAAAGTTATTGTTGCAGGTAAAGTGGTAGGAGGAGCTATTGAATCAGCTAAAAAAATAGGATTTGGTAAAAATAGTTTTGTAACAAAAACAATTGAAGACTCAGCAACTGGTCAAAATAAAGTGATTGAAATTAGTGCTAAAAATAATATTGGTATTGCTAAGTTAATTGTAGGTTATAAGCCTAATGGTGCCGACGCAACAAGTTACACTAAGTCTACTTTTTCAACCAATAGACATTCAGGGGAGTTTGTGGTTAAATTATTGCCATTATTATATGAGTTAAAATCAGAGAATTTAACATTGAACTCAAATAATACTTTATCAATTATCCCAGTGAATACCGCTGAAACACTTGACTTTACAAGTATACCAGCAGTTATCACGCCCGTGTTTAAATACAAGGAGCGTGCAAATAGGGATTCAGTTGTATTTGCAACAGGCTCACCTTATCAGTATGAGAAAAATTTCATTTACCGTTCAACACCAGTACTTCAGGTATTAAAACAAACATCTGATCAGTCCCTTAATGTAAATGGAGTTGATATTCCTATTGGTGTTAAGCCTGATACCTTAGTTTACACTCAGTTTAGTTCTTATTTGATCAAATTAAAACGTTACGAACGCTATCAAAATTTTGATTCTACAGCAGTTAAAACATTTGATGTGCCTGTAGCGGATGGTCAATTAATTGAAACGAATAATTTAGCAATTTTAGGATCATCCTCGGTTGCGATAGATACTGCCGATGAAAGTATTTTACTGTATACATTCAAAGCAGGGTTGCCAAATATTGCTCGACCATTTACTAAATCAATTTCACTTAACTATCGAGTTAATAATCAGGATTATCCTGTTGTAGGATTAAAATCAAAGGGTATTATTTTAGGTGGCGCATCGGATGGCAGTCAAACTTTTGTAACACAAGCACCTGATTTACCTGCTATTATTTTAAGGGATCCTCCAGGTAGTAATAGTTCGGCACAAATTACACAAGGGACCAGCTTTACGGTGAATTCAGGGTATGCACTTTCAAATGCAACGAAAGCCGAAACGAACGTAATTACTAATATTGGTTTTAAAACAACTATTTCTGGTGGTATCGTTCCAATTCCTGAAACAGAAATTGAAGTGGAAAGTAATACCGACGTGGGTACATCATTAAAAGTTTCATCAAAGGACGGTAAAACCGTAAATAATACTTACACCTTTAATAAAACCATTTCAACAAGTGATCAAACGGATTATGTTGGATCTGATGGTGATTTGTATATAGGTAATTCTAAAAATATATTTTACGGTTCTTATGATAACATTCATCCAACAAGTAAAATTCCTAAGGTAGTAGTCAATGGACAAACTGTTGATATGGCACCTGAAAATTATATTAATATTGGAACGAATGACAAGCCAATTTATGTGAGTAAGCAAAAGGCCTTGAGTTTTGTAGAAAAACCTACAAGCACCTTTTTCATGTATTCACAAAAACACATTTTAACTACTTTAATTCCTGAGTATTTAACTTTTATTAATACTAGTTTAAGTAGTAATAATCCTGACACGACAAAAATCAAGCAATACAGAGAGCAAATTAGAATATGGCGTGCTGTTATTTTAGATAATGAGAAGAAAAAGTATTTAGCTAAAAATTACAGAACAAGATATAAGGCTAGTATAGCAGGTGTTGCCGATAGATATTCAAGTGAAATTAAAAAAGGATATAGCGATAATATTGATATCATCGGTAAAGCGATTCTAGATTCTAAACTATCTTATACCGATTCAATAAGGAATAGATTAGCAGCAAATTTTGAGAAAAATATTTCCTTTGATGCAGGATTAGGGCAATATGATGAAAGTGTTGAAACAGTTATTTTAACTTCATCCGAATTTACCTATGACGTTGCTTTTGAAACGAGTGTGGAGGAAGAAATTGGTGCAAAAATTAATGGAGCAGGTGCTACCTTAAAAGTGAAGGGGGGATTTGATTTAGAAGGAGGAATGTCATTGACGCAAGAAAATTCAAAATCAACAAATATTGGTTTTACGATTAAGGATAATGATAATTCAAATTATTTGAGTGTCGATGTGATCAATGCCTTTGATGGTAACGGTCCTATTTTCTCAACATTAGGTGGCAGAACTTCTTGTCCTTATGAAGGAAGTGAGACCTCTAAGTTTTTCCCTGAAAGCAAGTTTAAAAATTATTTCGATAGTTATTTCGCGATTCAGGATGCTATTAATAACGTTAATACAGAATTTTTCAATCCGTTAACTACTGTTGCACGTAAAGTAGCTTTAGTCACTACTAGAGCTAATTTATATACGAATCTTCGATTATTAGATAGTGCTTTTGCATCTGGTTTTGATAATTATGTCGATGAGGATAAAGCATTGTTAGGTTTCGCTACACAAAAAGTGGAAGTGCCTGTATTGTCCGTTACTAATAATAATGTTACCAATATTTCAGAAGGTAAAAACGCTGAATTTGAATTGAAATTTAATAATAATAGTGCTGCTGAAGTAGACGCTACTTTCAGACTTAGAATTGACAACACTACCAATCCTAATAACGCAATTATTAATATTGATAAAAACGGAACCTTAGTGAATGTGCCATATGGCAAGACCACTATTTACAAAATGACGTTGGCAAAATCAATTTCTGATGTATATGAATATAATGATATCAAAGTTATTTTAGAATCATTATGTGATGGTGAAGAAGTGAGTTCGTCTGTTTTGGTGTCGGCTAAATTCGTTCCTTCTTGTACGAGTGTAACCATTGGTACACCGGCAAAGGATTGGGTATTTAATAGAGAGTCTGCATTTAATCCAGATAAATCAACTAAGCCAATGCTTATTAATTTAACGGGTTACAATGTAAATTTTGCAAATTTCAAACAAATTGATTTAGAATATAAATTAGCGGGTACGCCTAGTTGGAACAGGCTTAGAACTTACTATAATTCACAAGCCTTTTTAAATGCTAGTCCGTTCACATCAGATAAAGCATTGATTGGGTCTGCTACAACACTTTCCTATGCATTTGATTTAGCAGGAAGAGACTTAATTGATGGTAAATATGAAATTAGAGCAAGAAGTACTTGTACGAATGGTACTGAATTTATTTCAGAACTAAGTGCAGGTAAGCTTGATTTAAATGCACCTGAGAAATTTGGTACACCAACCCCTATTGATGGAATTTTAGGAGTGGGCGAGGATTTAAAAGTTACTTTCAATGAGCCGGTTTCTTATAACACTGCAGTTAGTTTGATTGAGATTAAAGGTCAAACTAACCAAATGAAAATTGATCACAATGTTTCAGTGAACTTTGCAGGGGCCAATAATACAATGTCAATTTCAAATCCAAAAATAGCTAACGGTAACTTAACATTAGAGTTTTGGATGAAGGCATCAAATGCAAATAATGGAACATTGTTGCAGCAAAAAGATGGTATGTCGATAAAATTGGCTGGCGGAAAAATTGTATTTGCCATTGCAAATACGAGTGCTTCTGGGTCATTGCCAACAGATAATATATACCACCATTATACTTTTGTTTATAATCAAACAACAGGCGGAATTTCAATATATATTGATGACAAATCAGTGGCAACCGTGTCAGCTACTGCTCAATTCCCAATTGCCAACAACGAAACTTTAATTATTGGAGGCAATACTTTTGTAGGAAATCTTCATGATTTTAGAATTTGGAATAAGCCAGTTTCGCTTACCGATTCTTATGCAAAAATGTATAATAAGCTTTCTGGAAATGAAGCCAATTTAATAGGCTATTGGCCATTGACTGAAGGAAATGGATTAATCGCTTATGATAATTCAAGATTTAAACATGCTGTATTAAGTTCCAATATGTGGGATATTAAACCTCGTGGTACTTCCTATGAATTTAAGAATGGTCAATTTTTGAAATTTGATCGCGTTTCCAATGCTATTATTACCAATGAAATGGATGCAACTATTTCATTCTGGTTAAAATCAAGTTCACGAGCGTTGTCAACCTTAATTTCTAATGGACGAGGCGATAGTACCGATGTAAATCAAGGGTTACTTGATAATAAATGGGCTATTCAATTAAATGAAAATGGTGGACTTATATTCAACAGCGAAGGCAATAAGTATACATTATCAACGGCTAACTTAGCCGATGATAGTTGGCATCATGTTGCGTTATTGATAAACAGACAAGGGTCCTTAAAGACTTATGTAGATGCTCAAGAAGTTTCATCCAATCCAATTGCGAAAATTGGTGGATTTGCAGGAAGTAGAATATGGTTGGGAGCAAGAGGATACCAGGATTTGTCTGCAAGAGAATCGGTTGATCAGAAATTCACAGGAAAATTAGATGAGGTTCAAATTTGGAATACCTTACGTTCTGATGAGCAAATTTTTAGAGATAGATATTTTGAAATTGCTCCTGAAACGACTGGATTATTATTTTACTCAAGATTAAATCAGCCAGATGTTTCTGAAAACATAGCTGCTAATGTAGGTGCTAAATACACGGTATACTCAAGTAATGGCCCTGAATCATATAGGAGTGTGCTTAGTTTTGGTGACGCTGTTTATAGTAATGACGCGCCTGCTATTAAGCCTGAAAGAGCGTTAATTAATTTTGCTGTAAATAGGGTAATTAGTGAAAATGAAATGATCATTAACCCAGTTGTTACTGATGCCGCAGCAATTGAGGGTCAAGTATTAGATATTACGGTTAATAGAATGTTTGATGGTTCAAACAATATGCAATTATCTCCAATTACATGGACAGCTTATTACAGACGTAATGATGTTATGTGGTATGCTGATGGGTATAATGATTTTGTTAACATCATTAAAAATGTAGGAGAAGTAAAAACTTTCGATATTGTTGTAATGAATAAAGGAGGCGTTAAACGAACCTTTAATATTTTAAATATTCCAAGATGGTTAAGTTTAAGCGTAACAGAAGGTTCCATTGCACCAAATAGCAAATTGACTATAACCGCTACTATCGACAAGGATTATGCAACTGGTGAGTTTATCGAAAACATGAGTTTAAGTTCTGACTTTGGTTACGATGAAAAACTTCAAGTTAAATTAAGAATTTTAGACAAAGCGCCTAATTGGACTGTAACGCCGACTAATTTTACTTATAGCATGAACATGATTGGTCGATTGAAATTTAACGGAGTGTTTACAAAGGACACTTATAGCATGATTGCAGCTTTCAAAAATGACACAGTAGTGGGTGTTGCTAAAATGGAGTATAATGAAAACTACCAACAATATTTCATGTACTTGACTATTTATAGTAACGCTTCATCAAGAGATGTGATTACATTTAAGGGATGGGATGCTACTGAAGGGAAAATTAAGGAATTAACCTTTGATGATCAATTATCATTGAATTTCATTGATAATGATATTGTAGGAACTCCAGCTAACCCTGTTATTTTTGAGAACACCACTTTAGTTGAGCAAAATATTGCCATCAATAGAGGGTGGTCTTGGATATCCTTATTTGTGGATGATCCTAATTTTAAAAATATAAACACGTTAACTAGAAAATTAAGTTTAGAAACAGGGGATAGAATCATGAGTGGTTCAAGTCAAGAAATTTATTCTAAAAATATTGTTCCTTTTACATGGTCAGGAAGCATTACTGCAACGGGTGGTTTATCCATATCAAAAATGTATAAATTATACTTTGCAACGCCACAAACCTTATCCATTAAAGGAAACTATATTGATTTAGCAAATTGGAAATTCCCAGTGAATACAAATTGGAACTGGCTTCCTTATCCGCTTCCATTTAATCGATTGGTTTCAGATGCACTTGCTTATTTTGATGCTGCAAATGGGGACTTGATTAAATCTCAAACTCAGTTTGCTATTTATGATCCTAAAATGGGTTGGACAGGAACCTTAAAGTATTTAGAGCCAGGTAAGGGTTATATGCTTAAGTCAACAAAGGCACAAACATTTACTTTCCCTACGTATTTGATGAAAACATTGTCAAAAGCACCAATTGATAGTAGTGTTTGGGCAATTGGTAAAACTGTAGGAGCCATTGCTGCAAATGCATCAAGTAGGGTAGCAACGAATTCAACTATTTCAATAAATGAGGGTAATTTATTAGCCAATGAAATAGTGATTAAAGACTTTAGTAAGTATACTCAAAATATGAATGCAGTTGTGTTAATGCCAAAAGGTAGTAATGAATTGCAGGTATTTGATGATCAGGATCAATTGAAAGGTATTGCTCAACGTGAAGGAATGACGGACTTGGCATATTTGACTATTTTCGGTGACAAACCTCAAAATTTATATTTTTATGTAAATGAAGCAGGGGCCATTAAAAAGTCAAGCTATATCGCAACCTTTACAGCGAATGGTGTTTTAGGTTCAGTTAGCGATCCTGTTATATTGAGTTTTGATAGTGAGAATAATGTTAAAACATATCCAAATCCTTTTGGGTCTGAATTTAACTTAGTGATCAGTTCAAACAAGGAACAAAAAGCAACCGTATCCATATTCTCCATTTCCAGCCAATTATTGTATAATAAAGAAATACAATTACAAAAAGGAACCAATCATCGAAAAATATCGTTTAGTGGAGTAGAAGGTGTTTATTTGATTAAGGTTCAAATGGATGGGGTTGATTATTTGAAAACTATTATTAAATCAGCTCAATAATAATAAAGACTAGTTGATTTATATAAAACTAATTTTAATTGAAAGGGAATGAAAAAAAGTGTACTTGTATTTTTATATTTAATATTAACCATTACCTGTGTTAAAGCACAATCGCCAAGTTGGGTGTGTGATGAAAGCAAATTTCAATACACCATGACTTTTTTGGGGTTCTTTAATATTGATGGTGTGGTTTTGTCTAGCACCAATGATAAAATTGGCGCCTTTGTTAATGGAGAGTGTCGTGGAACTGCAAATTTGATTTTTGAAGCAAGTCAAAATAGATATTATGCTTATTTAACGGTATTCTCCAATATTGAAAATGAAAGCATCAGTTTCAAAGTGTATGATGCTACAAAGAATGTCGTAAAAGACGTCCTCAAATCAGTGCCATTTGTCATTAACAGCCATACTGGAAGTTTATTACAAGCATATTGTTTTACTAATACGACGCTTAGTAGCAGCGCTGAATTGACCGATGTTAATTTCACCAATGCAACTAGAAAAACAATTGCTATTGTGGGTAGTACTGTAAATTTAACAATTGATAAATTGCAAGACATATCCAAGCTTGTTACAACATTTACTACCAGTGCAAATGCATCGGTATTCATGAATGGACAAATGATTAAATCTGGTATCAACTCAATTGACTATTATTCACCTGTTTTATTGAAGGTTAGATCGCAGGACGAAACAGTGGTAAAAGACTGGACCATTAGTTTAAGTGCACCATTTTATGTATACCGAAAAAATGTAGTGTGTTATGCTAAAGGGGAAATAAAAGTAGAGTTTCCAAAAGCAGGAGAATCTGCCACTTTGAGTTTAGATGGGAAAATTATTTTATCTCAACCATTAGTTAATTCAACTACGACTTTTAAAAATCTTAATCCAGGTGTTTATACAGTGAATGTAGCTGGATTGTCAAAAGTGGTGACCATTTTGAACTTATAAAAATATAATTATGAAGCATTCTAATATTTTATACATATCTCTTTTTTTCATTTCAATCATTGGAATTGTTGGTTGTAAAAAACTAGAAATTGAAAATGTTTTAGCGGGTATTACACCTATCTCTATTAATTTTATTCGTGCCGATAGTACCATCGTTAAACAAGGCGATTGTGTTAATCCTTATGAAAAATATATGGTCGCGATTGAAATTAAAGTAAATGAACCAGTAAGTGGTATGCCTAAAACAGTAGGTTATACTATTAACGACAGTGCATATAAAGTAGATTTTATTACTAGTGGAAAAAAATATTTTCCAATTACGTTGAAAGAGGGGCTTAATAAAATACAGTTGAATGCAACTGAATTGAAGGATTCAATCAGAGTGGTTTATCAGGAATTTGAATTAGTTAATTAAATTATCGCTTCTTTAAGTCCCCTAAAATTGCACCTGCTTAAATAGTATAAAAAATACTATTTTTGTGGAGTGATGTCTCTAAGAGATGTACATTATCATAATTAAACTTTAAAGAATGATCAACGGGAAAAAAGTGGTAGTCGTCATGCCTGCTTATAATGCCGAAAAAACATTAGAGCAAACTTATAATGAAATTCCCTTTGACATTGTGGATGATGTGATTTTGGTAAATGACGCGAGTAAGGATCATACTGTTACGGAGGCGGAACGTATTGGAATTAAGCATATCATAACTCATGAACAAAATAAAGGGTATGGTGGTAATCAAAAATCCTGTTATAATAAAGCACTTGAACTGAATGCCGATATAGTGGTTATGCTTCATCCTGATTATCAATATACACCCAAGCTTATCTTAGCCATGTGTAGCATTATTGCGAATGATTTGTATCCTGTTGTGTTTGGTTCGAGAATACTAGGTAAAGGGGCCTTAAAAGGGGGAATGCCAATGTATAAGTTTATCGCCAATCGTATTTTGACGCTTACGCAAAATATATTAATGAATCAAAAACTAAGTGAATACCATACTGGCTATCGTTCCTTTAGCAAACAAGTTTTATTGAAAGTAAACTACGAAGCCAATAACGACGACTTTGTATTTGATAATGAAATGGTTGCTCAAATTTTTGATGCGGGATTTGAAATAGGGGAAGTTACTTGCCCAACAAAATATTTTGATGATGCGTCCTCCATTAATTTGAAACGTAGTATCCAATATGGTATTGGTGTCTTAGGTGTTTCCTTTGGGTATTTTTTCAAGCAATTGGGATTATATAACTCACCAATTTATAAGCACAAGCTTTAATTACTTATAGTTTTGGCTCACGCTTGTAAAAAACAAAGCCGTTTTTCTCATATAATTTAATGAGACTTGGTAAGGTATCTAGCATTTGTTGATGCTGTACTTTAATAGAGAAATAAGCAGGTTTATCAATATTTCCGTTTATTACCCATTCATTAAAATTATGTTCCATTTGCTTTGTTGATAGCGTGTCAGGCTGCAAACTTCCTCCCATCATGATACTATCAACTTTTTTTTGTTGAGCTTGGGTATATGGCTTTTTCCTAGCATAAAAATAGGGTACATAACTTTTATAGGCAACTGTTTCAACATAACAATCTTCACTTTGTCTTTTTTCAAAAAATTCAATATTTGCAGCTTGACTTATGGCTTCTATTTTTGGTACAATCATAACAGTGGTATATAAGCAACACAGGGTAACACTCAAAAACAATAATCCTGTTTTTAATTTATATTTTTTGCTAAATAAATAAAATAATATACCAAACAATAAAATAAAGCCTCCTATACCATCAAACCAATACCAATTAACTTGTGCTTGTAAGTTGCCTTTTGCAAAAGGGTCATCGATTAAGTTAACCCAACGATCCTTATTCATTAAGGCATATGGCAATAGTATAAAAACCATGGATAATAGAATTCCAACAAAAGCCATTAATCCCTTAAGTATTAAATGAAGTTTTGGTTCGTTTTTTTTAAATGCGTCGGTAATATAAATACTTGCAATAGCTGTTAATGGGAACCAGCAAAGCGATGAATAGTGAACTATTTTAGTTTTAACGATAGAGAATAACAATAAGGTTACCCAAAACAATACTAGCATCCATTGTTTGAATATTTTTTGATCTGCCTTATTTACATTTACAAACATGCCTTTCATGAAAAAAATAGAAGCAGGGAAACAGCCTAATAATAATACCCACCAATGGTAAAAAAAAGGTTCACCATGGTCAGCATCGCTGGTACTAAAAATAGCTATTTGACGCTCTAAAAATTCAATAAGGAAAGTTGGCCCATGCTGAATTAAATCAATTCCAAACCAAGCAAAACAAACCAATAAGGTGGTCACAAAAATGACCATAAACTCTTTGAAGTCAATAAAAAATCGGAAACGATTGATTACAACAATGGTGATATAAACCAATAAGGATATTAAAATTGCTACCGGCCCTTTAGTTAATACAGCCAATCCTAGATATACGCCTGTTAATGCTGCAAGCTTAATGCGATTTTGTATTTGATTTGTGGTTAATTGATAGAAATTATAAATTGCTAAAAATATAAACAAGTTAAACCAAGGATCAATAATACCACTTTTGAAATATAAAAAGGTAACAAAAGTTCCCAAATATATCATCACCCAATTGCGGGCAAAACTTTCATTAAAAATTTGTTTACCTATCCTGAATAGTACTACTAGAGTGACTATACCGCAAATAGCATTTGGGAATCTAGCGGCGAATTCGTTAACCCCAAAAATTTTCATGCTAATTACCTGCATCCAAAAAAATAAAGGCGGCTTTTCTGTAAATGGGATAAAATTTATTTGAACTGATAAATAGTTGCCAGAAACAATCATTTCTCTTGCACTTTCAGCAAAATTAATTTCGTCCCAATCAAATAAATGTACATTGCCTAAAAAAGGAATAAATAATAGTGCGCCAAGCACACAAATTGTAAATTCATTTTTTAATAATATTTTTATCATACATTTTAAAGTGAGACTCAACTACACTATATCTTTAATTTCCTAAATTATAATTTACTAAAACGAGTATGAAGTTGTTCGATAACTTCATTGGTTAATCGTTTTTTATTGGAAGCAATTACAATGCGATATTTAAAGGTGACAGACTTTCCTTTTTCTAGGGTAAGGTTTCTTTCCGCCTTGCCATTGGTAAATATTTTTTCACCTAATGGGTTAATTGAAAAAAGGCCATAACCTCTTGCGTGCCAATTGGAAGGGTAGCCAATATTACTTGGATGATCAATAATGGCAATACTTACGGAGTCGGCACCCATTTTGCCATATAACAAACACCATGTAGCTTTTTTACTCCAAACGTCTTCGCCCTGTATGCCGTTTGAATTTAAATAATTTCCATTAGCAATTGAATCCTTGCTTGATACGATCGTGGTTACAATGCCATTAGCATCGGTAAACTTTTTAGTTTCTTTAGTTGGTAATTGTAATTCATGCGCAACTCTTAGTCCCAAAAACCCGTCCTTAGCATCGGTAAATTTAACGACTTGTTGTGCCGTTAAAGTAGTGGTTCGGTCAATGATCCATGTATTTAATTGTTCGGTGAATACAAAGTTGGTTGCTTCATTTAATAAAACTTCCGATTTTGAATTAACCCAATTTGCTTGATAACTAAGGCTTCCTTCATTACCACTTTTATAAGTTGGTTGGCCAGTCATTTTAATGGAACCATATAATGCTTTTTTATCGGCAGGTATTGCAAATGAATTATTCCAAAAGTCTAAACCATTTACATTTTCGTAGTTCAACCATAATCCAATATGATGAGGATGGTCAGTTGCATCGCCTAATTTTGGCATTAATGGAAAACCCCTTGTGATCATGTTTCCATCAGGTGCGCTAATGGGATATAAAACCGGTTTATCAAGTGTGTCTGGGAAAAAGAAAGATGTGAAGGGTTTATTATTAATTGCCACATTAATAATAGGTAGCTTGCTGTCTTTTTTCAATGACACTTTATTTTGAGCATTTAATGCCAAGGGCATCATGAAAAATGCAAAAACGGCAACATTCAATTTCATATGGTAAAATTTATAATTATAGATAGGTTATAAATATATTAATTTTTATGCTTTTAGACACACCTCTTATCATTTATTGTTTTGAAATTTCTTTTAATATTTGTAAATTAGTCATTCATTAAACGATTGACTGCAAATGAAACATTTATTCAAACTATTTATGTTAGCCTCCTTATTGGTATCGGCTAATTTAGTAAAAGCAAATAGTGCTGGTGAAAAAGACCCAATTGAGGGTCGTTGGGATTTAACCGTAGATTATGAAGGTCGTCAAGCTGCTTCATGGCTGGAAGTTAGACATACGGGAATTAATGGATATATAGGTCGTTTTGTATGGGA
>JACCDH011810816.1_pt1 | contig 16235 bp, 22 predicted proteins | sample 7442481 | NCBI WGS metagenome assembly JACCDH01 (sample SAMN15323433, study PRJNA562643) | freshwater metagenome | isolation source: river surface water | place: USA:Blue River Watershed | collected 2017-08-15
CCGTTTGTAAAACTTCAATTTTTTTGTTAATTTGAGCAGTTTGTCTGTCTTTTTGGTCAATTGAGCGTAAAAGACGAGAATTTACCTTACCTTTATCTAAAATTGTGTTTTGAGTTGAGGATAATTGGCCTAATTGAGTGTTTAATTGTGTAATTTGAGCTGTATTTTGCTCAATTTTTGTAGTATAAACTAAAATTTCTCTGTCTACTTGTTGTAATTTAAGGGATTGTGCCTGAAATGCGTTTGAGAGATAACCAAAAATACCTGCGGAAGTAATTAACATCAATAATGCAACGGCAGAAGTTAAATACCACTTATTAAATCCTTTGATATTATCCCATTCTTGTTTCAAATATGTTGCAGATACTAGCTTTGCAAACTCTAATGCACCAGCCATCACCATTACTGATGTTGCAGCACCACTAAATAAAACACCCAAACCTGTTACTGAAAAGAAAGCTGCACATCCGGCGATAATTAGTGCAGAAAATCCGACTAAATATTTAAGCCAATTCATATTATCTATTTATACTCACTAATTCGGAAACCCTCTCTACAATCTTTCTTGCATCGTCTATTGTCATATTAACATCAGACGGAGAAATTTGTTGAGCTCCGTTAGCAACATTTTGTAAAATCCTTAATTTACCATCTAAAGATTCTAATAATGTTTGTATTTTTTCATTGTATATCATAAGAATAAGTATTTGTTTTATAATAAAAAAGGTAGAAGTGTTTAATCTCCTACCTTTCTAATATACGAAAAATAACTGAATTAACCAACTTTTGGGGTTAATTTTTTTGGTTTGGACTCATCTTTTTTCTCAACACTAATCAATAAAATACCATTTTTAATTTCTGCTTTAGACTTAGTTCCATCTAAATCTTTACCCAATGTAATTGTTTCATTGATATTTGCAGTCAATTGGTCGAATGGTGACTCACTATCTTTTTCCTTCTTTGCTTTGACTTCAATTTTGTCTACAAAACAATTGATTTCGATATTCTTTGGGTCATGACCAATTACGGATAATGCCATTGTTGCAGTATCATCTTTTACTTCTACTGCAAATTTGGATGGTGAATAACTTGTAGATGTTTTCCACGTTGGTGTTGTTTCTTCATAAAAATCTTCGAATAACTTTCTGTAATCAATTAAATACATAATATAATAATTTTTTGGTTAATAATATTCTATATAGTCCAAATATTATACCGAAGGACTATTATTGACAAAATGACATTAAATTTCGTTATTTTGTCTTTCAATAACCGTAGACATCCAATCTGCCCAATGTAGAATGTATTGAATTTTATATCTTGGAGCTTTTGCACCATTGTGACCTGTTAAATATTTTTGATTATCTTCGTCAAACATACCATCTGTTAATTTGATACCAAAATATTCCTTCTCATTGTAAGTAATACCATAATGATTCAAAGTAAAAAAAGTTCTATCAGTCAAAGTCATATAAGTAATCTTATCATTGGTTTTGAATAACTTACCCTGATTTTTAACTTGCCAATCATTATCGTTTGGTAAATAATGTAATTCACCTTTGATACCCAATTTTCCTAAGTCGTGATGTAATGCACAAAATATTAATTCTTCGTCAGTAAAATCTATAATGCCACCCTGTACAATGAACAATTCTTTCATCTTCATAGAATTCTTACACACATTAAATATGTGGTCTATATAACCGCCAATATGTGCATTATGGTAATGTTTTGAACTTGATGCTGGAGATACTGCCAAATTACTTCCCAATTCTTCTTCCGAATACATATGGAGTAATTTTTCCAATCTTTCACCTTTAAAATACTTTTTGATAATTCCGATGAATCTATCGTAGTTTGCTTCTAATTCTTGTTGTGTTTTCATAATTTTAGAGTTTAATCATTTACAATACTCTAATATACGAAAAATAATTGATATTACAAAATTTCTTTGAATCCTGTTTTATTAAAAATATTGTGAACGGTTTCATTCCATTCTTCGGCTTCACATACTATCATATCATATTTTTTTAACATAGTTTCCGTTGTTTTATTATAAAACCATAAAGCCGAATTATCTGGTCTATCTATTATTTTTGTGACATATAAATTATAAGCTTTACATGTCTTTTTATCTATTTTATTATACCAAATATAACCAATACTTTCATTTCCATAAAACAATATAAACAATTCATCCCCTTTTGAATTTCGTTTCCAAACATCATCTATTGTAAACATTCCATCCCATTTGTATTGTTGATTGAAATAGTTTATCAATTTCTCCATAGAGTGGATATTGTATTTTAAAGATAAAGAACATCCACCTCTAATATGTCTTATTGATAAATCTTTTAATTCTATAAAATCTTTTTTTTGTAACTGAAATTGTTTCATTTATAAAATATTTTTATTATCGTTTATAACTCTATTAAATAAATAGTTTGCAAATTGTTTATGTCCATTAAATGAAAAATGCCAATCTTTAATTTTTTTAGATGTATGTTGGTGGACTGTTTCAAATCTTTGAATTAAATTTTGATCCTGATGATACCAAATATAACATGTCTTAACTTTTCTATCCTTAAGTAAAACATCCATTAATAATTTGAATCTCTTCTCATGTCTTTCTTTATATAATATATCTTCAGCAAAATGATATTGAAAGTTTACAACGGCATTGAATTTTTCATCATCAAAATTATTTAAAAATTTAGACATCTCAACATCATCTCTTCTTTCCAATACAGTTAATACATTATAAAATTTATTATCATATGGAATATCAATTCTACCATGATGTGTTTTGTTTATAATAACATAATCGTTTTCTTTAATTTGGTCGAATACATCAATTATACTATCTATTATCCATTCATTTGATGCACCATTTTTTCCATAATTTTTGACTTCACAATTTAACATTTTAGATAAATGGTTTGGCCAAATATCATCTCCCTCTTTTTTGTATGGTAAATAATGTTTGAAATGACAATCTTCTCTACATCCATGTCCAAATGTAAAACTATCACCGAAAACCCAAAGTGTTTGCATACTATAACAAATTAACAGATTTTTGTTTTAATTCTTTATCCAAAATATCAAACATATTATGAAATACATTTCTATAATCTTTTATCTTTTTTAGTTCTTCTACTAAATATGGATAATCAGGATGAGTTTCATCCCATACACATTTTAGTTTAAATTGTCCATCAGTATAAGTCCCCCAGTTAGTTATTTTTTGAAAAAATATTTTTTGCCTTCCTTTGAATATTTCGTTCATTTTTAAAACAAATTCATGCATTTCAAAATAATTTGTGTCCTGAACTACAAAATTTAAATTAATTTCCCTGAGTGTTGGTATTGTTGCAATAAATTTTAAATTAGTGATTAAAGTATCCCAATTACCACCCAATCTTGTAACATTTTCATAAGTGTATTTGGTTCCGGCATCTACCGATATATCACAACTTTTAATATATTTGTGAACACCACTTATACTTTCCCAATTTTTTTTATTCCACAAACTTGCATTTGAAAACAAATGAATTTTTTGTAAATTAGGCCAATTTTCTTGTTTAAAATTTTGTAAAAATGTTCTATATGCTTTAGAAACAAACGGGTCACCAGAACTGGTTACTACTATTATTTTAGTATTTCTTGCCCAATTGTCCTCTATATCATTCATAGTATTTTCAATTCTAATACTATCTTTATCATTTGCCATTATCAAATCCAATCTACACGAAGGACATCTATAATTACAACTTCTATCAAACGCATAGTTTATTTTGTAAATTGTGTCTAATTTATAAACTTCATTTTCAATATAATATTTTACATCATTTGGAACTTTACTTCTACGAAATATAGGGCCAGTTTCTATCCCTTTAGATAACAAAACTGATAAATGAGGACATAGTTCACTATCACAATATTTGTAACTACCGTCTACTATTGATTTTCTAATTTCAACAGCTTCTTCCGAATTCCAAGTTTCTTCAATAGACTTATTCCAGGGTAATGGTTTTTTTAACCAACTATAACAACAAAGATAAGAAGTTCCATCATGTATTTCCAAATTTCTAAATGGTTGATGGCAAATATACTCCTTTAAATCTATTTTCATAAAACTAATATTTATATATAATTATAGTTGAAACTAATTTTAAAAACCTTTATGAAGAGCATATTAATCTCAAGTGATTTCGTTTATGATTCAAACAATAATCCAAAATTATTGGAAATAAACACTAATACCGGAATCATACCTCCACAATTTCCATATATTGATTTTCAACCATTGAAATCGTTTTTGGTCGATAACAATTATACTAAAATTATTATAGTATATAATTCTGTATTGGAACAATTTGTAAATTATATGGAATCACATTTCCAAAATGATTCATCAGTTAGTTCTTTGGAATTTGATAAGGTAAAAGTTTTTGAAACATTTTATGGTATTCCTAGTGATGTGATTGATAGTGAAACAACTTTTATAATAAGAGCTGTATATGATTCAACTGCAATTGTTGATTCAGAATATTGTGCAAATGAAATCAATTTATTTAATTTATTCATTTCCAATAACGATAGTGGAAGTATTCCACATTTAATGTTTAAAAATGAAGATGATAGTGTTTTTGATAATTTAAACAGAACAAAAAATACAGATGAGAATATTCCTGATTATTTTTTAAAGAAGTCTACTTTTAGTCCGTATGTTAGTAATAAACTATTAAAACTATCCGGTTCAACTTCTATTGATGATTTTATATCAGAAAATCCAACAATATTAGATTCATATGTGATAGAAAATTACGAATATAGTAATACCAATAGTATAGATAATAACAAATTTGTAGCATTAAGAGTTTATCAATTATGGTATGGTTCTAATTTGGATGCAATAGATTTAGGAATTATCGATAACTATGCAATTTCACAATTACCAACGGGTTCAATTTCTACGGATGGAATTTATGTTGATACAAAATATAGATACTCATATGTTACTAACTTTTTAACAAGCCACGATGGGCCAAAACAACACGGATATAGAGAAGATTCTTTAGTTGTAATGGAAGACAATTCTACAAAACAATTAAAAGATATAGTTGCAGGTGATGTTGTTAAGTCTTATATGATTTCATCTTTACCGGATGCGGTAACAAATACTTATAACTGGTTTGAATGGAAACAAACTAAATCCGATTATGATGCTTTAACAAAATCAATAATTACTGCATCCGTTGTAACAATAGATTCGGTTCAATTAAATGATTTTGCAGCTGAACTTTCTTTGGAGGGTGATAATACACATACATCTTTATTTGGTTCAGGTATTTTGACTTGGCAAAGTGGTAGTGATAATGTTCAATTCATATCTGCAACAAATATTAGACCAGGTGATAGAATTATAACTTCTTTGGGAACAGGATTATTGGTTGAAGATTTAAATATTATATACGATACTGGTAGTTATTTTTCATTTGACGTGGAAGATAATGATACTATTATATTAAAACCTGCCGATATCATTGTTCATAACTATGAATGTTTTGCAGCTGGAACTCAAATATTATTATCAGACGAAACTACGAAAAATATTGAACATATAGAAAGTGGTGATATTGTTAAATCTTATAATTTCCTTACAAATACAATCGAAGATAAAGTTGTTGGTAAATTATTATCAGTTTTATCAGACCATATTGCAATGGTAAAATTGGATAACAATACGGAATTAAAAATAACAAATGACCACCCTATCTACACAAATAATGGATGGGCAGCTTTGGATATAGAATTAACAAGACAAAAATATGATATAAATGTTGTTCAATTGGAAGTTGGTGATATCGTAAAAACATATGATGGTGATACTAAAGTTTTATCAATTGAAATAATACAAGAACCAACTATGACTTTTACATTGAAAGATGTTGAAGATAATGCAAACTTCTATGCAAATGGTGTTTTAGTTCACAATAGACCTCCGTATTGTTTTATTGCAGGAACACAAATTACTATGGCTGATGGTTCATTTAAAAATATTGAAGATGTTCAAATAGGTGATGAAGTAATTAGTTTGAATGAAGAAACTAAATTGAATGAAGTTAAAAAAGTAATTGATACAAAATCACCAATGCATAATGATTTAGTTAAATATACATTATCAAATGGCATAGAAATTACATCAACATTTGACCACCCATACTATGTAAATAAAATGGAATTGGCATCTTTTAAACCAACTTTAACAAATGAAAGATATCAATTAAATACAAATGTTAGAAAAATTCAAAAAGGTGATTGTGTATATATGATACCAAAGAGTGGAATTGGAATGCATGCAGTAGCTATTGAAAAAATAGAAGCTCAACCATTAGTAGATACTCAAACTTACATATTTACAGTTGAAGATAATCACAATTTTTACGCTAACGGAATTCTAGTACATAACAAATAAAAAACATAATATGTCAGATATCAAAATAAATTATACTGAATTAGAAAATAAACAAGCAAGTGCAACTGCAAATGTATCAACTATAAATCAAGTAAAAACTATTTTACAAAATTTAAGAGGATATATTATTGCAGCTGTTACTAGTTAATTTATTACAATAAAGTTTTATTTGTATACACTTTTTGTTGTCTAATCCAGGCACTTACTAAGAATTTAGTTCCTTTTGTTACCAATTTAGATTCGTGTTTTGTTAACATATTAGGGCCACCATCTTCTAATGTATTTTTCCAGTAAACCATTTTGTTTTTTTCCAATTTAATGGAAGTATTAATCATTGGAAAATTTGTTTCACCACCAGTGCAGTCATCATTTAAGTATAATAAAAAAGTATATTCTCTTTGTCCTCCGTTTTTTAATTGACTAATATTTGTAGAAGAGGAAGTATCTAAAAAATCTGAATGTAATTTGAAAACACCACCCTCATCATATTGTGTGAAAAAAACATAATCAATATATTCATAAGTCTTGCCAATATTAGATAACATTCTATCAAATATTTCTTGCAAAAATTTATCTTCTGCAGGATTGATACCTTTACTTTTTGCAATGATAACGGAGTATCTTCCACCATCGGTAGATTCTGTTGCAATCATATCATTTGCAAAATAATTCATTAACATTTTATTCTCTTCATCCGTTATAAAGTTTTTAATTTCAGTTATCATATTTTATAGTAATGTTTTATTATTTAATATAGTTGTTTTGGAAATACATATGTGACTCAATTCCAAACTTTGTGGTAAAGTTAATTGAAATTTAATTATATCATATACTTCTGAAAATTTTACTTTGTTGAATGCAAATCTTGTATTATGTTCTAATGTGTTTGGATATAAATTTACAACTCTTAATTTTTTTGAATGATTTGAGTTAATCAAATTAATTGAAGATTTTTGTAAATTTAATTTATTTTGTCTATATTCATCTAATATTGTATCATTGAAAATTGCAGAAGTTAGAACATTAAAAATAGTTTTATCTTTATCTTTCCATAATTCAAAAAGTTCTTCAAATATTTCTTGTTGATATATTGGATGATATGTATTGTTAATAAACACATCCAAATCTTCTATTTGATTTATAAAATTTTTATAGTTTTTCAAATCAAATTCATTACTTCTAGAAAATCCAATTACTTCATAATCTTTTTGTAAAGAATCAAATAATTCCTTACCCAAAAATTCGGTATGTCCGGTTATTCCAATTCTCATAAAATAGATTTTTTAGTTTCTAAATTTTCTAAAAATAAAAAACCAATCAATGTCCATCTTTCACCATTGGTTATTTCTGTAACTTCATGCATTCTTCTACAATCAAAAATATATGAATTGCCAATTTTTTTATCCAATACTATCTTTGGGTCATGTAATAAAAAATCACCACCTTCATAATCTTCAGTAAGGCATACTCCCATATTGTATAATTGATTTGGATAGTATATATCGTTATGTTTTGAAAACATATTTCCTTTGATATATTTGTGAATATGCAAACAATCTAAACTTTTTTTAATTTTTATATTCATTTCTTTATTGAAAAAGTTGTTTAATTTTTCAAATATCCAATTCGTTTCATTATTTAGATATAAATTATAATATGCATACGATATAGTATCGTGAGGTCTTTCTACATTTGCCTTTACACCATCCCTTATTATGATATCTAATTTTTTAGAATATTCAATTATCCATTGACATTCTTCTTTTGTAAATAAAACTTTTTGTATCATAATAATTGTTTATTTGGCCTTATTTTACATAATATTAAATCATAATAATCAACATTTATTTTTTTAAGTGTATCCATTATTAATGATTCTAAATTTTTTATTTTAAAATCTCTATTGCTTTGAAAACTAAATCCATAATAATCTTCTATATTATCTTTTGATTTTGAAAAGTATAATTTAATAGGAATAAATTTATTTAAATCTAATTCCGATATAGATATGTCTAAAAAATACTCATCAGGCATTATCATATTATATACTTTTGCAATTCTTCTATCAAAATGTATATTATTTAAAATCTTTTCAAATAAATTAAAATAAAAATCAGTTTTTTCAAATCTTATAAATCCACTATAAGCCGAATATAGTTTTTTTAGTCCAAAATCGGTTGTTACTTTATCTGCATTTTCTATAAAAGAAAAATCGTTATAAATCCATTCATTTTTCCATTCGGCACATATAGATAAAAATTGTTCATTAAATAAAGGGTTAATGTCTTTAAATATAATTGTATCTGCATCAAAAAATATAGTATTATCAAACGGACTATATTTAATCAATTCGTATTTAAAAGTATATGGATTTTGAATATCAGTTTTGTATATGGGATATTTAACTAATTTATCCAAATTATATTTTTTAAACCAGTCTTCATTATCATAAACTAATGCAAAATCAACATTTGTATATAGTAGTATAGATTTAAATAATACTTCCGACCAATGATAATAAATTTCTTTATTTAATGATATTGTGATTACCCCATTCATATTGTATTTCTATTTGAATACTTTTTTATATTGATTTCAGAATAGGTAAATCCAACTAATGTATATCGTTCACCTTTAGTAACTGGTTTAACATGGTGTCCCAATTCACCTGTGAAATATACTATCATATTTTTGACAGGTTTAATAGATATATTATCAAATACCAATTCCCCACCTTCAAAATCATCATTTAAAAATAATACAAATGAATATGGTGCAATATGTGTATGATGTTTTTCTAATACTTTTAAATTTTCATCAATCAATTGTATATTTAATCTTCTACCGAAATCTGCTTGATTTATTTTAAATCTTTTGAATAAACCAAAATCATCAATATTATTTATAATAGATAAACTTTTACACCAGTAATTATCACCCTCTATATCGAATAATTTTACTAAATTTTGATTTGATTTAAAATAATCAATCATTTGATTAGATTCTATGTCTAAAGAAAAATTATGTTGAATTTGAATCATTTTACAAAGTATTTATCAATATGTAATTCATCCATTTCTAAACATTCAATCATCCATTCTGCCAATGTTTTATGACCTTCTTCTCCATAATGTGCATCGTTTATTTTACCGGAAGTTTCTTCTCTAATTGGTAATGGCATAAAATTTTCATCCGGATACTTTGGCCAACTCCAAAATAATATTTTATTATTAGGTAAGGACTTCTTAATCATTTTTATCCAACTTCTAACTTCGTCTATGAAAAGGTCATTATCTCTATTTACTAACATTTCTTCAAATGTAGATTTACTTATATAACCATACATATTTTGTGGATTCTCTAAGTTGGGTAATAAGTATATCCATTTATCTCTATGCCAAATATCATATTTTGGATTTGCAATTCTAAATCTCATATGTTGAGTCCAACCGATTATCACCATATCATTCTCATCAATTGAATCAATGTTATCACATATAGTTTGAAGTATCGTATAATTATCACATCCACCTACCGATTTGTTATCAATAGATAAATTGTATTTTTCTGAAATAATATTGAAAAATTGTTTAGGTTTGTATCCTTTATAGGTTAGATAGTCGTATGTCCAATCCCATTTTGTATTCCACCTTGCAGAAAACGAATCACCAAAAACCCATAACTTATTCATAATAATAATTTATATCAATTTAATTAGTTTCTTAGGTGCTAAGACTTCTACATTATCTTCGATTATTATTATATCTTCTTTTACAATTGGCTCTTCGGTTGTTGTGGTATTAACCTTTTCTAATTCGTCTTTCAATTCTGCATATAATCCTCTATTATAGATTGAATATGGTATACCTATCTTTTTGAATAATTGTTCTGCCCTATCTAATCTATCCAATCTATCCATCGGTGTATTCCACTTTGTTGTAAAGTTGATACCATTATGATATTCTAAATATTGTTTCTCAACATCTCTCCATTTAACTAATAAGGTTTGGTGTAATAAGAATGCAGAACAAGTTACAATCTCTGCCATACAATCTCTAAACTCTTCAACGAATTCTAATGTTTTTTGGAAATCTTCTTCGGACTCATTTAAATATCCAATAATAATTTGCATACCAAATAGTAATGGAAAATCATATTTAGTTCCTTTGTTTTCTTCATTAACTTGTCTTACATTTCTAAATATTTCTCTAACTCCCTCCATATCCGTATACTTCTTCATATGTTTTAATACAGGTTCGGACGCAGATTCAAATCCAGTAATGAATTTAGTTAAACCAGCTCTTCTATATAATCTAATAGTTTCGATATCTCTCATTTGACTCTGTAATCTAACATTACCACCAATACTGATATCTAAATCTCTTTCTATAATCTTTTCACATAATTCTTTTAACCACTTTGGATTACCATTGATAATTGAGTCATGACAAAAGAAATATCTTTTACCTTTTGCAACCCATCCTTCCAATTCTTCTAAAACATTTTCGACAGTTCTATAACGATATTCAGGTATATAATCAGGCACAGAACAGAAAGAACATCTATAAGGACAACCTCTACTCATTGTAATAGGTTTGGTATCCTGATAAACCGATTTATAATAATAGTTATCTTCTAAAGAACTATAATCTGGGATGGGTAATGCATCCATTGGAATATTTGCTCTCATTTTATTATGAATGAAAACACCATTACAATTCCAAATCAATCCTGCAATAGACATCAAAGACTCTTCACTCCAATCGGACTTCAATATTTCTACAAATGTTTGTTCACCATCGCCTCTACTAATTGCATCGATAAAGGTATATTCATTTGTTCTATAATTTGCATTCGGTAATCTACCAAAGTCTAATACTTCAACTCCATTACCACCTACCAATATTTTAACTTCCGGATATTTTTCTTTTATTAATTTTGCAATTGCAAGTGTTGCATCTATATTACCATCTATAATACTAAATCCTAAAAACTTTGGTTTAGCTTTCTCTATATATCTACCAACGAAACCATAAGCAATATCAAATATTTCTTGATGTTCATATAATAAATGAAACTGACTTTGTTTAGAGTATGTGTTAAATAGATTGAAAAAATCACCCTGTTTATCTGGTGGGTTTAAAAAGAAATAGTCAATAACTGGGTCTACAATTGCAACCCTTAATTCTGGATTATATTTGTCAATCCAAGACTTTAAACCAACGATGCCTGAATAGTAACCCGACTCATTGATATTTGGAACTTGCATTAATAAACAATCCTGTTCTTCAATATCTTCGAATTGAAATTTGTGTTTTATTTCCATACCCTTACCTTTCTCTGCGAATACGGTTTGGCGCATGTATTGTAATAAATCGACTTTTACATCAAACACTTCAACACCACTTTTCATTTGGTCATCTATCCTACTCTCAACTTTTTGAATTTGACTTTCAATATCAGGATTAATGATTTCGTCAATTTGCATGAATATAAATTTTTTATCTATTAATATACAAATAATTATTGATATTACCAAAAAATAAAAAAAGGGGGGAGGGGGTTGGGGGAAAGTCGAAAAGTCGTTTTTTTAGAAAATTTTTTGTATCTTCTATTGATAGACTATATTATTTTCGGTTTCATCCTTTTTACTTTAGGTAATACTTCCTCAAATTCTCTATCGATTATTTTATCATACCAAGCTTTATCCACTTCGTATAATCTATATATCCTATCCAACAACATTGGAAATTCTTTCTTTACCCAATCTATTATATGTTCACGAGAATAATCTACTTTAAACTTTGTATGAGATTGAAAATTGTATTGAGATGGAAATCCATATTTTTTAATACCGGTTTCGTTATAAACAAAATTAGTTAAAGATGACATTTCAACAATTTGAACATTAGGATTGGATTTTAAATAATAATATAAATTAGACCATATATGAGGTGACCAATGTCCAGTTCCTCTATCCAAATAACTCAATAATATTTCTCTTGCATCTTCCAAATGATTATCCAATCCCATTCGTTGTGTTTCTTCGGTTTGATGGCCCCATATATCCGTATGAATTGCGGACTCCAACATACTCAATGGGTCTCGTATAATTAAATGGGTTATAGAATCGATATTCCATAATTTATAAAACTCATTAGAATCAATTACTATTTTCTTAATAGAATCACTCAATCCATTCACAATGCCATTGGATTGGTTTACCTTAGTATCGATATTGAATACCTTATCCAAATAACGAGTGCCGGACTTTGCGGGGACTACCCACCTTTTATTATATATTGCAACATTCACAACAATAACACATTTATTTCTTATTTATAGACCTTTTAAGACGCTTTAAATACCAAAAGGGAAAATATACCACCCAATATAGAGAAACGACAATAGAGAACAGGAAAATGATAGGAAACAACAATATAACCTTAAAGATGTTAATTAGTTTCATATAATTACTTATTTTATAATTGAACTACAGCATCTTTTCTATCCTCAACTATGTATCCCAATAATCTTATTCCATCGGTGTCGTATACCTTATATACTTGTTTTCCATTAACAACTTTCCATTTTTCACCAAGGAATTGTTTACCACTATAATATTTCGTAGATTTTCCACCACCACCTGCAGTCGGGTCTTCTTTTGTTAGAGTTACGAAAGAGCCTTTTCTACCAGCAACGGCATATACAACAATGTTGGATGGTGGTATTTTAGGTAATTGAACATTTTCGTTCTCAGGTGCCTTTGGAACTACACTAAGTATTGGTTGTGAGTTCTTATATACGATTTGAATATCTCCTTCCTCTAATTTATCTTCTGCGGTTGCCATCTTAGTTATCTTATAGGTAGTTAGTTCGGTAGGTAGTTTCCCTTCCCAGAATACTTCCTTTAAAAGACTAAAGTCTCGTTGAAGATTGATTTGTTTTTCTTTAACAGTATTTAGGTAGTCTTCCAACTTACCATAACTAAATATGTTATTCTCTAAGTCTTGTGCATTCAATGCATTAAATGGTCTAATATCGTATGCATCTGCAGGGCCTAATTGTAGTTCTGCAAGATTGTATGTATCTTTGGGTCTATTATAGTTAGGATTAAGAGTATAGTTGATTTGGTCTACTAAGTTTTGAGAAAGTCCTGTATTAGGTATAGGATTCGACTCATATATGTACTCTACTGATGCAACACCTGCATTTCTATTCAGTATATCTCTTTCGTTTGCTGAAGTAGATAGAGAATCCAAATTAACCTTTATAGTACGGATAGTCTTACCTATTGGTTTACCCATCACTTCTCCATTTTGTACTATATCGTAATGTGGGTTGTTATATTCTTTTATATAATCTAATGTCGCTTGAGAAATTAATTTATACTCACCTACCTCTACTATAATACCATCTACGGTTAATAGTGGTAATAGTTCCGATGGGTTAACTCCTTTAGGTAGATATATAGGTTTAATGTTAGGAGATGCAGATATCTTCCATTGTGCACCCTCTTTAGTGTATCTATCCGGATTTTGTGTTACTAATTTCTTATTCATAGTCCTCAATACTTTTATTTACCAACTCTTTCCATGCCCTTCTATATAGAGTTATCTCTTTCAATCTTTTATCTCTCTTTAAATTCATACGATATAATACCCTTTGTAACTTTTGGTATTCACCTAAATCGATTGCCTTACAAATAATATGGTTAATCGTTAATTCTTCTTCGTATTCTTTATACTCTCTATTGTTGTTGAACTCTCCTCTTGCTTCCTCTAATGGTTGTACCTTAAAGATATTTGCAATTCCAACGGATGTTCCATATTCTTCCGCAACTCTTACAAAGATATCTTCCTTTAACATCTTATTTATTCTTTTTAATAGGTATAGGGATAACGATTTTCTTTTTCATTGCAAGGGGTACATTACTTCTCTGTGCAACTGAACCAATAGGGTTATAGATAGAGTTTGCACATCTACTTATAAAGTCGTTATCACTTTCATTGGGTAGTCTTTCACAAACTCCCTCTTCCATTGTCTTTACTAATAATTCTTTAAGTTTCATACACCTATAAATATCACTTAGGTAAATAATATTCTCTTAATAGTCAGATGTGTGTATCATACATCATGTCAAAAAACGCGCTATAGGTGAAAAAATTGACCCCGGTATTCACACGGCTCCGACCCGGTTTTACGCACTCGTCTTTTTCTTAGCTACACGAAACCGCACGCAGCTAATCTCAGTTCCGAAAAAAAATATTCTCTCCCGAATGCGCACAAAGAAACCGATAGCTCTTTTACCTGCTATCGGCTCATCCCTTTTACGGGAGCTTCTTTGTAACCATTAAATAAATAAAAATATGAAACCCAGAAAAAATAATCTCTTTTAGTATAGTCTACTTACCCACTTAGGATAATTACTATATTGTTGCATTAACTCATTTGCTTTATAATCTTTCACTTCAACTCTTGTACCTATTCTCATTTCTTTGCACCATTGTTGAAATTCTTTATCACTTAGTATTTTGTTTCTTTCTTCTTCTATGGTGTTATACTTTTGTATGTCTATATGTTGTATTGTATGTATGTTCATATACTTAACTGAATTTATTTTTATTAAGATAGTCCGATTACGCTTTTGCTTTTGGTGGGTTAGTCTCGAATAACTCCTTTAGGTATTCTTCCTCATCTTCCATATCCTTTGCAGTCATCTCGTTGTATCTCTCCAACAACTTAATCGCTGACCTTATCTCGGTCAACTCTTCGTTGCACTTCCACTTAGGTTTGCCATCCTTTAATCCTTTAATCTTCTTCATCAGGACCAACTCGTCCTTTTTTAACTTATCTATTGCGTAGTCCATTGTTTCCTTTTGTTTTATTTACTTTTTGTTTTATTGTATTCCACACTATGGGTGTGTATTTTGTTTCGTTTCTTCTAGCTTGTCTTTCGTATGGGTTACGACTATATGATCCAGGGTACTTAAAGTACTTAGACCTTATCGGTTGTAGTTGGTGTGTCCACTCGTGTATGCATGTACTTATCAACTCCCTAACATCGTCGCACTGGTCCCAGTATACAAAGACCTCATTCGATTCGTGGTCGTATTCACCACAAAGGTCTTCATCACCTTTTGTAATTGACCATATTGGAAAATATTTCTTTCTCTTATTCACTCCTAAATTATTCTTGCACCAATTCAAAGTCATATTTGCAATTCGTACAGCAGGAGCTCTACCTAATTTATTAATAGGTGTTTTTAAATATATCATATCATTTTAGTATGGTTATAAAAAAAGTGGTACTCTCGGGGTACCACTTTATTAATATCAAAGTTTTTTGTTGTAAAGTAAATCGGAGAATAACCATTTGTAAAGTAACCGAGATAACTTTGATATATTGGAGCGGAGAGCTAGAATCGAACTAACTCTTATAATCTGGAAGACTATCGTGCTTACATCATTACACTATCTCCGCTACATCAATACGGGTACGGGACCCGTACTAATTATTTTACTACTGATGTAGAGTCTACTGCAACTGCAGTTGTATCTACTACTACAGCTGTAGAGTCAGTTGTTAATACAGCTGAATCAGTTTTAACTTCAGTTGATGCAGAACCACAACTCGCTAAACCGATAACTAATACTAAAGACATCGCACCTACTTTTGCTTTATTCAAAATAGATGATAATCTTTTCGCGTTGTAAAGAGCTTTAGTTGTATAAAAATCTCTTTTTTGTTCACTAA
>JACCDH010893979.1_pt1 | contig 16222 bp, 14 predicted proteins | sample 7442481 | NCBI WGS metagenome assembly JACCDH01 (sample SAMN15323433, study PRJNA562643) | freshwater metagenome | isolation source: river surface water | place: USA:Blue River Watershed | collected 2017-08-15
CCCCCGAATCTCCCCCGTCAGCCCTCTGCCAGTAAAATATTGATGGATCTTATGAAAATTATTAGATTTACATATACAAGATTATCAATGTTTTATGAAAATATGTAAAAATATTTTATAAATTCTATGGTAAATATTAACATGGAATTGATTTTTTTACTAGCTTGCACCCAGTTTCAGTATCAAAGTATCAAATAATCATTGGCACTTATTTTTTTGGAACTAACTTTAATTTACAGAAAACATTGAAACTATGATAGCAAAACCTAAAAAATCAAGAGTACTAAGTTTAAGTATAATTGAAAAAGCAATCGATGCAATTAAAGATAATGCTGAACTTGATCAACAGGTATATAAGAATGTTACCAAATATTCATTACATGATGTATTAGGTTATTATGAAGAAGTAGTTAAAGAATTAGAATATTCAACCCAAAAAAGAAAAGAAGATTTAGAGCGTATCAATAAATTATATATTACTCGTGAGAGACTATATAGAATATTAAATCCAACTATCTATCTAAACGCATACAAAGAGAAGAGAGCAAATGATGCACTTTATATTAATGCAAACGTGGGTTTCATTGATGAAAAAGGGAAAGTAAAAAATGTAGTTGTATTCATGGGTAAATCAGAGGAAACTAATCTTGAAACTTTAAAACGTAAAATTGAAGATGATCCTCAATTCATAGAAAATGCAAAGAAGAAGGTAATCGAGAAACTATTAACTAAAATTAATATTCCTGCTTTCAGTAGTGATGCTCAAGACACAAGAAGAATTCACAAATTAGATACAGTACCAGAGTTTAATAAAACAACAGAATCAATAGTTAAAATAATGAGAAAGAGATATGAGCAAATAATCTCAAAAGATAAATCTATAACCTTGAATGAAACCGATAGTTTAATCCGTGCTTTCTTTGAAAGTATGGATAATCAAAAATTTCAGAAGGCTATAGTGTAATTTTTTTAACATAAAATCATTGGTAATTATTTACATGGATTATTTAATACTACAAAACATGAAAAAAGTAAACATCGCGGACTTAGTAGGAGTCCCAGAATTAAAGAACTACTACTCACCTCAACCAATTGAGGACTTGTTAAACAGTATCGACACAGAAGGTCAAAAGTCTAAAGTGACGGTAACACCCAAATTGGAGATTATTGACGGGTACCGAATTGTTGATGCTCTAAGTAAACTTAGTAAACATGAAGTTGATATCGAGATAATCGAGACTGAAGACCTCTTAAAGGAACGAATTGCTCGAAACACTTATCGTATCAAAACAGAGGAAGACCAAGTTGAGGAAGTAAGAACCATCTTCAAGTCTTACCCGAAATCTCAGGGTAAAAAAGAGGAAGGAATTTCGCGTGCCCAAAAGCGTGTTCAAGCTCTTAACCACAAATGGCAAGACGAAGACACCATTAACAAAGTAGAATTTATTATGGAAAATGATTTTGAAAATAAAGTATTAAGTAAAGCAGTTGTTATGAAAAATCAATCTGTTGAATCTTGTTATGAGTTCTTAAGTAAAAACAAAAAAATTGATGAAGAAATGAATTATGGCTATACTAAAATGGTTAAGGAAGGAAAATTAAGCACAAAAGAAGCCAACAAATTTGTAACCCAAAGATTGGATTTAGAAACCAATCAAACAACATTTGTAATTCCAGATAAGTGCTACTCTTATAATACAAGCTGTGTAGAAATTGAAAAATTAACAGAGTTTCATAATCAAGTACAATTAATTTTCACATCTGTTTATTACTGGCAACAAAGATTTTACGAAGTTGGAGAAATACCACAACCTGGTCATGAACCAACAAAAGAAGAATACTTAGATAATCTTACTAAGTTATTTATTCCTGTATGTAAAACTTTAAAAGAGACAGGTGTAGTCGCAATTAATATTGCAGATAGTTTTTTAAACGGTATACCTCAACGCATCCCTTATTTGTTTATTGATTATATGGAAAAGAATACTCCATTAAAGTTTATCGGTGAAATCATTTGGTCAAAGAAAAACCCTCGTGGAAATGGTGCTAGTGATGATAAGATTAGACCTAAAAATAAAATTGAGTATATCATGACATTTGCATTAAATCCACAAAAAGTTTACTATAAAAAATTAAAGTACAAAAAAAGAGATTCGTTACCTACTATTTCTTATGGATATAAAGACGTGAGTAAATGTGGAAAGCAATCACCAAAGAGAAAATCATTATCAACTGGATACCAAAGCATTAAAAATCATATACTAGAACAAGAGGTTGAAAACATTATTACCACATCAGTTGGCAAAAATCATGATGTATATAAAATTATTAATGATCCTCACCCAGCTATTATGTCTCCAATGCTCGCAATTTCGATAATCTTGATGTTTTCAAGCGAGGATTCTATTGTATATGATTGTATGGCAGGTTCAAATGTAGTTGGAAGATGTGCTCAATTGCTTGGAAGAAAATCATTGTCAACTGAACTGTCACCAAAATATTTCAAAGTAGGATGTAGACTGTTACAAAATTCTGTCATAGAATTTAATAGAGAAGATTTAGATGTAATTAATGAGTTAGCATACGAAGACGATAAAAAAGTCTACGATTTTAAAGGTATCGATTTTCAAACTATTGAAATTGATAAATACACGGATAATATTTCAAGTGAATTAACAAGTAATAAGAACAAAATATTCACACTTTATAATAAAATATATTGGCCAGAGGATGAAGAAAAAGAAATCAAAATTAATATTGATGATATTGAAAAAGTAAAAATTGGAAATGAGTCTTACATATTCAATGCAGATAATATAGACGTGTTAAGATTAATGCAGGAGAATTGTATTGATAGTTGTGTAACTGATCCTCCTTATGGTATATCATTTATGAATAAAAAATGGGATTATGATGTACCTACAGTTGAGTTTTGGAAAGAAGTATTGAGGGTATTAAAACCAGGTGGACATTTATTATCATTCGCAGGTGCAAAAACATATCATAGAATGGCAACTCGTATTGAAGACGCAGGATTTGAAATTCGAGATCAAATGATGTGGATATATGGTCAAGGGTTTCCAAAAGGTAAAACAAATCTAAAACCATCTCATGAACCAATTGTAGTAGCAAGAAAAACCTTTAAAGGTAGTTGTAAAGAAAATCAAAGATTATGGGGAACGGGGTTTTTAAATATTGATGATTGTAGAATTGAAATACAGGAATGTGATAAAATGGATATAAGAAGATATGAAAATTATCATGAAACCTTTAACTCTTATGAAGAAGGTGAAAGTGCAAAAGGAAAAAAATATATCATTAATAAACCACATACAAATGGAAGATGGCCGGCAAATATAATGTTTGATCATAGTCCCAAAGAAAAATGGTCTAAATATTTCTATTGCCCAAAAGTTTCAATGAAAGAGAGAAATGAAGGAATTGAGGAATTTTATAGTAAAAATGTAGAGGGAAGAGATGAAGGTCAAGAAAACAAAAATGTTCCATTTAAAAACAGAACTAGCCTCAATAAGAATATTCACCCTACAGTCAAACCCATAGAGTTAATGCAATATTTGGTAAGACTAGCAACCCCAAAAAATGGAATTCTTCTCGAGCCATTTCTAGGTTCAGGAAGTACTACTATAGCGTGTATTAAAGAAAAAATAAAATTCTTAGGAATTGAACAATCAAAAGAATATTTCAATATCGCTGTTGCAAGAACAGAATATGAACATTCAAAACTTAATTCACTTAATCAAGTCACATTCAATTTAAACTAAAGTCTTGTGAACTATAATCACTCTAAATTTATGTTTACAGCAACACAAAACAATGTATTTGGTCAAACAAAAAAAACCGAGGCATTACAAAAAGGGATTGAAATAAGAATTAGATTTCAACAAATTATCGAAAAGGTGGCAACTATAGATTCGGTTAGAAAGTATCCACACACATATTTGTTTTCACCACCGGGAATTGGTAAAACTTATACAGTAACTAAGTACTTAAAAGAAAGTGGTAAGAACTTTATTAATGTAACCGGAAATGTTTCACTTTTTGCATTTGGAATTCAACTAGCAGTAATTAATTACATGAATGTTGAAAACGAAAAGTTTATCATTTTCATAGACGACACAGACAGTTTACTTTCTAATGAAAGTTCATTGAATCAGTTTAAACTGATATTAGATAACCCACGTCAGTTTACTTATGAGAAATCACTTCAGTCCCAATGGAGCAATCTAACAGAATTACAAATTGAAGCTGTAAAGGCTCATCAAAATGATAAGACCTGTGGATTTGTCGTACCATGTGAAAACTTTGTATTCATTTTTGGTTCAAACATCAAGCTTCCGACAGATGATGTTGTTTCTATCGCAAGAGATAAGAATCAATCAAAAACAGGTATATTATCAGGTAAAAATGCAATCAGATCAAGGTGTAATGTTTATGATTTTGACCTAAATAATATAGAACTATGGGGTTTCTTGGCAGATATAACACTTCACACAGAATGTTTAGACCAATTTGGATTAAATGAACAAGAAAAACTTAACATCTTAGATTTCTTGTGGGAGAATTGGGAATTCCTAAAAGAACGATCAATCCGTTTAATTGAAAAAATGGCGATTGTAATTAAAGATTATCCTGAGACATATAATTCAATTTGGAAAATTGACTTTTTAAAATAACCCACATGGATATTCAGAAGCTACAAGCGGAGGTGGATAAGATTGGTCAATCCACCTTCGCAAAGAAATCAGACAAACAACTAATTTCATATGATATTCTCTCTTGTCTTCATAAAATTAAATATCAGGGTGTTCAACCAATTGCACTCAAGATATTTAACGAGAGGAAATACAAAAAATGTAAGTTAACAACTGAGCAAGTAAATGAGATTAGGACAAAATACAATCCACATGTACTTGGAAAGTATAAACTAGCAAAAGAGTTTGGAGTCTCTCCAAATTTAATTTACAAAATCATCAAAGGAGAGATTTGGAAATAAATGTGTTTGCAGATTTCATTATATGGATTTGCGCTGTTATTTTTTTAAAATAAGTTCGGGGACAGGAGAAAATCTGAACAATATCAATATGAAAAAACAATTTTTAGATATTGAAGGTGTAAGTGAATACCTTACTATGTCAAAATCAACAATTTACAAAAAGGTCGCAGCAAAAGAAATCCCACACCACAAAATTGGATCAAGAACATTATTTGATGTTGATGAAATCAATATGTGGGTGAAGAGTGATGGAACATTATCTGAAGGTGGTAAAATTTCAATTATAGATGTAAAATCATTTTTGGATTAACATGGCAACATTCAAAATTATAATTGATAAAAGGCATAAGTTAGAAAATGATAAGTATCATTTGACATTACGCGTCTCCAACAAACAGGAAGTACTTTACTTAAGGTTGGGGGCGCTAATGACAGTGAAAGAGTATGAAAAAACCTTTGTTAAAAAATCATATGATAAAGAAGTAGATAAGGTTAGGTCTAAGTTTGAGAAGTGTGTTGATAGAGCTAAAAAAATCCTTCCAAGTATTGATCCTTTTGATTCCACAAAGTTTAGAGTGAGATACTATGACACTAGTTTTGATCCAGATAATATTGTAACTGAAGAACAAAAGAAGAGAGGTACTATCAATTACCTATTCCAAAACTATATAAAGGTTAAGACTGAATCCAAGGAAATTGGTCTTTCATCTGTAAACCTGTTAAATGGTACTTTAAACAATATTAATAAATTTAGAAAAGGTTTAACCTACGAAGACATCACCCCTGAATTTCTTCACGCCTTCGAACACTGGTATATAAATAAGAACCTTCCTGAGGGTAAAAGGAATTCATTGGCATCTTTTGGTGGACTGTGCAGAAATATTAAGGCAGTAATTAATTACCATCGTAAAAAGAAGATTATTCCTCTCACCTACGAATATCCATTTGATGATTATAAGATACCAAATTTCGTTCCTCCTAAAAAAGTAATATCAAACGCGGAAATACAGAAAATACTAGATTGTACACTATTTGAGAACATTATGGAAGAGTATGCTCGCGATATATGGGAAATGCTTTATAGGTTGAATGGTATCAATTTTATAGATCTTCTAAAATTGAGATGGGATAATATCGAAGGGAACAGATTTGTCTTTTATAGGCATAAAACCCTCAAGACTAGAAGAAACAACATTAGACCTATTGAAGTAGTAATAAATTCAAAGGTTCAGAAGTTACTTGATAAAATTGGAGACAAAGAAAGTCCCTACGTTATTGGACAAATTAAACAGGTTAACTACACTGACCAATATCTTTTAGAGAGAAATCACAAACTTAAAGGGAGATATAATGCACGACTTAAGAAATTGGGAAAAAGACTTGGATTAAAGTTATCACTTGACATATCCATGGCTAGAGATGCATATGCCAATACACACAAACGTGCAGGTACAAATCCTTTAAAGATTAGTGAGAACATGAACCATTCTGACCCTCGTACCACTACCCTTCACTACTTAGACAACTTTGAGTTTGATTCCAATGTGGATGTGAATGATGTTTTGTTGTAGATATCATAAATCTGATTTACTAAATCGGATAAATAATAAACTTTTTTTTCAATGCTTAACTTAGAATCTTCAAAATTGAAACTAAAAGAATAAAATGTTTTTGTAACATTCTTATTTTCTTTTAAAAGTCCAATTTTAGTTGAAAATAAAAATTTAAATTTCTTATTATCTTTATCTATAATATCGTTTAGTTTTTTTTCTACTTGTTTTTGATATTCATTTTTTTGATTTTTATCAAATTTCGTAGTCTCGTAATCTTTACCAGCACTAATATATATTTTATTGGTTATACCTTGCACTTGCAAACCCAATTCAAATTTATTAATAATAAAACCTTCTAAGAAAACATCTTTACTAATAATAATATTAAATAAAGGGTCACCAGATTTTGATGATTTAGCTTCAACATTTCCATTTTTATTCAATTCTTTACATTCTGAATTCAACTTATTATAAATTGCAGCTCTCAAAAATTTCATGTACTCTATTTTACCATATATATTACTATTATAATTATCTAAATCAACTGATTTATTAAATTCTTTTTTTAAAAAATCAATATATGTTTTTGTAAAAAAATTATTGCCGGGTAAATCAACTGAATCAGTTATTTTATCTATATTATTTGATAAAAAATTTGCTAGTTCAATATATGTATAGGTTTCCCATGGATTTTCGAATTCTGTCTTTTCGTTATTCCAAATATTTAATTTTTCAAAATCATAAAAATCTTGATCTTTAACTAACTCTTTTAAATCATCTTTTATATTTTGAATTTTATTTGGAACTAGAAATATATATTTTAGTTTATCTTTAGTTATATCTATATATTTTTTCTCTTTTATATTTTTATTTTTTTTCTTACCTGATGTTTTTGGCTTAACCACATCTATTAAATTTAATATTACTTTTTCATTTTTATTACTAATTTCTTTAGTAGCAAAATTTCTATAATAGTAATACTCAGTTTGAGATAATTCATCTCCCTCTTGAAAATTTGATAAAAGATTTGTTTTTTTAAGTTTAATTAAATGTTCATTAGCTTTAACTTTGTTTTCAATAATTATACCATAATATTCTTCATTATTACCTTTCTTTTTATAAATTAGCACAATATCAATTTGTTCTACTTCGGTAAAAACTTCTATTGAATCTATTTCAATTTCAAGATTGTTTTCAGTTGACTTTTTAGATATGATTTCTTTAACCCATTCAGAAGTTAATTTTTTATTATTATTAAATAACCAACATAAACATTCCGAATGAAATCTTTCTAAATTATGTCTTGAAACACTTTCAAAGAAATTTGTATTTAATTCTTGTTCCATTCTTTTTTTATTTTAATCCCCAATGGTGTGCAATAATAACCATAGCCATTGTGTCTAGTTTACAATATTCTAAAAGTTGTCTTTTAATTTCATCTTTCTGACTTTGACTTAAAGTATCGTCAAATCTAATTCTCTGAAATGCTCTCATAGCCTCTGTACCACCTGCGACTGCCTCTTCTTCATCAATTTGAGTCGTATCTGGTTTTAATGTGTCATATGGATCTATGATACCACCCTCAAAGTCAGTAGCAGAATAGTCTTTGAAAAAAGGAACTTCATGTAAATATTTATTATTATTCCATATTGCAGGAAGGACCTTTTTAATGGAAGTTCGTCCTTTCATAAATGGATGAAAATAGTATTTCTTAGTTAAATCATTCATGTCCACCAATCTCCCCTCTCGTTTAACACTTTTATCACTAGTAATACCTATCAACCATTTCCTTAATGTTTGATTTGTATAACCAAATATATCCATCTGATTTAAAATTGTTCTTAAAACAGTATTTTCATGAGTGGCCCACATGAATGGTGTTCCTGAAACTCCAATTTGTTTCATAAGTGACTCCGCAAAAGCAAAGTTTGGAAATTTACCCTCGGTTTCAATCCATTCAGAATGTATTGGGTCAGCTCCTTTATAAGGAATAGTATGGCAGCTCCATTGAAATGCAATTAGCTCATATGGTCTCATTCCCTCATGAAATGGTAAAGCCCCAGTATAGGTTTCAAAATCAATAAAGTGGAGTGGGTATTGATATCCATTTAAAACAGATGGTAATTCATCAGAAATCCATTCTTTATTTTCCTCAGTGTATTGCAATTGTATCATCTGTCTTTGAGCCCTAATGCCTATCTCCCCTTTTTTATTTTTTAACCTCTCAGGTACTATGTCGAATAGACTAGTTCTTGATAATGAAATTAACTCGTCTAAATAAAAATCACCCTCTTCATTTTTCAATGTACCTCCATAGAATAAATCAAAAATATGAGGATTTGGATCTGCCAAACTACCCCAACATTCCTTAAAACCATTTTTGGCGGCTCCATCACATTTAAATTCACATGCTTTACAGGTTTTATTAATATTGTAATCTGAATCCTGTATTCCTTCATTCAAAATTCGAATAAAGTTATTTGCTCGATTTTTAATTACATCTTGAATTTGCAAAACCCTTTCTTTAACATCCCTTAATTGCAATAAACCATCTTTTTTCAAAATTTCAATATAATTGGAACGATTAACATCAGTCTCATATTTGAATAACACATCCGGTTTCTTGAATTTTGGTTTCTGTTGTGCAGGTAACTCTTCCACTTCTTTATCACCGTCATCCTTAGAATCTAATACCGTAAACCATCCTATCAGCCCATCAATACCTGTTCTTTTGGATTTATCAGGCATATACAAATATGGATTAATATCAAAATCAGGTAATGCTTCCGTCATCACCAAATATTGAAATGCAACATCTTCTATATATTTTTTCAATAATTTCTCTTGTTCATATTGACTATCTTCGGTATCGTGTGATTTAGCTTTTACTTCTATTAAATTGATTTTATTACCTACTTTTTCCAATATATCAACTCTGATCAATTTTTCTCCTGACTGAATTGCAGCTTCAAACAAAACACAATTTTCTTGCTTTAAATATTCATTTGTTTTAATGATAGCTTCTTTCGTATTTCCTGTAATCTCAATTCCTTCTGGATACATTAAAGTCGCCATCATACCTACCACATAACCTCCTTTGGCCAACATCTCCATATACTCATTTGTATCGTTTGTCGTTGGATATCCCTGTTTTTTATAGACAAGTTTTTTAGGACATGAAGATGCTAATTGAAAATCCGATTTCGATAAAGTTATATTAGTACTCATTGTTATATGAATTTAAGAGAATTTTGTTTGAATTAATTAAAAAACCTTCTTGAATACAAAATATTGAGGCATTCTACCTTCAATAAGATAAAACGAATCATTTTGTATTAACCTCTCCCTTTGCTTGATTAATTTCTTATTCCATGACCTTCTTAGTTCCAAAGATTGTTGTGTATCTAAACCCATATTCTTAGTAACAAAATTCTCAAATTGGTGATTATAAATCAAGTATCCATTTGATTCACTTAATAAGTTTTTTAAATACTCGTTTTTTACCAACTTAGGCTTATTAATAATAGTTAGAAGTAAGTCTGGTTCAACCTTATTATAAAGTGACTTTAGAATACTAAGGTTGTTATCATTCTTTTTTATCATTAGCTCATATAAATCCTGAAAAGTTGGATTTATAATGGAGCTATTATTTGAAGAGGTGCCACTAAAATGAATAATATCATGTTTTTCTTCATCATATACTATTCTTATAAATTTAATTCCTTTACCGATCCACTCATTAATTAAATCGCTTTTAGCTTCATATTTGTATTTTAAATTTTCGCTAAAAGGTATTATTTGTTCTACAAACATCATAAAATAAAATTTTAGGAAAAGAAAGCGACGGTTTTCCAACCAGTCGCCTTCTTAGTTTACTAACCCAAATCAACAATCAAATTATTCATCATTATTCGTATCTATATCTAATAGATTTCCAGAGTCGTTTGTATCTAGAGTCTGAATGTTTTTAAGTTTGGAGTTGATTGCTCTTGTCCTTACACCCAACACTTCATCTAATTGGTTTAATCCTGTTTGAATATTATTTTGTGCTTTACCGATCAAACCTCCAAAAGTTTCAAATTCTTTCTTTACAGCCCCTAATACTTTCCAGACTTCACTACTTCTCTTTTGGATTGTTAATGTTCTGAATCCCATTTGAAGACTGTTTAAGATGGCTGCAAGTGTAGTTGGGCCAGTAACAATAACCTTATAGTCTCTTTGTAGCTCTTCTAATAGACTTGCTTTTTTGACCACTTCAGCATAAATCCCTTCGAATGGTAAAAACATGATTCCAAAGTCAGTTGTATTAGGTGGGTCAATGTATTTGTCCCTAATATCTTTAGCCATCTTTTTAATGGTTGTTTCAAGATTTTTTTGTGCTGCTTGGAATTTATCAGGATCACCTGTTTCATATGCCTCTTGTAAGAATTCATAGGCATCTTTAGGAAACTTAGCATCAATTGGGAGATATACAACACTACCTTCCTCATCCTTACCAGGTAGTTTTACAGCAAATTCCACTAAATCATTACTTCCTTTCTTAGTCTTTACATTAGCCTCATATTGTTCAGGTGCTAGAATCTGTTCAAGTAATAATGATAATTGAACTTCACCAAACCCACCTCTCATTTTGACATTACTTAACACCTTTTTCAATCCTCCTACGTCCTGTGCCAGATTTTGCATATCGCCAAGTCCTTTTTGAACTGATTCTAATTGCGTGGTTACAAGCTGAAACGATTGAGATATTCTTTCGTTAAGAGTCTTTTGTAGTTTTTCTTCTACAGTTTCCTTCATTTCGGTTAAATGCTTGTCTGTAGATTTAATTAACTCATTTTGACGCTTTTCTATCTCATCATATCTATCCTTTTGTAATTGGGTGATATCAGTAAACTTGGTATTTAAAAAGTTGCTAAAACTTCTAAATTCATCTTTTATAGATTGAGCTTGTTGAGTAAACTTCTGCTCAACTTGAGTTCTAATTTCTTTTTCAATATTTGATATCAAAGCGGAGTTTGTTTGGAACTCTTGTTTAATACCCCCTTCTATTCTTGATTGATTGGATAGTACCACTTCAATCCTAGGGTCAGATTCATTTGATTTTCTACTAAAAACAACAAATACTAATACCAAATTAATAACTCCTAATGCCAATAAAATGTATAACATAATTTTAAATTTTACGAATGAATAAAACCAATTGTTGATCTACCTGATTTACTTAAAATGAATTCCTCATTACAAAGAGTCGACAAATACAATTCTTGATCTAAGTTTACATCTAACACAGATTTGACAAGTAATTTCTTTTTAATGTTTGCTATTTGTCCACCAGTAAGTGAAAATTGTTCTGTTAAAGTGTCTATTGTTTTTACTGAAATGTCTTTAAAAACATTAGAAAGGATTTTTTTTCTCACTTGTTCCGAAGGTTTCTTAAAATCAATTTTATAAAGCAGGCGGCGGTCAAACGCAGAATCTAGTTGATCTGCTAAATTGGTAGTTGCCATGAATATCCCCTCAAACTCTTCAAGTTCCTGAAGTAGTATGTTCTGCAAAGTGTTAAAAGACTTGTCTACACTAGAGTTTACAGACATTCTCTTACCTAATATAGCGTCTGCCTCATTAAAAAGTAGAATTGGAGCTTTATCAAAATGACGTCTTGCTTGTTTATACTCTTCAAACACCTTAACGAGGTTTTTTTCGCTTTCTCCCACCCACTTTGATTGTATTTTTTGTATTTCTACCATAAAAATGGACCTACCTGTTGCCTTAGCAACTTGTTTTACTGAGGACGTTTTACCTGTTCCTGGATACCCATACAAAAGCACAGTAAATCCTTGTTTCATCCCGTTAACCTTTAGTCGGGACATCAAATTTGTGTAATTGTCCTCTTCCAATGCATTGGATAATGTTTCAATCTGTTCGAACTCAGAGTCGTTATAAAACAATTGCTCATGTTCAATTTTGTCTGGGTGTATGAGTATTCCCATTTTAGGTCTAAACTCTTTTTTAATAGTATCTTGATATCCTCCCAATAATACATCCATTGCATGTTCTGATAATTTTACATAATTTAAAAATGAAAACATTTCTTCCGAAAACTTTACCACTTCACTTTTGAATAATTCACAATTATTCTCTTTGATTTTTCTTTTATACTTTATTCTGTCATGGATTTCGGAAAATACTTCTTTAATGAGTTTATCTATATCCACCTCTTCCGCTCCTTCTAAGTGTTCAATAGCTAAATCAAGAATTAAAGTAAGATCATAATTTGTCATATTTTCTAAAGACAATAACCATTCTACTTCCTTGAATTTTTTATTGCTTTCAAGTATACCTCTAACCTCTTCTCCTAATGTCTCAGTTGAGATTGTAGTTTCAGTACGCTTACAAATCAAGTCCCTAACCTCACCTAATACCCCAAAAAAATTATCTAATTTTTGTTCTCCTAACAACTCCTTATCACCTTTCATCATTGCATCTAGTGCCTTATGATGAACATGAATAACCTTATTGTACTCGGACTTTCTTCTTACTGAATAGTCATGTCGTTTATTAAATAATAATTTTTTCTCAGTTAATTCATCAATGGCTTGGTTAATATCAGCAAGGCATGACATATTCTTTCCAAAATAATCAATCAACCTTTCTGTATCTACATCTATATCCTTCAAACCACACTCAAGATAAATTGATAAAACAATTGATTGAAAATGACTGATCTCATAAAATGACATCAACTTAGGTGTTTCAGTTCTTAATTCATCAATAAGTTCATCGTTTAATAATTGTCCCTTGGTAGATGAAACAATTGTTTGAACAGACTTAAGAAGTTCTTTGGAAGTTTGTTTATTACTCATAGGAAAAAGTTTTGAAGGGCGACAAATTTGAAGTAGTTATTTGAGAACCAAGAAATTTATTTAATTAATTTATTCAGATGTGTAGAACTTTTTAATACTTAAAAACTATCATCTTGATTTTCAAATGTATTAGTGCGTTTTGAAGTTTTATTTCAAATCTGACACCACCGGAATAAAATTTATAATTTTTATGGGCTTGTAAATTTTTTTACAATAGTTGATACTATATAAAGTACCCTTGGATTTTTTATCCCAAAAAGCATAACAATAGTCACATGACTCAATGATTAGTTTGTTTCTTACAACACCTGCAGCTCGACCATAGGTTTTCCAATCTGGCTTGTAAACCTCTAAGGAAATATTATTATCTAAGGCCCATTTTTCTGCTAGCTTGTCGGCACCATTTGCTCCACCTGAAATAACCATTGTGACCTTTTCTTTGATTGTATTGAGTTCATTTTCAAGCAGAACTTGATCTTTAAAATTTCGACTGCCTATTACTGCTATTTTCATAAAATTTGATTTTGGAGGACAAAGATCAAAGTGGGTTTGAAATTTTATTTCAAAAATGGAATTGAAGTAAAACTTCAAAACAGGGGTGTTTATTTGTATCCTAAACCCCAATAATGGTCAGTTTTACTCACAAATTGAAGAAATCGTTAGTTTTTGAAACAAAAAGACATATTATTTCAAAGTATGATACCTTTGTCAAAAGGAACTTTATGCCAATAAGTAAAAATGCTAGAAAAAGGTTTATTCTAATTGATGGAATTCTAAAAAGTCACAAAAGGTATTCAATCAAGGAAATCGCCGAAAAGGTAAATGAACAACTCGAAGAAGATGGATTTGCTATGGTGAGTGAAAGAATGATTTATAATGACATTCAAATGATGCAAGAGGAATATCCAGTAAACATCATTAAAAAGGATGGTAAGTACCAATACGAGACAAGAGATGAGTCCATTACAAATGAGATTTTGGACCAAAAGGACAGAGAACTTATTGAAATGGCACTTCAGACATTCTCAATTTATAAGGGTTCGGGGTTGTTTGAAAAGTTCGATGATGTTATTACTAGATTAATGGCAGGTTCAGTTTTAAGGAGATTAAATAAGTCAGACCATAAGAAATACATTCAGATTGGAGAACTTACAGGTAAAACTGGTCAAGAATGGATTGAAGTAATTTATGATGCAATTGTAAATTACAAAACTTTGAAAATGTATTATAAGCCCTATGGTGGTGAAACTAAATTAAGAACAATTAGCCCATACTTATTGAAAGAATATAGAAACGTATGGTACATGGTTGCTAGTGTAAAAGAAATGGAACATAAAGGTGGGACCAATTTGTTCAAACTAAATAGAATACAAAAAATAGAACCATGTGATGAGATATTCAAAATAGATGAAAAATTTAGTGCAGAAGACTACTTCAAATATAGTTTAGGTGTATTCCATGTACACGCAGCTGAACCAATTGAAGTAAAATTAAAATTTAACAGACACTTAATACCTCTTATATCTGAAACTAAGATTCACCCGTCTATGGAGATCATCTCTAAGACAGAAGAAGAAATGGTTGTAACTTTTACTGTTTACAAAACCATTGAGCTTATAAATAAAATATTAAGCTACGGTGCTAATGCAGAGGTGTTAAGTCCAAAAAAACTTAGAGATGAAATCATTGGTATTATTGATGAAACTAAAATTCTTTATTCTAAATAATTAAATATGGGAACAGAAATTATTAGGTATATACCGAAAGACTTTAAAAAGGCTTTTTTAATTCCTCACTTAAATAACCTTATCCGAAAAGGGAAAAAGATAGGGTTAGAGGATTACATGAAATTCATAACTGAATTTGAGATTCATTGTGAGAGTTCTTTAATTGACCTATTTAACAAGTTGAATATCCAGTCAAGTGTGAAAACTGACAGGTATTCATTACCCTATAAAGAGGAAATTATCATATCAATTGATGGTGCAAGTAATCTAGACTATGCATTTACGTTAAGTAATATTACACGTGAAATACTAAAGGAACTTTTAGATAAGAATGTTTATAAACTTAGATTCTATCTTACAGTTGATGCTATAATAGAAAATGATACAGAAGAAAGACATTTCTTTGGAAGGGTAATTTATAAATTTAGATACGTTAAACATTAAAATTTAAATATATGCCAATAGATATTACACATTTAAATGCCTTTATTGGAACAATTCCTCAGTTTCAAAATCAAGGTTCATTTGGTCACAATCCAACAAATTTCTTAAATGGTATTGTTAATCGAATTGGGGTTCATAATACTAGTCTAAGTTTAATTCAAATACAAAATACCTTGCCAAATCAAATTTTAAGTAGAAATCAGGTATTTGCAATTTGTAATAACAATGCATTTACACTTGCTTACAAAGTTGTTTGTGTATTTGCATGGGGTGGTATGAGGCAATCTACTACAGGATCAGATTTGTTTTTTACAAATTGGAATAACTATGAAACAGAATTAGATCAAATTATTCAAAATTTTCAAGCCAATGTTTATACTAGAAGTTGGGCATATGAAAAATTGAAACGAATAAATATGAAAGGTTGTAGACCAGCATATTATACAAAATTACTTTTCTTCTTTGGAAATGGGAATACATACATAATGGATCAATGGACAGCAAAATCGATTGAACTTTTATGGGACATAAATGATAGGATTGAAATTGTTTTTGATAACGGAGGTAATTATGTTCAAGCAAATAATCATTCAGGCCTTTATGAAGAATTTTGTAATAGAG
>JACCDH010348797.1_pt1 | contig 16218 bp, 14 predicted proteins | sample 7442481 | NCBI WGS metagenome assembly JACCDH01 (sample SAMN15323433, study PRJNA562643) | freshwater metagenome | isolation source: river surface water | place: USA:Blue River Watershed | collected 2017-08-15
GCGCCACAGCGACAAATAAGTGTTTGGCCTTTCAGGCTAAATCACATCGCTTTGTATTCAAAGCGACTCGCATGAAAAACCGACGTTCACGTCGGTTTTTTTATGGGCGCAACAGAAGCTATTTGGCAGAACCATTTGCCATCGCGTGCTGTGAAATAGGGTAGCCCATTGATTGAAAAAAGCGGATCGCTGCAAAAAAGTTCAAATGACAATAGATCTCATTTGCAAATAAGAATGATTCTCGTTAATATGCCTGCAGTTTTTATCACGACCAAGTAGTTGATACTTGGCAATGACTTGCAGGGAAATAATCCATCATGAGTTTTATCCAGTCTAAAAAGCATCCGACTATCAGCCGCAGCGCTCTTGCCAGTGCATTATTGTTGGCTTTACCCGTTAGCGCGCAAACGGTGGCACCCGCCAATGAGCCTGGCAAAATGGCCGAAGTTAAAGTCACTGCCGACGCCATTGAGCCTGAATTTGTTGCTGAAAAAGCCAGTTCAGTAAAGCAAGTGAAACCTTTGGTCGATACGCCACAAACGATTGTTGTTGTGAAAAAAGAGTTGTTTAAACAACAGGCTGCGGTGACTTTAAGTGACACATTACGCAATACGCCAGGCATCACCATGTTAATGGGAGAAAATGGCAATACTGCAACCGGCGACTCCATTTTCATGCGGGGTTTTGATACCCAGAGCAGTATTTATGTCGATGGTATTCGAGATTTAGGCACCATCAGTCGTGATACTTTTAACACTGAGCAAGTAGAAATCGCCAAAGGGCCGGCAGGGGTTGATAACGGGCGTGGCGCCTCTTCTGGCTATATCAACCTGAGCAGCAAGATGGCAGGGTTAGAAGATTTCAGCACAGGAACTGCCACCATTGGCTCTGGTTCTCATCAACGGGTGACTGCAGATATCAACCGTGCTTTGCCTTTCGACAATGCGGCAATTCGAGTGAATTTGCTCAAGCAAAACAGCGGCGTCGCAGGACGTGATGTGGTTGAAAATAACAGCACTGGCCTTGCGACTTCTTTGGCGTTTGGGTTGGGGACCAGCACCCGCACCACTTTAAACTTATTGCATGTACAACAAGATAACATTCCTGATGGTGGTTTACCTACCGCTGGGCTTGATGGCTATTACAGCGCAACTTATCAAGCCGCGTTCCCGAATAATGATGGCCCTGCGATTGCTCAAGTTGACCGAGAAAATTTCTACGGCAGCAGCACCGACTATGATCATGTGGTCGCGGATATGCTGACATTACGAATTGAGCATGATTTCAACGAGCAGGTGAGCCTACAAAATACCGCTCGCTATGGGGTCGCTGACCAAGAATATATCCTGACCGGTACCAATGCTCTCGCTGTGCCGAGCGCGACCAAAACTGATCCAGCGACTTGGACGGTCACCCGCAGCCGTCAGGGCAAAGATCAGAAAAACCAGATCTTAACCAATCAAACTAACTTAACGGCTAAGTTTGCATTGGCAGGCTTACAGCATACAGTGGCCAGTGGCATGGAGTTTAGCTACGAGAGCCAGTTAAACCATACCTTGGCATTACCAACGGGCGTTACCCAAATGAATGCCAATCTTTATCAACCGTCTCTTGATGATACCTTTGCGATGCCTGTGCGCTCAGGGGCGAAAACGGATGGCGCAACAAGTACCGCAGCAATTTATATGCTGGATACCATTGATTTGAATGCAAATTGGCAGATCAGTGCAGGCTTACGTGCCGAACATTACAATACCACGACCGATATCATCACTGTGCAGGCGGCGGCAACGCCACAAACGATCCCTGTCGGTACTTTACTCGGCTCTGAGGCCAAGGCATCTGATAATTTATTCAGTTATAAACTGGGCACTGTCTATAAGCCTAATGAACAGGGCTCAGTCTATTTCAGCTATGCAACTTCGCAATTGCCACCTGGCGGCACGAACTTCTCATTAAGTACGGCAACGACCAACCAAAATAACCCGATGCTCGCGCCGCAAAAGGGCAGTAACTTAGAGTTAGGCACAAAGTGGAACTTGCTGAATAATAAGTTGTTTGCGACAGCTGCCGTGTTTGAAAGTGTCAATAAAAATGAGCTGGTTCGCGATGACGTTAACACCTATGTCAGTGCGGGTGAAAAGACTGTGCGTGGTGTTGAACTGGGTTTGGTTGGCATGCCGCTCAGTGGCTTTGAACTATCTGCTGGCCTTGCCTTACTTGATCCGAAAATTACCCGCGGTGCTCGTTATTCTGCTGCACCGACCGAAGGCGCCGTGATCCAGTGGACGCCAAAAACCACCTTTACCTTGTGGGGAAATTATAAGCTTGAGCAATTGAGCTTAGGTGCGGGTGTGCGTTACATGGATTCAGTGCAGCGTTCCAATACGGTGAATTTAAATCCAACAGCAAGTTCGATGCTGCAAGTCCCTGATTATTGGGTGGTTGATGCGATGGCAGCTTACGATGTCACGCCATCGGTGCAAGTGCAATTCAACTTGTTTAACTTGCTTGATGAAGAATACATCAGCAGTTTAAATAATGCCGGTTCGCGTCATTTTGCAGGAACGCCACGAAGTGCCAAGCTTGGAGTGAACTTTGCGTTCTAAGGATCGCATTTTAAAGAACTCATTTTAAGAGGCGCATGCTTAGATGTGCATGCTAAGCAGCGAGTGCTCATGAATGCGTGCTCATGAGTGCGCGTTAAGCATGCATCGTCACTGCCGCGATTTTATCGCGGCATTTTCAAAATTCATCAGTGTAAAAGCCTCTGTGGTAAAGCGAGAGGCTCTTTTTTAAGGCGATATCGAGATGATGTTACATATCCCTGAAATCTTAACCAAAGCCGAAGTTGCGGAATTTCGTCAGCTGTTAGCCCAAAGCGAGTGGACCGATGGTCGCGCCACAGTGGGCGAACAAGGCGCACAAGTGAAGCGGAATCGGCAACTCCCGGTAGACAGCCCACTGGCGCGAAAACTCGGTGAGTTGATCCTTCAGCGACTCTATCAGCATCCGCTGTTTTTAGCGGCAGCGATCCCTTTTCGGACAGTTCCGCCGTTGTTCAATAGTTACAGCGGGGGGGAGCATTATGGCTTGCATGTCGATGGCGCCGTGCGTTTATTACCGGGCACCGGGATGAGTTTAAGAACCGATGTGTCTTCTACTTTGTTCTTATCCGAGCCTGAAGAGTATGACGGTGGCGAGTTACAGGTGTTAGATACCTATGGCGCACATGAGGTCAAACTGCCGGCAGGGGATTTAATTTTGTATCCGTCAACGAGTTTGCATCAGGTGCTGCCTGTGACGAGAGGCGAGCGGGTTTGCAGTTTTTTTTGGACGCAAAGCATGGTGAAAGAGGCCAGCAAGCGCGCCATGTTATTTGAACTGGATAGTAGTATTCAGAGCTTAAGAGGCAAAATTGGCGATGCGCCTGAAGTTTTAAGTTTAACTGGCCATTATCACAATTTATTAAGGCAATGGGCTGAGGTTTAATTGCTTTTGAAACATCACTCAAGGTTGATAAAAGTCGTTGTAGTCATGGCTTAGCCAGTTTGCTCATCAAGATTGCAGGCCTTGGAAATAATTTGTAAAGATTGTTTGATAGGGAGTTGCAGAAAATTCAGGCATGCTGATAAGACATCAAAAAATAACTAGGGTGTCTTATGTTAAGTATTCAAGGATTATCAAAAACTTATGATAACGGGGTCAAAGCCCTCGATAACGTTAGCTTAAATATTCCCAAAGGGATGTTTGGTTTATTGGGTCCCAATGGTGCGGGTAAATCCAGTTTAATGCGCACTATTGCCACTTTACAAAGCGCCGATACTGGCAGCATCAATTTCGCTGGGATTGATGTTTTACATAACCCGAATGCGCTTCGGCAAACCTTGGGATATTTGCCGCAGGACTTTAATGTCTACCCACGCATTAGTGCTTTTGATTTGCTGGATCATCTGGCCGTGCTCAAGGGGCTTAATGAGAAAAAAGCCCGCCATGAAACCGTGAATGCCTTATTGGCACACACCAATTTATATGGTCACAAAGATAAAGCGGTGTCCAGTTTCTCTGGCGGTATGCGCCAACGTTTTGGGATTGCCCAAGCCTTACTTGGCGATCCTAAATTACTGATTGTTGATGAGCCGACAGCCGGCTTAGATCCGGAAGAACGTAATCGTTTCCATAACTTATTAGTCAGTCTCGGTGAAGAAAAGGTCATCATTTTATCCACCCACATCGTCGATGATGTGGCGGAATTGTGTCCAAATATGGCGGTGCTTGCTGGCGGGAAAATTTTATTACAAGGCAACCCTTTAGATTTAGTGGGCGAACTGCAGGGGCAAGTCTGGAGCAAAACGGTTAGCCAAGCGGAAGCTCAAGAATTAGAGCAGCAATTACCGGTGATTTCTAAGCGGCTTTTTGCGGGGCGAACGGTATTGAATGTGTTTTCTATCAGTCAGCCCGAAGGCTTTAATCCGGTCGCCGCCAATTTAGAGGACGTGTATTTCTCAACCTTATTTAATGCGCGGCAACGCCAGTCTGCCTGAGGAATACCGCTATGTTATGGCAATCATTTATCTTTGAATGGCGTTATTATCTGCGCCAACCGTCATTTTACGTCACCTCATTCATTTTCTTTTTGATGACCTTTCTGGCTGCAGCCTCTGAAGCAATTCAGATCGGCGGTGGCGGCGAAGTGCTCGGAAATGGGCCTTTTGCTGTGATCCGGACTTTGGTCACTATGCTGATTTTTGCCATGTTTTTGGTGGTCAACTTTATCGGCAGTACCGCAATTCGTAACAGTGCTCATCAGATGGAAGAACTCACCTACAGTAAACCACTGGTGGTTTGGCAGTATCAATTAGGCCGCTTTTTTGGGGCTTATGCCGTGGTGCTGGCGGTGTTTGCATTTGTGCCTCTAGGCACTTTAATCGGGTCATTGATGCCTTGGGTTGACCAAGAACGTTTTGGCCCAACCCACCTGCATTATTATGTGCATGGCTATCTGATGTTCGCAGTCCCAAGCATCTTTGTGCTGTCTGCAACCTTTTTTGCCATTGCCAATAAATTCCGTTCGATGATGGCGATGTATTTAGTGGCGGTGAGTCTGTTTGTGCTCTATGTCATTTCAATGACCTTATCGCGGGAGCCGGAATATCGCCAATTAGCTGCACTCATCGATCCCTTTGGTCTTCGGACTTTTGTCGAAGTCGCTCGCTATTGGACCATCAGTGAAAAGAACACCTTGATGCCTGAGTTTGCTGGCGTGCTGCTACAAAACCGTCTGTTATGGTTAAGTATCGGCAGTGTGGTACTTCTCGCGTTTGGCGGTGTTTTTGGCAAATTAACGTTGAGCCGCCCAAGCAACAAAATGGCGAAAAAAGCGCAATTAGCGGTGCCTAGTTTTGCTTTAGCCACGGTGCAAACGCCTGCAACTACGCCATCGGTGTGGCAACAATTTGTCACGCGGACCACGTTTGAAATGCGGCAAATTTTCTTCAGCGCACCTTTTATTATTTTAGGGTTAATTTGTGTGTTTGATATGGCCGCGCCGTTAATTGACCCGCAAGGGTTTTATGGCACTGCCGATTGGCCGATTACGCAGTCGATGGTCAAACTCATTTCTGAAGCGACCGGCTTGTTGTTCATTATCATCTTGATTTATTACTGTGCAGAAGTGGTTTGGCGCGAGCGCTCTAGCGGCATGGGGGATATCGTCGATAGTCTTCCGGTCAGCAACATGGTGTTTTGGGTTTCGAAATTAGTCGCAGTGTCTTTGCTGATGACCAGCCTGTATGCCTTATGTATGGTTGCGACCATTCTGTACCAATTAGGCAACGGCTATACCGAACTCGATCTGTCGCAATACTTGGTGAGATTAGGCTTTTTTAGTTTACTGCCATTCTTAATGACGGTGGTTTTAGCATTTTTTATCCAAGTCTTAAGTCCCAACAAATATGTCGGGATGTTGGTGTTTGTGATTTATTACGCAATTTCACTGGTGTTAAGCGCTTGGGGTTTTAGCCACAATATGTATCAGTTCGCCAGTACGCCAGCAGCGCCGTTCTCTGATCTCAATCGCTATGGTTGGACGCTCGAAACGCAAAGTTGGTATCTGTTGTATTGGGGCGGTTTAGTCATGGTGATGTTTGCCATCGGTTATGCCATGGTGCAACGCGGCCCTGCGCAATCGTTGAAAACACGCTTTGAGTTGTTGGGTTATCAGCTGGGGAAAGGCGGCAAGCTCGCAACAGTTGCAGGATTTGTTATTTTCATCAGCGCCGGCAGTTGGATTTTCTACAATACTCGCGTGCTGAACACCTATAGCAATGCCGAGCAACAAATGGATTTGCAAGCAGACTACGAGAAGCAGTTCAAAGCTGGGGCTGATGATCCGATCTTGGTGGCCACGGCCGTCGAAGCCAAAGTGGATATTTACCCGGAAGAGCGCAAGATTAAGGCCGAATTGGTCCAGCAAATGCGCAATAAGTTCGACAAACCGATCAGCCGCATGCTGGTGAATATTCCTGAATATACCCAAGGGTTAGAAATTATCGCCGAAGGGGCTGTACTGAAGCCAATCGAGGGCAGTTCGCGCTTGGCTTGGTTGGAATTTGCCACGCCAATTGCTGCCAACAGCAGTGTTGCGATGACAATCCGCTTAACTCGGCAAACGCAGGGGTTTGTTGATGCCAATGCTGATACTACCTTGGTTGAAAATGGCACTTTTATCAATAATGCGGAGCTGTTCCCGGTGTTTGGCTATCAAAGTGGTGCCGAACTACAAGACCGCCATGAGCGTGCCAAGCGTGGCCTCAAACCAGTTGAGCGGGCGCATAAACTAGAGGACAGTAGTCGTTACACCGAAAGTGGTTTTGGCCGCGCCGAGGATTTTATTCAATTTAATGCCACGATTTCGACCGCAGCGGATCAAATCGCAATCGCGCCGGGTTATTTGCAAAAAGAATGGCAAGAGAATGGCCGAAAATATTTCCGCTATGAAATGGATAAGCCAATTTTCAATTTCTATGCATTTTTATCGGCGCGATTGGCGGTAAAAAAAGAGGTGCATCAAGGGGTGTCTTTGGAGATTTATTACCATCCAAGCCACCACTGGAACGTTGATCGCATGATGCGTTCAATGAAAGATTCATTAGATTATTTCAACGTTGCCTTTGGACCTTACCAACATCAGCAGATGCGGATCATTGAATTCCCTGGCTATCGCAGTTTTGCCCAGTCGTTTGCCAATACAGTGCCCTATTCTGAGCAGATTGGTTTTATCAGCGATTTGCGTGATGAAGATGAAATTGATATGCCGTATTACGTGACAGCCCATGAAATGGCCCATCAGTGGTGGGGCCATCAAGTAGGGGCTGCCAATGTGCAAGGAAGTGCGGTGATTTCGGAAACATTGTCACAATACAGCGCACTTCGAGTGATGGAGCAGAAGTATGGTGAAGTGAAGCTGCGTAAGTTCCTGAAATATGAATTAGACCGTTATTTACGTGGTCGTTCTGAGGAGCGTTTGGAAGAAATGCCGCTGCTGCGAGCAGAAAACCAAGGCTACATTCATTATCGCAAAGGATCTTTGGTGATGATGGCACTCAAAGATCGGATTGGGGTGAGTCGGTTGGACGCCAGCTTAAAAGCCTTTTTACAAGAGTTCCAATATCGGCAAGATCCTTACCCAACGACTTTGGATTTAGTCCGTCATTTGAAAACAGATCTTTCCGAGGCAGATCAGGCGTTTATTGATGATTTGTTCGTGAATATCACCTTGTATGATTTACGCGTCCTGTCGGTGAAGAAAGAAGCGGTTGGCACAGATCAGGTAAAACTGACCGTGCAAATTAAAGCGGCCAAGATGACTGCTGATGGCAAAGGAGCTGAAACCGAACAGCCATTTACTGAGGCAATAGAGATTGGTGCGTTCACTGCGGATCCGGATGATTTTGCCAAAGATAATCAACCGCTCTATTTGCAGAGGCATTCGTTGCAATCGGGTGACAATACCATTGAGATTATTGTGCCAGCGAGTGCAGCTTATGTCGGGGTTGATCCGCTGATTAAACTGATTGATCGCGATGCGGCTGATAATATTTATAAAATTTAACGGGCCAATTGCCGAGAGTGCTTAAGAAACCTCGGCAAATCATTACGTTGATGATTGGCAAGAAATTGGCAAATCCGAATGCCCAAAATAAATAACCCGCTTTGCAGCGGGTTATTTTTTGTCAGCAACAGCCATGATGTTATTGCTGGACTGGAAAACCGGCATCCACCCATGCTTGGAAACCGCCAGTGATCGAATACACTTGGCTAAATCCCATGGTTTGTAGTGACAATGCCGCTAAGGCGGAACGCGCGCCTGAGCGACACAGTAAATAAACAGGTTGGTCGGCTAAAGCTGCCAACGCCTGCTCGGTATCGCAAATCGCAGCCACTTTAGGATGCTGATGAACGCGCATCTCTAACACGCCTCGCGGATAGTTGACCGTGTGAGCAACATGGCCAGCGGCAAACTCATCGGGCTCCCGCACATCAATCAACACCAGCTCTTGTTGTTTTGACAGGGCGAATAATTGGTGTACGTCAATTTCGCGGATTTGCGCTTTGGCAGCGGCGACAAGTTGTTGAGCGGTTTTCATCAAGACTCCTCAGGAATGGGGTTAAAAATCAGTATTGACCACATCTTCATGGTAAAAATTTTCTGCACTATAACCAAGCCAAGCTGGCGCTGCAATGTATATAAGAAAAATCTAAATATAACACTTCCAACCCTATTCAAGAGGAGTCATTCCGGTATTTCTCGATAGCCAGTTTAGGGTTTTTTAACTTGTTTTTCAGCTTCCAACTCTTGCCAAGCTTGGCTGCCCCACAGCGGTACTGTGGTCAGTGAGTGTTTATCGCTGCCTTCACTCTCTTTGGTGGAATAGGACAAATACACCAAAGTGCGATTGTCGGCATCAAAAATTCGGCGAATTTTTAAGTGCTTAAACAAGATGCTTTTCGAGGCAGTGAAAATCACCTCGCCCGATTTGGATTTGTCGATGCCTTTAAGCATCGCGGCGGTGATTTCACCTGTTTGCCGACAGGCGATCGCCATATCGGATGGATCTGCCAAAGACAAATCCGCCTGCACGTGACTAATGTGACAGGTGACGCCCGGAATTGCTGGGTCGTTAAATGTTTGGATTTTAATATCTTTAGTGGTGAATAATCCTAAACTGACATCACCCACTTCCTTGGGGGAGCAAGCGCTGAGTAGTAGAATTCCAAAGAACATGCTAGTTAGCATGCCAAATTTAACGGAATTGCGATGCAACGTCATAGAGAGATCCTTCATGGTTTAACTTGATTATCAATAAGTTTGAGCCTGTTTTTAACTTTGGTTTGCGCGTAACTTCAATGGTTTTACCATTTTGCGTAATGATCTTCCACCAAACCTAAATGTTGCCTCAATTGCAAAATAGTGCCATCCGAGCGCTGAATTTCTCCAGAAAATAACCCGACGTACTGACGAAAATTGCTGGCTAAAATCAGTGCTTGTACCTTTTCTTGCCGGCAGAACAAGGGGGTAAATTCTAAGGCCAGTTCACCGCACAAGGTATTGATGTACCATAAACTTTGGGTGTTTTTTCGATCAAATTTAAAGTGTGCAGGGCTTAGGTGTTGCCGTTCGCCGTTACACCAGAGTGCATTCTCAGTGAGGCCTGTTTCGTTGACTCCCGCCGCTAAGTTAAACCCCAGCGGTTGGCCTTGCACCCAAGTATTCAACGATGCCCAGCGCCAGTTAGTTTCGCGACGCATAAAACCAGCTGAGTAATCGTAATTACCCAGCGCAGCGGTGAGATCTATGGGTTGCTCCAACACTTTGAGTTCACCGGTTACTCGCAGAGCATTGTTTTTTTCGGTGTAAGTTAACCCCTGATAGGCCGTTGGTGAACAGAGCGCAAGCGGCGCTTGCTGCAGTTTATGCAAAGTTAAATTGGCTTGAATTTTAGGGGTAGAGAGCTGAAGCTGCCATGTGTCGGGGCTTGGCGTCAGTTGCCACTGAATGCTGCCTTGGTGCAAAGATGCAGTGCCAGATAGTGGCGAATCGCTCATTTGGCAGCCCATTTGCAGCGGCGTTAAAATGCCAGTTTCAATGGTTGGTTGGCCTTGTTGGAAAAAATAAGCAAAGCCGGAACTGGCATAGCGAATATTGGCAATTGCCACAGCGAGCAGCCAGTCTTGGCCGGTGATGGCTACAAACTGAAATTGTTTGGCGGCAAAATGCCGAGTTAACTGGGAAGCCAGCTTATCCATCACGGTCCGATATGGAAAATCTGCAAAGTTAAGCTCCGCCACACTGTCAGCAAACAAGCCATAATGCGGTTCTCCCGCGGCATCAATTAAGCGCTTTGGTGGGGGGACAATGTTCGGTAAATAACGCATGTGCAAAATGGTCTTCCTTTGTCCAAGGGATGCTGAAAATAAAACGGACTCTTTTGAGTCCGTTTCATCATGCTATGAATAGGCCAACATTGCCCAATCTATGCTTAAAACTTTTAATGATCGTGGCCAGAGTGGCCGTCAATGCCATGGGCATGGCCATGAGCCAGTTCCTCAGCGGTGGCGTCACGAACTGCAACAATTTCAACATCAAAGGTTAAGTCGATGCCAGACAATGGATGATTGCCATCAACCACCACTTCATCGTCAGTGACATCTAACACAATCACCGATTGCTCACGGCCATCAGGGCCGGCAGCGCGAAAACGCATCCCAACGGCAACTTCCATCCCTTCGAACAAAGAACGCGGTACTGCTTGCGTTAATTCTTCATGGCGATCGCCATAAGCATCGGCTGCAGCAACCTCAACGGCAAATTTATCACCGACTTGTTTGCCGATTAAGGCTTTTTCCAAGCCGCTGATTAAAGCGCCTGTGCCGTGGATAAACACCAGTGGTTCGCTGCCTGCCGAGCTATCTAACTCGTTGCCGGCTTTGTCGCTGACACTGTAGTGCATTGCCACGACTTTGTTTTGTTCAATGGTCATGTAAACCTCAAATTATTCAAGTGTATAGGGAAGGGGTTCAATCCGGAATAAAATGTCCGGAACCTCGGCGAGCCGTAATTGATTGTCAGGCGTTAAATCATTGGGTAACACTGCTAATGCTGATAATTCGCCATGAATATTGACGGCATTGATCACTACGCCGCTACGTCGCCAATTTTGTTCTAACTGCAATTCAATATCACTGCCCGCTGCAGGTGTAAAATCAGTGCTGGCGGAGAGTAAAAACATCGCTCTTTTATTTTTACCCAGATATTTCATTCGCGCCACCATCTCTTGCCCCATATAACAGCCTTTGGTAAAGCTGATGGCGGCAAGTGATTGTAAATTCAATTGTTGTGGCACATATTCCGCTAATAATGGCTGTTCTAAATAAGGGATCCCATGTGCGATGTGTTGCGCAAGCCAGCGGGTTGGCGCTGCCAGCATCTGCGAATAATCGGCGATAATTTGTTGCGCTTTTGCCTGAGAAACAATCCACATAAAGTGATCTGCCGCGAGGGCCAGTAAATAACTACCGTCAACTTCGGCGGCTTCGCCAGTGGCAAGTGCTGGCAACCCTAACTGGTTCAATAACGCGGCAGATTGGGGGCCACCAATGCCAAACACAGCCAGTTCACCCTGCGCTTCACTGAAACTTACTTTAGAAAATACGCCGTATTTTTTCAGCTGGCTCAAAGAGGCTTGTAATTCATCGCGAAAACCAATATGCAGCAAGCCATCGCCAGCTTGGCACAAATGGAAAGTGGCCCACATTTTACCCTTGGCGTCACAATGGGCGCCGCGTAAAAATCGCTGGGGTGACAATTCGTTGACGTCACAAGTCACTTGGCCTTGTAAAAATTTTAACTGATCCGGTCCACTGATTTTAACGATATGAAATGCTGGCAGTGGGCTGATAAACGCATCCGCTAACTCATTTGATAACTGAGCTAGTTGCTCAGCAGTTATCCAAGAACTTTGCATAATATGACAATTTCTCCTCACAATAAGCTAGATCATTGGGGAATGTCGTCAAAAGCACAACCCCTTTGCCAAATTTTTGTTAGAATTTAGCCAAACTTCACAGAGAGTCGCATATGTCGGAATTAATGAGTAAACCCCGCTTACGGTGGGCCTGTCGTCGTGGCATGTTGGAATTAGACGTGTTGTTAGCTCCTTTTGTGGAAGAAGGCTATGATGCGTTAAGCCTTGAGCAGAAACATATTTTTGAACGTCTTTTGGCTGCGGATGATCCTGATTTATTCTCTTGGTTTATGGGGCATGCTCGCTCTAAAGATGCTGAGCTGCAGGCGATGGTTGAATTGATTTTACGTCGAGTCAAAGTCTGATGGCCCACTCAACCACTACCATTGGCTTAACTGCTTCGCGTCAGCAACAGCTGCTTTTTCGTGGTCTCACAGGCTTGTTGTTGCTGTCTGTGCTTGCTTGGCCTGCGCAAAGCGCCTGGTTGTGGTTGGGTTTTTTGCTACTTATTCCAAGTTTTTATGGTTTACATCAAGCAGCACAGGCGCAATGCCCTGGTTTCTTTACTCTTGAGCAACAAACCGTGCGCTGGCATCATGACGTTTTACCTGCTGGGCAGTTGCTGAAAGGTTCAGTGATTTGCCGATTGGGGGCTTGGTTGTACTGGCAAGATGCGAACGGCTTGCGTCATCGGCAGTGGTTGTTTGCGGATCAGTTTTCTTCTGCTGATTTTTGCGTGCTAGGTCGGGCTTGCCAGCAGTTGCATTGGCGTTAATCTTTTTAAAATAGGTTGTACTGGCGATTCGCTGAGTCGGCAAGCAGTTGCGTTGTCGAGCAATGGAGTTGTCGTGCAGTTGAGTTGTGTTTAGTTGATTTGAGTTGAGAGCTAGGTTTTATCTTTGCTGCTTGACGAGAGCACAATAATTCCCTAACTTGTCCGGCCATTTTTATTGTGAGAAACACCATGACCCTCATTGAAATCATTGGCTACATTCCTGCGATCATTTTTCCGGTCGCAACCCTGATGCAGTTGTGGCATCTTCTCAAAACCAAAACCTCAGATGGCGTGCCCGCGATGACATGGCTTGCGTTTGCGCTTGGCAACATTTCTTTATATATCTACGCAGAAAAATACACTGAACTGCAGTCGATTTTGGGACAGCTTGCCACCGCAGTATTGCAAATTTACGTAGTTGTGCTGATTTTCCGCTATCGTAAAAAACAATAACGGTTCCCGCAAACTAAAATGCTCAGCAGGTTTAAGTTGCTGAGCATTATTATTTCAGTGTCGAACACAACTGCTGTTGTTAAGAATTGCTAGACGTCGCCACAGATTTGGCATGACGTGCTGGCTGCAACACTGTTGGACTGGTGGTTGCTAATTGGCTGGGATAATCCAGCGTATAATGTAAACCGCGGCTTTCTTTGCGCGCCATGGCACAGCGGATGATGAGTTCGGCGACCATGGTCAGATTTCGCAGTTCTAGCAGGTTATTACTCACTTTAAAGTGACGATAATATTCCTGAATTTCCCGTTGTAATAACTCAACCCGATGGAGTGCCCGTTCTAAGCGTTTTGTTGTTCGCACGATCCCAACAAAATCCCACATAAATAGCCGAAGCTCGTGCCAATTGTGGGTAATGACCACTTCTTCATCAGAATTGCTGACGCGACTTTCATCCCAGGCAGGCAATTGTGGCGGGGTTTGCGCACCATTCAAATTGGCAAGAATATGTTTGGCCGCACTTTGCGCGAATACCACACATTCCAATAAGGAATTGCTCGCCATGCGGTTGGCACCATGTAAACCGGTGTAAGCAACTTCACCGATGGCGTACAGATTGGGAATATCGGTTTGCCCATTCAGATTGGTCATCACGCCGCCGCAGGTGTAGTGAGCTGCAGGAACCACCGGAATGGGGGATTTAGTGATATCAATCCCGACACTTAAGCATTTGGCGTAAATGGTTGGGAAATGTTCGATAATAAAATCTTTCGGTTTATGGCTGATATCTAAATAAACACAAGGCACACCGAGGCGTTTCATTTCAAAATCGATGGCTCTGGCGACGATATCACGTGGCGCTAATTCAGCGCGTTCATCGAAATCCGGCATAAATCGAGTGCCATCTGGACGTTTTAAATACGCGCCTTCGCCCCGCATGGCTTCTGTGATTAAGTAATTGCGGGCGTCTGGGTGATATAAGCTGGTTGGGTGAAATTGATTAAATTCCATATTCGCCACCCGACAACCCGCGCGCCATGCCATGGCGATGCCATCGCCAGAAGCGACATCAGGGTTACTAGTATATAAATATACTTTGCTGGCACCGCCCGTTGCTAAAGCAACAAAGCGTGCCGCGATGACTTCTACTTGTTCCGACTGACGGTTCCAAACATAAGCACCATAACAATGCTGCCCCTGCAGGCCGAGCTTTTCTGCCGTGATTAAATCAACCGCATTGTAATTTTCTAGCAGGCGAATATTGGGGTGTTGTTTAACACGATCCACCAAAGTGATTTGCACCGCTCGCCCTGTCGCATCAGCCGCATGCAAAATGCGACGGTGGCTGTGACCGCCTTCACGCGTTAGATGGTATTTTAATACCCCATCTTCATCGCGATATTGATCAAACGGTACGCCCTGATCAATCAACCATTCCATCGCTGTTTTGGCATTTTCTGCGGTAAATTGCACCGCAGCATCTTCGCACAATCCTGCGCCAGCAATCAGTGTATCGTTCACATGCGAATCAATGCTGTCATTTTCGTCAAACACCGCAGCGATCCCTCCTTGCGCATACAAGGTTGAACCTTCCCGCAATGGGCCTTTACTTAACACGATGACTTGTTGACTATCGGCCAGTTGCAGTGCCAGCGATAAACCAGCAGCACCACTCCCAATAATTAATACATCGCAAGCATGTTCTTTTTGTTGAGGCATCAGATACACTTATTTCATTTTGAAACAGAATAAATCATAGGCATTTTGCTGAATTTATTGGGGTTTCCCCTTGATTTCAAGCATAATTCACCCAGACTTGCCGGTAATACTTTGGTTGCTATATGTCGGTTCAGACTTTCGCGATCATTTTATTGTAACTTTTTTATCTATTAAACCGAACTTTTTCATTTTGCTGTCGTCATAAAGGTACGCTTGACGAGAGCCAGTTGCAAAATTTAGACGTTAGCAGAACAGGGGACAGGCTCGAACATGAGCGAGCAAGAATTGGATTGGCAGATTGTTCAGCGTGTGCAACAAGGGGATAAAGCTGCATTTAACCTGTTGGTGAAAAAATATCAGCACCGATTAGCGAACTTAATCTCTAGATATGTTTCTAATCATGGTGACGTTGCTGATGTGAGCCAAGATGCGTTTATTAAAGCGTATCGGGCTCTCCCTGGGTTCAGAGGCGATAGTGCTTTTTACACTTGGTTGTATCGAATTGCTGTGAACAGCGCAAAAAATTATTTAATTGCGAATGGGCGTAAACCGCCATCAACCGATGTTGATGCCGAAGAAGCCGATACGTATGAAGGCAGTGATGCGTTAAAAGTACAAGATTCTCCGGAAAAGTTGTTGTTAACCGAAGAAATCAAAAAGGTCGTTTTCGATACGATTGAACAATTACCTGAAGAATTACGCAGTGCAATTACCTTGCGTGAATTGGATGGACTGAGCTACGAAGAAATTGCCGAAATCATGCAGTGTCCAATTGGCACCGTGAGAAGTCGAATTTTCCGAGCTCGCGAAGCTATAGATTCAAAGCTGAAGCCGTTAATCGGTTAATTAGGGTACTAAGACAGGAATAATTATGTCGTCTGAACAACAAGATTGGCTTTCTGCCGCAAGCGATAACCAAGCGATTACTGCGCAACAACTTGATCAGCTAATTGCTGATCCTGAGTTGCAGGCTCAATGGTTGCGTTATCAGCTGGCAGGTTCTGCAGTGCGTGATGAATTACCGACAACATTAGACTTCAACTTTGCCGATGACTTTGCGAAGTTGTTGGATAATGAGCAACCGCACTCGTTAAGTCAGCAAGCAGTTCCTGAGCTTGCGACTGCTGCTGTGACATCAAGCGCGGGTAATATCTTTAAGCAATCTGCCAACTCTGGCTGGTTTAAAACCATGCTACAAGGCGCTATTGCTGCAGGTGTCGCCGTGATTGCGGTTATTGGTGTGCAAC
>JACCDH010666832.1_pt1 | contig 16217 bp, 14 predicted proteins | sample 7442481 | NCBI WGS metagenome assembly JACCDH01 (sample SAMN15323433, study PRJNA562643) | freshwater metagenome | isolation source: river surface water | place: USA:Blue River Watershed | collected 2017-08-15
GAAAGAAGAGCGAGTGCCTGGCGAATAATTGCGGCATCCTCTGCAGCTGACATCGCAGCTGAGTGATCACCATTGTTTTGCCATGCAGCTTCGACCTCAGCTTGGGCGTCATCAATAACAACTAGGTTTGGACGACGGCCTTCAGCGCGGAATAGATCGATGCAAAGGTTTTCGATAGTTCGGTGCAGGTAAGAAAGTGCGTGCTCATCTGATTCAAGCTCAGGCGCGGCCAGCATGAACTTGATCAAGGCATCTTGAGTGATTTCCTCAGCCTTGATTGAATCCTTAAGTACACGGGAGGCGTGGGCATGAAGCTCAGCGCGGTGCTGGGTATAGAAAGCCCCCAGGTCGCCAACGGTCCACACGCGTGGAGCCGAGCTTGTTGTTGCCATTGAAATGTCCCCATTCGTAGAAGCGTCCTTCTATCTGCTTCTACGTATTGACCGGTCATTTGTAGTGGAGAACGGACAAAACGGACATATCTCTAAGGATTTACGCTTAGATCAAGGCCATTGAGCGTGGGGAAGGCGTTTACAAGTCCCGAAGATTACCGGGTCAGGTGACCATAAATGACCATTTACACATATCTATTACACGTGTTGTTGGCACCCAAATGAAAAACCCCGCTCATCTGCGGGGCTGACTCCAGAATTGTGGGCCCAGACGGGCTCGAACCGTCGACCCACGGATTAAAAGTCCGTTGCTCTACCGACTGAGCTATAGGCCCCACTAAGAAACTCACCAAAACATTCAACATAACAGGCTTGATGATTATGCCAAGTCACACCATTTTATGCCAATTGAGGCCTCCCAGGAGGCAAAAATACAAAACAAGCGACTCAATAACATTTGGAAAGCAATCTAGACGGTCGGTCTAATGATTCCTTTGCTTAAACTCAACTCTGGGCTAACCAACGGCGACTCCAAAGTTCAAGGCACAAAATGGACCAGATTGTACCGTCGACCGTGGCACCAGATTTAAACTCAAGATAAAGTTTTTCTACCTCGGCTTTGTCTAACCAATTGTAGATTTGTGAGTTGCTGCTAAAGAGTGCATCCTCCAAAACATCTGCCAACGGTCCCATTAACCACTCGGAACGAGGAATTCCAAAACCCATTTTAGGTCGATCAATCAATTCTTTAGGGAGGTAATCATAAGCGATCTCTCGCAATAGCACTTTACCCACATCTGTGACTCGTTGGTCCAGCGGGAGAGATAATCCAAATTCAACTACTGATGGATCCAAAAAAGGGGCTCGGACTTCCAAAGAGCTGGCCATAGAAGCGATATCTACCTTGTACATCAAGTCATCTGGCAAATAGGTTGCAATGTCGTATAAGTTTGCGTGCAACGCTGCTTGGCGCGAGTTAGTCGCACCAAATTGTTTCTTGAACCAAGAGTGTGGGAAAACTGCAGAAGACTGAAGACTTTTCTTAAAAATACGCTTTCGAATAGACACTCCAGTCAGTGTCATCATCGCTTCATACATTCCAGCAATCGAGTGACTCGCCGGCGTCGACTCAAAGAGTCGCTTGATGCGATTCGGAAGAAGAAATCTAGGGACTAAATGGAAGTGGTCTAGAACTTGGACAATATAAAAAATCCTGTTGAGTCGCGCATATTTTCTGAGTATTGAATACCTCAAGTAACCTCCGAAGGCTTCATCGCCACCATCGCCGCTTAGTGCCACCGTAACGGCTTTAGAGGTGACTCGACTCAACAGATAAGTTGCCAACCAACTCGAATCTGCGAATGGCTCATCGAAATAGTTAAATGCGTCTAGAAATCCGTCAAGTATCTCTTCATCTCGAAGAATTATTTCTGTGTGCTTAGTATTGTAAATTTTAGAAACTTCAAGTGCATATTTGGATTCATCATACGCTTTATGTTCAAAACCGACTGAAAACGTCTCCAACTGATCGGACGTCATTTGGGTTAAAAGTGCAACCACCAGCGATGAATCAATTCCTCCTGACAAAAAAGCTCCAAGTGGTCGCTCTGACATTAATCTCTTTTTGATAGCGCCAGCCAATAATTCTTTCGCCACTTCCTTGTTCTCTTCAAAAGAATTGTGGTTCTTTTTGATTTCTGCAGTCCAGTATTTGACAATTTGATGCTTGCCAGAATTCCACTTCAGATAGCTGGCCGGTGGAAGTTTGAACACGCCATCAAAAATTGTTCTTGGCGCTGGGACATATCCAAGTGCAAAGTAAAGTCCCAAACTTTCATTAGATACATCTTTATTTGAGCGAGGATTGATTGCGAGAAGGGACTTAACTTCTGAAGCAAACAAAATTTCTCCGTTTTTGTCGATTTCATAAACAAGTGGCTTTTTACCAAATCGATCTCTATACAAAAAAAGCGAGTTAGAAACTAAATCTACCAACGCTATCGCAAACATTCCATCAATTTTCTCAACAAACATCTCGCCAAACTCTTCATACAAATGAACAATAATTTCACCATCAGAGTCAGAATTCAGCGTGTGTCCTTTATGACGTAACATTGCAGCTAACTCTTGATAGTTATAAATCTGACCATTAAAAACGGCAACAATTTCTCTAGTTTCATTGAAGATTGGCTGATGCCCATTCGCAACGTCAATTATTGACAGCCTTCTCATACCGATACCTAAAGTGTCTGAAGAAAACGACCCATACTCATCAGGGCCGCGGTGATGGAGTGTTTCGGCCCAACTGGGAATATCGATATTGGTCGCACTTGGTTGATTGTTGCCATAACCTAAAATGCCACACATGGGTTAAACTCTAGCATCCACCGTGTTGGGAAGGTTTGGAATGCGTTTTGCTGTTACGGGTGTTACTGGTTTCATCGGCATGCATCTTGCGAAGCACCTGATAAGCGAAGGTCATGAAATAGTTTTTTCTTGCGATACAACAACCCCAATTTACGGTGGAAATGTTTCGGAATTGAGGAGTCGTGAATTGGAGGGGCTCCCAATAAATTTTGAAAAAATGGATCTTAGTACAATCGAACCCCGATTCCTTGCCTCAAAAATCGAGCAAGCAGAAGTCGTAATTCATTTGGCCGCTAACGCAGGTGTTAGGCTCAGCGCATTAAGTCCATTTGAATACTCCAAATCTAATTTGAACAGTTTCAGTGTTGTTCTAGAGGCGGTGCGATTAGCCAAGCCGAATTTGTTTATGTTTGCATCATCTTCAAGTGTGTATGGGAAACTTAATCTACGCTCAGAACAGAGAGAAGAGTTTGCAACCGGATTAAATCTTGCCTCTTTTTATGCAGCGACTAAGTGGTCAAATGAAGTCTTGGCAAAAACTTATGCTGAGAATTTCAATTTAAAGATTGCAGCGCTCCGTTTCTTTACAGTATATGGTTCATTCGGAAGACCTGATATGGCATATTGGACATTTGCAGAAAAAATTCTTAATGACTCTGTGATTGAGCTCTACGGTACTGATGGCGGTTCGCGCTCTTTTTCGCATGTTAGTAACATTGTTGAATTGATATCAAAGTTATCCAAATCAAAATCGTTGGATGAATATCTCTCACACCCGAATAATTGCTTTTTAGCATTAAATTTAGGAAATCCAGAAAATGAACCCACCGTTGCTTTGATTGAGCAGCTAAGTTACCTATTAAAGCGAGAAGCAGTTGTCAAAAAAGTAGATAGACCGAAATTTGATGTTGATTTTACTAAAGCATACATGGAAAAGACCTTGACTTTTGTGGGAGATACTAGATTTCTTAGAATAAATGAAGGCCTTCCCGAATTCTCAAATTGGTATCTAAAACGTCTCCCTGAATTGTGATATCGATTTCGTCTGCTAGCTTGATTTTCGTAGAGTGAAGAAAATTTGTGACCTAAGAAGAATTCTGTCGAAGTTATGTGTACTTTCCTTCCTTTCTACAAGCTCTAAAATCGCTAAATTAATGTCTTTACATCTAGACTAGGGCTATGGATCTTAGTTCGCATAAGGCATTGATTCTTGCAGGAGGCCTTGGCACGCGACTTGGAGGGGCTTTGCAGGATTGCCCCAAGCCAATGACCATGATTGGGGAGTATCCGATACTTGTTCATATTATTCTAAGTTACGCAAAATATGGGGTAAAAAGTTTCTTAGTTTTGGCTGGCTATAAGTCAGACTTTATCAATGAGTATTTCTCCTTGAATTCAATTGATGGCTTGAAATGTGATGCAGGGTCTTCAGTTTATCGATTCATGACCGTATTCGGAGAGTTGACAATCAAAGTAAAAGATACTGGGTTAGACACAATGACGGGCGGACGTCTCAAATGGGTTGAAAGTGAATTACTAGAGGATCATGATTTTTTTCTCACATATGGCGACGGTCTTTGCGATGTGAACTTTAGAAACCAAATGAAGTTTCATAAGACACATGGCAAACTGGCTACGCTTACTGCCGTGACCCCACCTAGTCGATTTGCAAAGCTCCAACTAATGGATACGAGTGTATTAAGTTTTCGCGAAAAGTTTGATTCAGAAAACACAAGAATTAGTGGCGGTTTTTTTATTTTCAATACTAAAGTCTTAGACTACATTCCTAGCAGTGAAACAGTATTGGAAGAGGGGCCATTAGAGAGGTTAGCCGCGGAGGGCGAATTACAGGCCTTCCTACATGATAAATTTTGGCAGTGCGTTGACACCCCCAGGGACCTTAAGTATCTTGAGCAAATCGCTCAATTAAAGCCTCACCCATGGATGCTTGAATAATGCTCTCGCTGAATTCCCTCAGAGAAATTTACTCTGGAAAGAGGGTTCTTGTTACCGGCCACACCGGATTTAAGGGCTCTTGGCTAATCAGAATGCTCTATGAAATAGGAGCAGAAGTGTGGGGCTTTTCTAAAGACGAACCCGAAGATTCTAGACATATCTATTATGAATTAAATGTCAGGAAAATCATTCAGAACCCTAATTCATTTGAAGGGGACGTTTCAAATTACTCGACCTTTCACGATAAACTCAATGAGATTCAGCCTGATTTTGTGTTTCATTTGGCAGGTCAGGCAATTGTTTCAAAATCTTACGTGAGCCCACATCAGACTTTCTTAACAAATACTTCGGGTGTACTCAATCTCATGGAATATCTTCGTAGCAGTAACACATCTACAACTACATTAATTGTTACGAGTGATAAGTGCTACAGCAACAACGACTCTGGTTCAGCTTTTGAGGAAAATGATTCACTGGGCGGCAAGGATCCTTACTCTGCATCCAAGGCTACTGCTGAACTTATCTATGGCGCTTATGTCTCTTCTTTTCCAAAGATATCTGAACATGGGATTGCCTCTGCGCGAGCTGGAAACGTATTTGGAGGAGGAGATTGGTCTAAAGACAGATTAATTCCTGACATTATGAGAAATTTGACGCTGGGAAATGATGTTGAACTTCGCATGCCCGAGGCAACAAGACCTTGGACGTATGTGCTCGATGTAACTTGGGGGTACATCCAACTTGCAGCACACCTAAAAACGAAGAAGATTCAAACTGGACAATCCTGGAATTTTGCTTCGGGCGCTAATTTAACGGTACTTAAACTTACGACACAAATTGTCGCAAGTTTTTCTGGTACGTCAAAAATTCTAATCTCTAGAACCCATGTTGGTGAAGAGGTGAAACTTCTGCAAATTTCTCCCAAAAAAATTATGAACGCTATTGGCTGGTCCCCGCGAAAGCCTGTGCTTGATCAAATTAATGAAACTTCTGCTTGGTATCAAGCCCAAAATTCAAGGAATGACATGATCGAGAGAAGTCGAAGGATGATTCTAGAATATTTCGTACCATGATGAAAAACATTCTGATAGCTGGGACAAAGGGGTATGTCGGTAGAAATCTAGCTCGCCTTTTGAGTGCGAGCAAAGAAACTTTCTGCGTGGGGTTATCCCGAGAAGGCCTTGAATATTCCCTAAGTTCTTTCAACTCCCGAGGAACTTTTGAGAGAGTCTGGCAGGGCAAACTAATCGATATAGACAAGCCTCTAAAGGACTTAAACATTGACGTTATTGTAAATCTAGTAGCAGATACGAATAAAAATCCAACTATCGAAGATATTTCCAGACTAATTGAAAGCAATTGTACATTCGCCGCTTTTTTAGCTGAAGTTTCCGTGAAACTTAAGGTCAAAAAATACGTATACGTGTCTACTTACTCTACTCATATGGATTCTGAGAAATTTAGCCCACAAACTCTTTATGCGGCAACAAAGAAAGCGACTGAAGATTTGTTAACTTTCTATGCGCAATCGAAGTCATTGGCGATAACAATCTTAAAGCCCTATGACATTTATGGACCATTTCAACCACACAAGAGACTTATTACAACTTTGATAAAAAGCATTATTTCGGATGCAAGTGTTGAACTTATGGGTGGAGAACAAGAAGTTTGTCCAATTTACATTGATGATGTATTGAGTGGAATTAAGCACGCCATTCTATGCCCACAATTGGATCAGTTAGACATCGCGTGCCTTACAGGTCCTCAAACTTTTAAGGTAAAGGAGTTGCCAGAAATAATTTCAGCATGTCTAGGGAAACGATTGAATCCTAGCAACTTCAAGATTTCGAAAACGTATAGAGAAAATGAAATTATGAAAGTCAATCCGCCATACAAAACCCTTTCGGATTGGAGTCCAAGGGTAGATTTGGAATTAGGTGTGATTAAGATAATGAATGAGGAGTTTTCAATTGACCGTTCAAAATGAAATAGATGTCCTTGTTTTAGGAGCGGGGATTGCAGGGCTTAGCGCAAGTAAAAGACTCCAACAATTGGGTATAAGAAATCTAGTACTGGAACAAGATTTCAAGACAGGTGGGCATTTAAGTAGTTTCTATCTGGAAGGTATCCCCTTCGACGAAGGACCGCACATATTGTTCAGCAAAGATACCGAAACATTACAATTTCTCGGCTCTCCTAGCCCGAAAAATTATGATAAAGAAGCTTCTGTTGGAGCAGTTTACAAAAACAGACACATGAATCACCCGGCATACTTACATTTTTCATCAATGAAGAGTAATTGGACTCGTGCTCGAATCGCAAAATCAATCTTACGAAGTGGCAAAGGTTATACGTATAGTAATTATCGAGATTGGGTAGTAGGTAATTTTGGACACTACGTCAATCGTAAATTCACCGAGGTTTACACTAAAAAGTATTGGAGGGTTGCAAATAACAAGCTAGGCCTAGACTGGGTGAGTGCAAGAATCCACCAACTAACTCCGGATCAGACAGTAAAGTTGCAACTTTCAAAATTGTCAGAATTAGATCTAACAAAAGATTCTCACTATTTGACTAAGTACACGTACTCTAAATCAGGATTCTTTTCACTGTTTCCAGAGTTACATGACGTATCGGCCATGCTGGAAAGTGAAGTGATAAAAATAGACTATCTCAAAAAAGAAGTGGCTACTTGTCGCGGTAAGTATCGCTACAAGTATTTGATATCGACGATACCACTTGACAAACTTTCAGAATTGACAGGACTATGCCGCGATCTATCAAGTCAGTTAAGAGTAACCTCGATATTTTGCTCAAGCTTAGTGTTTAATCTGAAAACAAAGGTTAAGCATCCATACCATTGGGTATATCTCTACGACAAAGATACACCCATTTCCCGAGTAAGTTTTCCTTCACGATTCTCAGAAGATTTTGATGAAGAAACTTTTTGTGTTCAAACTGAAGAGTACTTTATGAAAGGTCACGAGAGGCCATCTCATCAAAGTATTGACGAAGTCATTAAAATGCTTAAGAAAAAAAGTTTGGTTCCGCCAGATGCTGAATTGATTAGCTTTGATCAAAGAGTTATTCCCTATGCCAACATCGTCCCAACCTTAGATCGAGCAAAAACGGTCTCCAACATAAAAACTGTATTTGAGGGGGTTGAAATATATTTAAGTGGAAGGTTTGGAAGTTGGGAATATCTCTGGAGTGTGGAATCTGCGGCATCAGGAATTCAAGTTGCCGAGCAAGTTCACGCTCAATTGGTCAAACTGCAAGATGAAGGAAATAAAAATTGAATAAAACTTTAGATTGGGCGTCAATTAAGAAGTGGCAACTATTGGATAAACTCGATAAAAAGCGAGGGATATACTTTGCAACCGATGAGTTCATCCATCGGTTTGCTTACTTTGGTGAACTGGGCTATGGAATCATGTCGTTTTTCCCATTTTTAAACTTCATCGCAAGCATCAAAAAAATTGAAATTGAGACTTATGGGCCTATAGGCTCATCTGCATTTTTTTATTTCTCTAATAAGCACACCGAGTTGCCAATTAACACGGTTCCAGGACTAGGGAACCGAGACACAGCTATACAAGTGGCGAAAATGAATGGCAAAAAGGCTTTTTTTTCGCCCAGAACAATGACTCCAAGTTACTTTCTGCAATCTGATGATTCTATGTGCTGGAGAGGACTTGACGGCGGTCGGATTCAACCTCACCATGGAGGTTACTTGAATTTAGACTATAACTTCAAAATCCTTTTGTCACCAACTATTGAGAAATGGCTGCAGAAAGAATACATTTTAGTAAATATCAAAAATCACTACAACTGGAATAACATTTCAATTCCTAATTTCTATAACTATGATGACATATTTAAATTGAGTAAGCTTGCAATGAAGCGTGGCCAATACGTGTATCTGAATGATGTGCAAATTCCAATAGAAGATTCGGAAATAGGATTCAAAAATGACCTAAAAGAGAAATGCGGAAGTTTGCGGAATATTCTCTTTCTATCTGATTTTTACGCGAACGAAAAGAGTCAGGCGGAAAGGACTAAGATACAACTCCGATTTATGCAAAAAGCAAAACATGTTTATGCCTCACAAGGAGGCAATGCTGCCCTATCGATCATAAACAATAGAAATGTCACTGTATTAATGCGAGGGGGGTTCGACTGGCCCGATTACGTTGATCTCTCTCGAAAGTACTCAACTAAAACTGAATATGTTTATGACATCCAGCAGTCAAATAGCTTTTTGAACTCTAATCATTAGATCGTGCTTTGAAAATCAGGAATAGTTAAATTCTAAAGTACTGACTCAACGTAATTATTGATTCATATTTGATTTTCAAAACATCAGTTGCATTAGAGTACAACCTAGGATTTTGAAGCGCCGAAAGGCTAGATTTTTGCTGAACTGTCTTCAATTGACTTAATCCATTCAATTTTATTCTTACTCCAAGTAAACTTCTCTCTGAGGAGTATCGCATTGCGACTTAGCTTCTTTAAGGACTCTTCATCTTTCAAGAAATTTATTAGAGACTCTGCAACTATTTCAGGTGACAAATCTGGAATTGTTTTGCAGATACCTACTTTTTCCCAATCGGTAACCACATCGGAACTGATTGTGCTAATGACTGGGATACCAAAAAGAATTGCTTCGGCAATAGCATTTGGATACCCTTCAAACCTTGAAGAGGAGACAAAAGCAGAGCACTTGTTAAACACTGGATTTAAGTCAGAGACTAGTGGCATAACCTTTACATTCGTACATCCAAACTCGTTAACTAAGTTGGCGATATACTTATCTTTGTCATCAGTAATGAGCCACAGTTCCCGGGGAGATTGATCTTCTATGATCTTCCAGGCTTGAAGTAAAATATCAAATCCTTTTTGGAAAGCTGGCCTTCCAACTGCAACTACCGGCGAACCAGGTTGTGGAAATTCATATTTTGATTGTGGTGTGTCAAAGTAGTTTGGTGTAATTATGGGTTTAACCCTCCAGTGAGATTCTACCCAGGCAGCAAATCCTTTAGTTTGAACTGAACAAACTACTCCATGTCTGTAAATATATGGGCGTAGCAAGTGTGAAAAGAGTGAGGGCTTATAAACTTTAGGATCTGGATCAATCCTTTCAGACGTTATTTGACGAATCCCTAAACCCAATAACCCAAGAAATGTTACACAACCGACACCCGCGCCGAAGGAAATTACGACCTCGTACTTCTCCTTTGATACCTTGCGGCGAAAATCTAACAAATCTTTAAATATTGCCAGTGGAGCCAAAGGGTTACTTCTTGTGTGGTTTGACAATAATCGATTTAAATTTGGAAAGAGAGCATGGTATTGAGAGTTAGGATTAAGTGGATAAAAATCTCTTACCGATTGCACAAATGTTGCAAATTCCGCATGATAGCCTTCGTCAAGTAACGACCTTTGCAACTTAAGAGCACTCTTCTCAGCACCACCAGCTTGGCGACTATATGCGATTATCAAAATTCTTTTCATGTCATACCCCATTTCGAACCATTACAACATAAGAACAAAACCTTAGAACTTCCTAACAGTTTTTAATTGATTAAGTGATTCATTTTGTTATCTTGATGGTGCGCTCATTCAACTTTTTTCAGTAATAGTGATCACACGATCAAAATATTTACCAATCTGTCCACTATGGCTAACCATAATTATACTTCTCTTTTGACCAATCTCTTTAATTAAAGAAAATATTTGTTGTTCAGATATTTCATCTAAAGCAGCGGTTGGTTCATCCAAAACTAACACGATTGATTTGGACAACAGCGCTCTGGCAAATCCTAAACGCTGACGTTCGCCGCCACTAAGTTTAAACTCAAGACCTACGATTGAATCCAAAGTAATGGATCCACCTTTCAACATATGCTCAAGACCCACATCGCGCAAAACGTCAAGGATGTCGAGATCGGATTGCTCAGGATCAATTACGCCTAATGTTAAATTCTGACGAAGAGTTTCTTCAAAGACAAAAACTTCTTGGGGCAAGTAGTAGATGCTTCCCCCATTAACTGTATTCCAAACCGATGGCAACATTCCATCAATTGTTATCTTTCCGGATTCAGGTTGAATCAACCCGACTAGCAATTCAAGAATCGTGGATTTACCTGCACCGGATTTCCCAGAAATACATGTGACACCCGGGCCTGTAGCATGAAAAGTTAAATCGAAAAACAATGGTGGAGACATCGGATAGGAAAATCCCACCGACTCAAAAGCTATGTCCCCTTTGAGTTTGGAGAATTCCGATGAGTGAGAAGGCAATTTACTTGTCCTTGATTTAACTTGTTTTAAAAAGTCTTCAGTTGTACTAAACCGTGTCACATTAAAACGAATCAATGATGCGCCTGTTTGAAAACGGAGTAGTGATGGCGTAGCTCTCACAAGAACTAGTGAGAAAGTTAAAAGAGTTGCGGCTCCCCACTCAACATCAGAAGAAATGGAAGCGAAGAAAAACAAAGCTAGTCCAATCAAAATAATCAATACTTCAAGAAAAAATTTTGGAACCTGCTCTAGCCATTGTATTCTTGCTCTTAATTCTGCCTCTAGAAATTTTCCTCCTTTGAGTTGGTTCGTGTATTGTAAAATTGCCTTACCAACTCGTAATTCTTTATATCCTCTTAAAAACGCAAGCATCTCGCTATTGTTTCTCGTTAGAACTCCCACTTCAGAGTTTCCGATTCTGCGTAGCCTCTCGTGGCTCAGTGAAACAACATAATAAGTTGCCGATCCAATGAGGATGCCCAAAGTCAATGCGATCTTTAAATCAACTATTACTAGATATGAAAAAACGGTAAGTAAAAAAATCCCTTCAGAAATCAACATAGCTATTCCTAAAAGAATACTCTTTAAATCATTTGTTATCCCAGCTCCTAAAAAATATGTAACCGCAGCATGGTCATATTTTTTAAACCAACTAAAATCAACACGAGAAAGCAAACCGATTGTTTCTGCCGATACACGCGCAGTAACTCTTCCTAAAAAAAGATTCAATTTCAAGTTCAGATATGCCGAAATGATTGTCTTAACTATCAAAAAGATAGTCGAAAGGACAACAAGAAAAAGGAGTAGCCTTGATGAGTATATGTCTCGAATAGATACCTGGTTAGCGAGATTTACTATATAGGTTGACGCAATCTGGCCAGTTACCTTCAGGGTTGCTAAAGTAACTGCTAAACCCGCAATCAAAATCGCTAAGATTTCCAAGAATCCGTTAAGGAATTGAAGCCATATAAATAAAAAAAATCTCTTTCTTTCTCTCAGCTGCATGTAATCCAAGTAACCCACTAAATTCTTTAAATTACGCATCCATTTACCCCGTCATTCAATTCTTTCTAAGTAAGACCCATGAGTTAGTCCCAAAACTACTTGTCGAATCAATCTTGTCAAAAACTTTACCGAATAGATTAAAAACAGCACAGTAGACAAAAAAGAAAGGGGTGAGGCTAATGTTTAGCAACAAACTTCTTGAAATTACTAAAGTTAAAAAGTTGTTAACGTTGATCACTATGGTACTACCAATTCCCCCAAGTAATCCCGATTCAATAACCTCGAATGATTTAGAAGCATTTAATAGTCCGTAGGGAGTGTACCTGCGATAATCACTTGGTTGGCCGTGAATGCCGTAAATAAATGGAGTGGTGATTAGTGCAACTGCACCTGGTTTCATCACTCTCCAGATCTCATTAAGCACATGCTCAGGATTTGTAGCGTGCTCCAACACTTCCGTACATAAGACTGCATCAAATACGCTATCTTTAATTTCCCACTTAGATACATCGTCAATTACTAAATCTACTTTTGGCCCGCTGTAGACATCGATTCCAAACCAAGACGCCTTGGGTAGAGTGTATGAATAAGGTTTTAGACCACAACCTACGTCTAAGACATTTTTATCTTCGGTGATCTGACATCCTCCAACAAACTTTTCTTCGACAGTAATTCGCAAATTCTCATTCACAAGATATTGAGGATGAAAAATTCTAGTTCGAGGGTGGACGCCGACAATTAGGTTACGCAGTTCATGAAATAAGCGGGAGATTTGCGACTTCAAACTCGAAACTGTAGGTATCTTTGCCACAGTTGAATTATACTTCCCTTTAGACATCGCTATTGTTCAAGGTTAACCAAAGTATGGAGCTAATTTGAAATTAGTACTGGTTGTAAACGGCCTAGATTCTGGAGGAGCAGAGAAATCTACCATAAAGCTGTGCGAAGGTTTTATTAGTGACGCTCATGAAGTCATTTTAATTACCATTTCAAGCTATTTTGATTTTTATACTTTAGATAGCTCAATTTTACGTATCGATTTGGGAGACAGTATCCCAAGAAGGCGAAGGCACCCTAGTTGGACAGGAGTAAATCGCCCTTTGCACTGGTTCGATAGCATAAAAAAGATTCTGAGGCTTCGAAAATTGCTACTCTGCCTAGAGCCCGATTGCATAATTTCAATCTCAGCAAAAGTGGCGGTGTTTACATTTTTCTCAAGTAGATTTCTCAAGTACCCACAAATTGGGAGTGAACGAATTCATCCGGATTCAAATGTTTATTCTCATGGTGCGATTACTGATCTTCTGAGGCCCTTCATATATCGCATGGGTACCGTGCTTTCAGTGCAAACTAGCGGTGTTGTCAAATGGTGTCAAGATAATTGGAATACTTCTAGTTATCTCACTCCAAACCACTTAACAAACTTTCCATCTGAATTGGAGTTAAAAGCTTCTCTCCCTGTGACCATGAGAAAAGATGAAGTCCTGGTAATCGCAAGGGACCATCCTCAGAAAAATCTTGATTTTCTTCTTGCTTCTTGGGTTTATGTTGAAAAATCGAATCCAAACGCATACTTGACAATCGTCGGACCAGAATTCCCGTCAAGAATTGAGAATTTAGCTAACAACTTAGGGTTAAGAAATCTTTCAGTCCAGATTAGAACAGAACATCTTTCCGAATTCTTCAATAAATCAAAGCTTTTTGTAAGCACTTCACTCTTTGAAGGTTTTCCAAACGTTGTTCTCGAAGCTTTTTCATATGGAGTACCGGTGATTACAACACCATCGTGTGATGTGGTGGAAGACTTTGCGAAAGCGGGAGCCGCAATCGTAGTGTATTCGCAAAATCCCACAGAGTTTGCAGACGTGCTAGTCCAAGCATTGGAAGGAAAAGATGAACTGCTAGAGATATCCCACAATGCCTTAGCTATTTCAAAAAATTATTCCTGGGAGCAAGTTCGTACCTCATGGTATGCAGCAATCGCAGCAGCAATAAACATGCACTAATGCTGCTGCAAAGCCCATTCGCTTTTGGAGGCTTACACTCTTGATCATATATTCATGCTGAAATTCAAAGTCTGATTAAATTTAGTATCTCTCGGAAGGGATAAGGTCCTCGGTTTCAAACTATTAATCATCAGAATTGAGAACTGCGCTGAAAAATTGAGACATCAGTGTTTTTTGCTTGCCCTTTTTAAACGGTCACGAATCGCGACAGCGATTCCATCACCTGCAGGTTGCACAACAACAACTGTCTTTAACCCCTGCTCATCTGCCGCCCGCAGAGCTGAATACAAAACCCTTGCAAACTCTTCATGGGTTTTTGGCGCAGCTAATCGCACAACACCATCGCCCGCCACAACATCTGCCATTGCAATAAACCCTTGACCTACGACGGGGGATTGATCCAATACAACTGTTGCCATGGGTGCGTAGTGAGCCTCTAGTGAACCACTGACACGGATCGCATTGCTATCCAAAGCCGCATCACCCGATACCTGCCCAACAACCTCCAACCCAGTTGATTCAGAAATCATCTGCACGGTAATCGCACCTGGTCGCAAAATCTTCGGCACTTCCCCAGTGCAATCAATAATTGTTGATTCAACACCGACATCACATGGCCCACCATCAAGGATCTGATCACCCTCTGCCAAGTAATCACCCAGCTCATCCACCACTGCCTGCGCCGTCGTTGTTGAAACATTTCCAAAACGATTTGCACTCGGTGCCGCCACACCCTTGCCACCAGCCCGCACAAAAGCTTCTAACAACCCCAAGGCAACAGGATGATCGGGAACTCGCACACCGACAGTGTCCTGCCCACCTGTTACAAAATCTCCAGCCAACCCCGACCGCTTAACAACCAAAGTCATTGGCCCTGGCCAAAAATCACGAGCTAAAGAAATCGCATACCCAGCCATGTCATCTGCCCAATTACCTAAGCCATCCATCGATGCAATATGCACAATTAATGGGTGGTCTGCAGGCCGTCCCTTTACTGAATAAATCCGCGCAACCGCATCCGCGTTACAAGCATCGGCCCCTAACCCGTAAACAGTTTCAGTTGGAAATGCGACTAACCCCCCAGCCAATAAATTTGCAGCAGCATCTGCCATCGCACTTGCGCTGCACTTACTTAAGAACTGGCTCACCCGTTTATTCTCCCACTATTCCCAGCCTTAATTCACGCCTTACCCAACTAATAAGAGATACTTAATCCATGAAACTTACAAAACTTCGTACAGTCCTAACCGCAGTAACAGTCGCCGCCGTTGCAGGAGTAGTGGCGCTAGCGATCCCAGCAAATGGCGCAGGCACGACAGATAACCGCTACATCACCGTCACGGGTGTTGGAACGATCTCTGTTGTCCCAGATGCGGTTCGCTTCAACGCAACTGTTTCAACAGTTGGCTCAACAAACGCTGCAGCACTTTCAACTGCTAGCAAATCAGCAGCAGCTGTTCGCACAGCGCTAAAAGATGCAGGAATTGCAACAAAAGATATTCGTTCAGCAAATATCAGCGTTTACCCTGAATACAACTGGACACAGGAAACAGGAACAAAGATCACGGGCTACCGTGCATCACAATCATTTGATGTTCTAGTTCGCACAGCTTCAAAGGCTGGCACAATCATTGAAGCTGTCGTAAAAGCAGGAGGCGACGCGGTTCAACTTGGTGGAGTAATGCCAACAACTCTTAACCCAGCAACTGCCACAGAAGATGCACGCGCAGCAGCTGTAGCAAATGCGAAGTCAAAGGCTTCTTCATATGCAAAGCTTCTTGGAACTTCAATCGGCAAGGTACTTTCACTTGAAGAGCAATCTTCACCTGTGTACTCATCGCCATTTCCAATTGCAAAGGCCGAAGCAGACTCTGCAGTCCAAATCGATCTAGGCGAGCAGGATGTAACAGTCTCAATCACAGTTCGCTGGGCACTTAACTAAGCCACCCAAGAGTTAACAAGAAAGCCACCAGAGCCTGCAAAGGCCACCTGGCGGCTTTTTTGCGCCTATAAATGCGGTTTGGTCACACACTCAATCGCGGGTAAGATTGCCCAGCCTCGTACGTCCCCATCGTCTAGGGGCCTAGGACATCGCCCTTTCACGGCGGTAACACGGGTTCGAATCCCGTTGGGGGCACGCAGTACCAGTAGTAAAGGTTTTGGAAGTAATTCCAAGGCCCGGTAGCGC
>JACCDH011490001.1_pt1 | contig 16204 bp, 13 predicted proteins | sample 7442481 | NCBI WGS metagenome assembly JACCDH01 (sample SAMN15323433, study PRJNA562643) | freshwater metagenome | isolation source: river surface water | place: USA:Blue River Watershed | collected 2017-08-15
ATTGACATAATATAACAGAATAATTCAATAAATCCAGTTAATCTTATTTTTGTTTTATCACACATATTATTTTGTACCATTATATTATGTGAAAATGCTGACGTTTTATCTAAAATTGGAGAAATAATATCTAAATTATAATATTCTAAATTTTTTATAATTTTATTAAGATCGATATCAATAGATAATTCTATATCATCTAATAAAATTATAATATTACTAAATTTTTTTACATATTCAGGTGTTATATGATTAAACAAAAATTGTCCCACTATGCCTTTTTCAAATATTTCTTCGCATTCAATACCACATGATTCATTTCCATAATTAAAAACTTTAATATAAACATCATTATATGATTTTTTTATTATTTCTATATTTTTTTTAATTATTTTTTTTTTCAATTCTATATTTTCAGGTCCAAATCCTGGTATAACTACAAGAATCATTTAATTATATAATACTTTTATATATTTTTTTTGTAACTTTAATTTTTGGTTCAATATTATTATTTTGATTTTTTAGAGCATTATTAATATAAGTTTGCATTGTACCAATATTAAATCCATTTTCATCTGGATAATTAGTAGATTTATTAACTGTATCTTTAATAGATAAAACATCCATAAACTGTTTATCAACACGGTAAATTCTTTTATCATTTTCATATTGTAAATTTCTTTTTTTAAGTTCTTGATAAATTTTACTTGTTAATTCTGGTATAGACATTTCTGTATTTTTATCAACTCCAATTAATTCTGTAAATTTATCAGGTAATGATATTTTTTTATTAAACCCAGTTATATTACTATTTTCTTTTTGTCTTTTCATTTTTCTTATTTTAATTATATCTTGTTGATAACTTTGTCTTATGTCTTTTGTAAATTGTTTTAATCTTTTAATAATTTCAAATTGATTATTAATATCTTCTTCGAATTTTTCAAGTTTTGATAAAAATGTTAGCTGATCCATTTCTTTTTCATTAAAAATATTTTTTTTTTTGTAAATTCTTTTAGTTGTTTTTTTTGTTGATTTTACTTCTTCTTCATCATTTGTAATATTTTCTGTATCACTTACAGATAAACTAAACATATTATTTGACATATTAATATTCTATAAAGTTTATAAATCTTTAAATAATTATGATAGATAATATCACAATTAATTATTTATATTAATAAACTCTTTTGGATAATTATCTAGCATATTTTTAATTTCGGTTTTTTCAATATTATCAATAATAGCTCCAAAAATATTTGTAATTTGAAAGGGTATTTTATTATAATAATCATAAAATATTTCGAAATCACTTAATGGTTCGTTTTTATCTGTCCAAAATCCTAAATAACAATCTTGTGAGTTTTTATTATTTATTAATCTAAAACGAAATTTTTCCTCTAATAATTTTATTATTTTTCTTGATAAAATAAAATCAGTATTGTAAGTAATATATTCATTATCATATATTTTATCATAATTTTCAAGTAAATATTTTAATGGATTATAAATTTTTATTTTGTTAATAATTAATGAATTTAAAATATTTATTACATCATTTTTAATTAGGTTTTTTCTAGTAAATGGGTTTGATGGAAATATTGGAAAGGGATTTTGCATTTCTGTTGAACATAATAAATTACCCCATTGTTCTAGCAATAAATTTACATCCCAAAATTTATTATCTAAAAATATAATATTTTCAATAGGTAATTCAATAAAACTATCATAAATATTCATTAAATTTTCATAATTATATTTATCAAAAATTTTTGCATAAATATATTTATAATTATTTTTTATTTTTTTTGAAATATCTTTAATTGATTTTTGTGACTTTATTATTTTACAATTATTTTTTTTTATATGATATCCACAATAATTTGTATTATTGACCGCTTTTCTATTACATTTAATATGTTTATTTTTTTTATTTTTATATGAAACACAATTCATACTTATAAGATTTATTTATTAAATATTCTTTAACTTTATAAAAATATTGAAAATGGTAGCAAATATATATTAATATTATATTAAATTAATATATTAAAATGAATATTGACGGACAAACTTATCTAATTTATGATAAATTTTATAAAGATCATAATTTTAATAATCCTGTTACACTAAATGTAAAAATTGATGATATTTTTGTAGCAAATGATTATATTGAATATACTAATGAAAAAGCTATTGAAGAATTTAATAAATTTGGAGGTATTTATAAAATACCAATAGATTTAGATAAAGATATTTATAAAATTTATATGTTTATAAAAAAAGATGATCAAAATATTTGTGAAAAGATTTGTAACAAAATATTAGATAAAAAAGAAAATGAAATAAAATTTACTATTATTAGTGTTAATAATGACAAAATAAAACTTTATGATGATTTTAAAAAAATACCAAATATTGATTTTTTAACAGGAGCATGTAGATATCATATTATGTATGAAAAATCAAGAAAAATGAATGGAAAAATAGATATATCATATGGTCAAACAACTAATATTATTGATTCAATTATAGCTCACGTTTCAAATAAAGTTGGAGAAACAAGTGATCCAATTATTGAAAACCCATCTTTTTTAAATTGTAATTTATATAATTATCAAAAAAGATCTGTTAATTGGATGGTTGAAAGAGAAAAAGGAAATAATGAAATTAATTTTAATCTAAATGATGAAATTATATTTGGCGAATATTATTATGATATTGTTAGACAAGTCTTCTGCAAAAACACTGATCGTAAAATATTAGATTTTAAAGGAGGTGCACTTATTGATGAAGTTGGATTAGGTAAAACTATTCAAATGACAACATTGTCAATTTTAAATCCATCAAAAAATAATTCATATTACCAATTTAAAAATAGATTATTTTCAAGAGCTACCTTAATTATATGTCCAAATCAATTATGTGGGCAATGGAAACGTGAAATAGAAAAAATGGTAAATACAACACAACTTAATTTAAATATTATATCTATTTTAACAAAAGTACATTATGATAAATATACGTATCAAGACATTCTTGATGCCGATTTTGTAATAGTATCAAGTGCATTTTTAGAAAATAAATGTTATATTGAAAAACTAACTAAAGGTATTAGTACAAATAAAAATTATTTAAAATCAACAGATTTTAATATTAAAACATTACAAACACAATTAGAAAAACAAGCACAAGAAATTTATGATAATCCTTTAGTATTATTTGATAATAATGTTAATATTTTAGCATTACATTATCATAGAATTATTATTGATGAATTTCACGAAATTTTTACTGTTGATAAATTTAAACATGTTGGTAATATTTTACCAATTTTTAATGCAAATTATAAATGGGCTGTAACAGGAACGCCATTTAATAAAGATTCCATATGTTTGCTTAAAATGTTAGAGTTTGCAACTGGCTTTAAAAATACTTATGATGATAAAATTTTTAATGTTGATCATATAATAAATTATATGAAAAATAATTTTTTCAGAAGAAATACAAAAAAAAGCATTACAGATGAATATACTCTTCAACCAATTAAAGAATCAGTATTATGGTTAAAATTTTCAAGTACAGAACGCATGATGTACAATGCATATTTAGCAAATCCAAATAACGATAAATTCAGTGTATTTTTAAGACAAATATGTTGTCATCCAAAATTAGCTGATGAAATTAAAGATACCTTATCTAATTGTAAAACATTAGACGATATACAAAAAATGATGGTTACGCATTATCAAACAGGTATGAAACAATCCGAAAAAAAATTAAATATGGCTAAAATTAGAAGAGAAGTATATTCAACTATAATTAAACGTTATGAAATTAGTAGAATGAAAAGATTATTAAAACAATTAAACTATAAAGTATTTGTTGAATATTTTCCAGAAGTTGATAAAAAATTAATTGAAACTCTTAAAAATGATACATCTGAAGATAATGATATGGAAAATAATTATATTTTTAATGATAATTTAGAAAATGAATCATCTGATGACGAAGATAATGATAAAAAGAAAAAATATATTGGTAATATTACAATTAAAGAAGATAATCTTGATATGATTATTAATACTATTGGTAATTTATGGAATACCAATAAAATTACTTTAGATAATATGAAAGATAATTTAAATAAATTAATAAATAAAATTGGAATATTTCAAAAAGAATATGAAGGTAAAAAAACGACATATGACTTTTATTTTAATGTTATGGAAAAAATAAAAAAAACAGTAGATAAAAGTGATAAAAAAGAAGAAGATGATAATGATTCATCTGATGATGACGAAGAAGATGAAGAAGTTTGTGGAATATGTTTAGGAGAAATTTCTGAAGAAGATATTGGTGTAACTAAATGCGGGCATATGTTTTGTTATGAATGTATTAAAACAATTGTTCCACAGAAACATCAATGTCCTTATTGTAAAAAAGCTCTTAAAGATAATGAAATATTTATGATTTCTTATGAAAAGAAAAAACAGATTGAAGATAAACAAGAAATTAAAGATAAAAATGAATTAATTAACAAAGTTGGAACAAAATTGGCAAATTTAATATTCTTTTTAAAGAATAGTGATAAACATACAATTATTTTTTCTCAATGGGATGATTTGCTTAAAAAAGTAGGGGATGTCCTTGATGATTATGGTATTTCAAATGTATTTTGTAAAGGAAATATTTGGCAAAGAGATAAAGCAATAAGAACATTTAATTCTGATGATAATATTAAGGTTATTATGCTTTCATCTGATAGTGCAGCATCTGGTTCAAACTTAACAAAAGCATCACAAGTAATTTTATTGGATCCAGTATATGGACCATATGAATTCAGAAGAAATACTGAATGGCAAGCAATTGGTCGAGCACATCGTATGGGACAGACTAAACAAGTAGAAGTAATTAGATTAATAATTAAAGATACTATTGAAGATGAAATTTATAAAAAAAATATTGAAGAAGATAAAAAGTTTAAAGAAAATATTAAAATATTCGAAACAACAGATGATAATATTAATTTATCTAAAGAAAAACTTGAAGAATTAATTAAAACAAATCAAGAACAAGAAACAAATAAAAAAATAAAAGTAAGTGCTAAAAAAACAATTAAAAATAAAAAAAATGACACATTATCTGATTATAGTAGTGATGAAGAAGTTAATTATTAAATTTTATTTATTAAAAAATACTTAAAAAGGTTTATTTAATATTACTTATATTATGGAGAAATTTGTTATCAAAACAAAAGATAATGAAGAAGAATTGTATGATTCTGAAAATAGTTCATTAGATGATGAAGATTTTGATGATCAAACAACAGTGGAAGATTCGGAAGAATTATCAAACAATGGTATAAAAGATGCAGTAGATCCCTTAACATTTTTTACATCAAAAGAATTATGTTATTATAGGACAATACATAATTTTTTTAAAAAATGTAATGATAATGAAATTATTCGCATGCTTAATATTATTAATGGAGAGTCACATATTTCTTTGCGAGTATTAGATTGGTTTGTTACAAGATATTCCAAAAGAAAAATAGATTTCAATGATACTGGAGATAATACTATTGATTCATTTGATGTTCATATATCTTATAAATCAGAATTAAAGTCTTATAAAAAAAAATATTTTGATCCTTTTAGAAGAAGAAAAAAATTTTATTATCCGTTATATCTAAAAGAGTTAACATTAACAAAAGATAATTGCACAGATTCACAAAATTCAAAAGATTTAATTTTATTATATACAACACTTGGACAATTAAATTTTTTTGTATGGGCAATTACTAATAAAATAATTGACTATGTAGAAAAAAATTTAGATCAAATTTCAAAAGCTATGAATACTAACAATAAAGATGAAAAAAAGAAAAAGAAAAAAATAGCTATTGTTAAAAAAAAAGAAAAATCATCTGAACCAAAAACAAAAAAAGAAAATAAAAATAATGTATTTAATAATTATTATGAAGAAGATGAAAATAACCAATTAATATTAGATTTTGATTAATGTCTATTTATGGCATTATTATTTTTTTTTATTTTTTTTAAAAATTCAGAAACATCACTACTACTTTCTGAATTTTCATCCAAATCTATACTTGATTCGTCACTATAATTTGAACTATCATCATTACTATTATTTTCTTCACTCGTTTCTTCTTCATCAGTAGTTTCTTCTAGTTTTTCCATTATTTTTATTGGTTCAATTTGAGTATTATTTCTTGGTTCAACTTCTGATTCTAAAAATGAATAATCATCAAGATTAATATCCAATAATTTTTCTTCTATATATCTAATTTGGTGTGTTTTAATATATGGAAAAATTTCATTAGTATTATTATCATTAATTACAATTACAAGTCCTTTTAATTCTAATATACATTGTATAATATTTCCCTTTATTAAAACATTATCATAATTATTATTATTTAATAAATTTTTATTTTCATTATAAATTTTAATATTTGAATTACTAAAACAACTTGAATTATTATTAATTTGAATACTTAATACTCCATTAGAATATATAGAATCATCGTCATCAATATCATTTACTAATGCTTTATATTCGATATTTTTTAAATTATCAATTATCTCCTTACACCATTTTTTTCCATGTAATTTAAAATCGTGAATAATTTTTTCATCAATATTGTCAAGAAATTTTTTAAGAGATGCTGTTTTTTTTGTATTTATTGTATTAATAGGTAATAATAAATTTCCTTTTTTATAAGAATCATTTAATTTAATAGATGGTAATTGAAATAATATTGGTAAAATAGTATCATTCTCTTTATATACTATTGGTATATAAATACAATTTTTTCCATTATCGTTTATTTTTTTTGGACTTTGATAAATAAAATTGTTAAAATTAATTTCATCTGTCTTAAAAATTTTATAGGACATTATATACTTTTATTTTATATTATTTTAATACAAAATAAACTTACTTATAAAAAAATTTAACGACTGCTTTTTGCAGTTTTTTTAGATTGCACTTTTTGTACTGGTTTTTCATCTTCTGATTCATCACTATCTGAATCATCAGAAGATTCAGATTCTTCTACTTGTTGTTTTTTTGAACTCTTTACTACAACAGGTTGTTTTTTACTACTCTTAGTTTGAGGAGCTTCATCTTCGGATTCATCTTCAGAATCATTATCTGATTCAGAATCATCTTCAGATTCATCATCCTTTTCATTAACAGTTTTCTTTGTTTGTTGAACAGGTTTTTCATCTTCACTTTCAGAATCTGAATCACTATCAGATTCACTTTTATCTTCATGTTTTTTTTCTACTTTAATAGAATCATCAAACGCATAAGTAGTAAAATCATTTTTAGCAGTACCGTTTACTTTTTCAGTAACTTCACATTGAAGAATCTTAAATGATAGACCAAATTGTCTACGACCATTTTTATCAGCACTTTTACCAAACCAAATTTTATTACATGAACCAATCATTTGAATTGTTGATTGCCATGTTACAAAATTTGCCATATCTGTTACTGTTTTAACATCTTGTTTAACAGGAACACCGTCTTCGCGTACAAAAACAGTTGTATCTACATCACCAGATTCCCAATTTGTACTAATTCTAATTTTTGCATATTGAGGTTTATCTTGTTGTGAAGATTGGTTTTTAGTATCATTATCATCATCATCATCTAGTGGAATTACTTCTTGTGCTTTTCTAACAATTGGTGTATAATCATAAATTTTTGCAAATTTAGAAAGTTTACCGCTAAAAAATTTATCTTTATTTTTAATTGCCCAATTATCAAGTGCTTCAAACATTTTAAAAAGTTTCACACAAGAATCTTGTGAAGTATCATAAGGAAGTTTAATATAACTGCGTTCTTTATCAGTTTTAGCAAATTTTCCAAGTTGTGGAATACCATATGTTACAAGTTTAATTGGTTCTGTTTTAAATACAAGTTGATTTTGAACAGGACTTGAATCTTTTCCGTAATTATATCTTCCATAGCAAGTAAATTGATTGGAATTTTTATTTCTTTCATCTTCAAAATCAATTTCAGTATTTGACCATTTAGTAATATTAAAATCGGCAGCATCGATCATTAATCTTTTTCCGCCTTTGCTTTTAGTAGCAGCATCTTTAGTAACTTTTTGAGTAGTTTTTTGAGAGGACATTTTGAATGAATATATATAATTAAGACTTAATCTTTATATAGTTTAAATTTCAACTTTTTTTTATAAAAAATTGATTTTTAAATAATTTATTACTAACAAAATATATTTTAATATTATATATTAGACAATAAATGACTGATTTTGTTGAATTAGATATCGATTATTCGCTTTTAAATATAGGATTATTTCAATCCTCAATAATTAATCAAAATGATAAAAATACTGTAATAATTAATACTTATGAAAAAGAGTATGAAGAACGAACAACAGAATATTATAAAACTTTACGATTTAGAAAAATGGACCCTATTATTAATATTGATCTTGACGATTCAAATGCATTTAAATTTGAATATATGTGGGATCCATATACTGGAGAAAGAAAAGAAAAAGATCCACACGGACCATTATATTTTGATCCAGATACCCTAATTCATTATTTTTACACTTCAAGACTAAAAAATCTTTGGAATGAACCAATAGATGAAACGGGTGGCTACTATGAAGGTTATTATGATATTCTAGTAGGTGCAGGAGAAAATTTAAATATTATAGGAAGAGGTGAATGTCCTGAAAAATATTTATTTAGATTACCAATTATTGATTGTTATTTGGAAAAAAATTACAATAAATCAATAATAACAATGGGACCAAAATTAACAGATAATGAAATTAAATTAATAGATGAAATTGCAAATAAAAATGCAAACAATTATAAATTAATGTTTAAAAAAAATAGACCATCTTTATATGAAATGAAAAAATATTATGATATTGCAATTAATAATAATCCAACTATTAATTATGATAAACAAGAATCAGATGATGTAATTAAGACTTTAAAATATAAAGAAAATTGCAATGCTGTTGATAAATTGCGTAATATGTAATAAACTAAATTTTATTTATAATATTTAATATTTTGCTATTAGAATTAATAATTTGACTTTTTTTATTTTTAAATTTATTAAATTTACTATCCAAAATAATTATTTCCTGTTTTTCTGGTTCATTTTTATTATTCATGTTTTTTCTTGTTTCTTTAAATTTTCGAATATCTATAATTTTTTTTATAAAAGGAAATTTTAATAAATTATTATTCCAATCCAATATAATTGAATCTATTTTTATACCTAAAATTGGTATTTCTGTATTAAATTTTGAGATAAATGGTCTAAATAAAATTTGTATATTTCCATTTTTAATTAATTTACTAATAATATCAAAATTATTTATTGGATTAAATTTTATGTATTCTTTATTATTATCATAATTAATTAAAAAAGAAACTTTATCAAAATCAATATTATTAATTTTAAAATTTTTTACTGTAAATATTTTTTTTTGTGGCATATAAAAGTTTTTGTTATATATTTTATTAAATTCCAATTTAATTTTTTCTATAAAATCAATATTATCTTCCAAAATAGTTAACGCATATGTATTTTTTTTATCATATAAATTTTGTAGTATTGATATCTTGTTTTTTATTAACCACCCTGAATTAAATTTTAAATCTTTTAATAACATATATATATCATTATTTTTGGTATTAATTACACTAGTAGATATTTGAGTATTTAACTCACCTGAATCAATATTATTTACATTTTTATATTGATTAATATAATTTTCAAAATATGTATCCCAATTAATCATTTTTATATAATTTTAATATAATTATATAAATTTTAATAAAAAAAATCAATTTTTTAATCTTATTTTAAAGATAGCAATTCTTCATATGTGCACTTATTTAAAAACCCAATTTTATCGTTTTCAATAATATATTTGTGAAGAATAATAGATCGAGCCAGTTTATTATTAAAAGTATTTTCAAAATCATTTAAATTTTCTTTTAAAATATTTTTTTTTTCTTTTGGCATATTTAAATTATTATATCCCATTTTTTCATAATAATAATTTATTGAATTATTATTATTATTTAATTCATTAATTAATTCTTCCCTTTGTATATTAATTTCTTTCATTTTATTAATTATATTATCTATATTCATATTTTATATTATTAATATTATTTTATTATAATTTAAAATCAATTTTTTATAAATAAATTTACATCGGCATAAAAATATCACCAGTTTCTTCTTTCTTAATTAAATCATTAATTACATTTGATGTATTAATATCTTTATATGTTCCTTCATAATCCCCAATTGTTTCTTCAATATATTCAGATTTTTCTAATAGTTCTGTATCTAAAATAACATCACACATACCAGTACCTCCTTTAACTACTAATCCTGCCATAATTCGCGATGATACGCTTTTCATGTTATCTGTTTCATTAAATACGGCTGATGTAATTAATTGTTCTACCATTTTTTCGAATGAAACTCTTGCTAATGGTTCATTATCTGATTTATTCATACCATGTCTATCTACTGACATTAACATTCCATTAACTGTCATTAAATCCACAATAACGGATAAATGATTATAGTTAACATCTGCACCGTGTCTTTTAAATGCCAAAGAGATTTCCCTTATAATAATTGCTCTTGCAGCTTCAATACCGAATGTTTCATAAATTTGTACAATGTCGTTACAAATTGTTTTATAGATATCAATACCAATTAAATATCGAATATCATATAAATTTACACCTTGTGTATAAATTACGAATTGGTTATCTTTATTAATTGACCCAGATTCTTTATCGAATTTAAGTACACGTTCTTCAATAGCACCAGTTTTTTCATAAACTCCTGAAATACCTTTTAATTTAAATTTATCAATAATTAAGTCAATAAAATCATTTAATATGTTAAAATCAAATTCTGTCATATCAAATCTTAAATGTAATACAGGTTTTTCATCATTATCTGTATTTGATAAAAGTGCACATTGAATAATTCTATCTAAAATATATTTTTCTTCTTTTTTAATATTTTTAATATCACTGTATCTTTTTTCCCATTGATTGCAAAACTTTGATTTAATTTCCAATAAAGTTACTTCTTTATCCAACATTTTTTCTCTATCTAATTCAATTCTGATTAGCCATGGTAAATTATTAATATCAACTTGACAACTTGTTTTACTTGGATTATGAGTATAATAAATATTGTATACATTATCTTTTTCCATAAATCCATCTTTAACATAAGGAGATGGATCATAAAAGACTTCTACTTTATTTCTAATTTGTCCTAATGTAGTAAATCTAATATAAGATGCTATTTTATGAGCCATCTCTTTATTTTTATAATATTCGTCTCCTAAATATATTATCATCTGGGGTGTTTTAATTTTTTTACTTAAACTTAAAAGTTCCTTAATACGAGGCACACCTTGTAGTGTATCAGAAATTGCAGCAATACCTGCTTTGTGGAATGCTTTAAGTGTCATTTGTGATACCGGTTCACCCATAGCTTGGGCACTTAGTACTCCAGCATGTTCTCCTGGTTGAATAATATTTCTATTATAATTATCGCTAATATTAACTAATAACTCATTAAATTGTTTCTTATTAAGTCCATGTTCTAAAATAGCCTTTTTTGGAGAAATAAGATCAAATAGAGCAGATCTAATTGCTGTTTTATTAATTTTTTCATCACGAATCTTAAATGATTTATTAGAAGAAACATCTTTTGTTAAACACATTAATTTTAAATTATCATTATTCATTAATTCGTTAAATTTTTCCAAAATATAGTTTGGTTCTAATTTTGTTTTATCTTTTTTTAGTTCATCATCATTTTTAATAGCATTTAAAATACGTGATATGTTAATTGGTAATAAAAAGCTTGTACTTAAAGTAATATAATCAAGTTTACTCCTTACAAGTAGATCTCTTAAATTATCTCTCATTTCAATAATCTGATTATATAAATTATCATTATCTTTTTCACTAAAATCAAAATCTTTTAATTCTTGTGAGCTAAATTTGTGAATAGTTTCAATTTCTTTATCATTTTGCTCTATCATTTTCATATTATATTCGTATTGATATCTTGCATCTGCACCGGAATCACCATATACGAATTGTATAACTGTATTATTAAATGATCTTAATGTTGAATCATATTTAATTACTAAATCTTCCATAGTTTTAACTAATTTACGTTGAATATAACCACTTTCTGCGGTTTTTACAGCACCGTCAATAAGACCTTCTCTTGCTGCTTGATTTAGGAAGAAAAATTGTGGATATCCCATTCCATTTGAAAAGGATGCCTTAATTAATCCTCGAGCTTCACCTCTATCATCATTTTGAAAAAAATAAGGCAATGTTCTACCATTTATTTTTTTTTGAATGATTTGACCTGATACACCCTGCATACCAACACATCCGCTCATTTGACCAGAGTTAGTATCATCACCTTTAGACCCGCATTTTGCCATAATATTTACTTGATTATTAGTAGTTTGATTACCTCTAATAATTTTAGCAATATCATCACGTACAACATTTAGTTCAGCGTATAATGTTTTTTCAAATAAATCCATATCCATTAATTCGGGGTTATTTTCTAATTCTGTAATCATATGTGCAACTTTGACATCTTTTGTATTAAATATATTATTAATTTGTTTTTCTAATTCTTCATGAATTGCAACATCGTCAATACCTAAACTAAATCCAGTATATAAATTATAATTATTTATTAATCTTTGATTATTGTTTAAAAATTTTACAGTTTCTTCAGAACCGTATTGATCCCAAATCAATTGATGAATAGAATTTTGTTTTCCGGCGCCAAGTAAATCTTTTGCTAATTTTCCTGTTTTAATTTGACCGTTTTCTATTTTAACTTCTCCTTTAGTTAAATTAATTTTAGGAGGAATAATCATAGAGAATAATTCTTGTCCAGTATATTCTCTTTTTTTAAAATCTGTAAAATCATCCACGCTAGTATATGAAATAATATTCATACTGTTTTTCCAATCGATGCGTACTGTTGGATCAGTTAAGTTAAAAGAACCAACAAGACCATCTTGTTCTACACCAATAATTGTTTTAGATGTAGTAGGGTTAATAATTTGTTTTTTTACGTCTGCAATTTCTTCTAATTCTATTTGTGTTTGGATCGATTGACCCAGGAAAAGATTCATTTCATCTCCATCAAACCTTTATACCAGATTCATTTAGGAATTTCCTCCTAAAATCATTATCTATGAGAATACTACTTCTCATCACTGTTTCCAGTGGGAGTGGACTATACCTTAAGCCATCTGTCGATGACCAATAGCAACGTAGTCTCTGAGGCAGTTTTATGTCCCGCCTGCGGATTGTCCATTTATTTCTAAAAGTATTTGTTTTAAATAAGTTTTAGCATTATTTAGTTTTTCATCCATAGAAATATTAGAGTTAACAAAAGTTTTTTTAATATTATTTTTTTTGTTTTTTATATGCATACAATATCCTTCATTCGTTTTTTGTTTAATTCGGGTTATATACATAGGCAACTCTTCATTATTATGGTCTTTCTTTTTAAGGAAACTTGTTCTGCAATTTATTTTTTTCTTAAATTTTTTTTTTACAGAATATCTAGTAACCTTTTTTTGAGGAATAGGGTTATTTAAATCATTGGATATATTTACGACATTTTCTGATTCCAGTTTTTTAATTAAAGAATCTCTTTTAATTATGGCTTTTTGTAATAATTCTTTCATTACATCTTCTAAATTATTTTCATTAATTAGACTAATAGATTTTGTTACTGAAGTTATTTTATAAACTCCATTTCTTAGAATTCTAATATCATAGCCGACTTTTTTATCTTTTCTGGTATGTTTATAAATATTATGAGGAAGATCTTTATTTTCTTTTTTTCTTGTAGTTCCTTCAAGGGCACGTTTTTTAACGGCTTCTTGATTTGCTTTATTTGTTATTTTTTTGTATTTAAGATCTGTTTCCCATTTTATCTTCATAGATTTTTTAATTTTTTCAATACGAAGTTTATTATTATTATGATCGTATCTATTAATTAAAAATGTTTCATTATAACCAGAATTTATAGAATCATAATTTTTTATATGTTCAAGTTCTTTTTTGTCTAGAAGATTTATGTCGTCATACACATTTTCAATTAAGATGATTTCAAAATTATCAGGACTTAATTCTTTCATTGCTTTATAAAGTTTTTTTGTAACAAACTTTTTTTTGCAATTATTTAAATGTTCCTTAAATCGATCTTGAATTGTAAAATTAATAATTTTGCCATGTTTTTGTCTTAAAGCCTTAGTTTGTCCAATATATATTTTATCATTAATTTTATTCGTTATTTTATATATGTACCCAATTATTGTTATTCCTAAATTATCCATTTATAATTTTATATAATGCTAATTTTTTTAAACTATTTTTAACTTTTAGAAAACATTCTCTAGGTTATTACCATTGTGTACGGTCATTACCCGTGGTCCTCATTATAGATTTTTTTCTAAATGAGTGGTACTAGAGACTTTAGAAGTTTCCCGCATATCGCTATTTTGCCCTGTTTACAAATAAACCAGGACTAGACGGTTACTCTTTTCAAGCCGCCTATTGCCGACAGTGATTTTTATCGGCATTATAAGGCTTACAAACATATACAGACATACCAAACGAGTTGACATGTGGATTGTTTATAACCTTTATTTTGTGCACCATCATAGATACTTTATGTAAAGTAGGTTGACGATTAAATAATACTGGATCTCCATCTAATAGATGTCTTTCAACAATATCACCATATCTTAAATCGGTACCTTCTTTTCTATATCTTAAATCAATTGGTAAAATTCTTTTACCTGGTACTAATGTAGATAGTGGAAACACAAAGTTTGCACCAGGGTAATTATTTGCACCATTTCTAACAAGTTTTTTTAAAAACTCAATATTGTGTTTAGTTACTACTTCTGGAAATGTTAATGATTTAGCAATATTAACTGGAACACGTAGTTCGTTAATTTCAATAGATGGATCTGATCCAATAACTGTACGTGCACTAAAATCTGTTCTCTTCATTTGATGATAGAAACCATGACATAAATATTTATGTTTTAGGTTACTATCATACTTGGACTATACCTTAAGCTTTAGTTTTTATCTAAAACCCACTGCCGTCTAGTCTCTGAACCTTCTCCATGTCATTATATATGATTTAGGAGCTTGGCTGCGGATTGTCTAACACCGGTTTCCCGGATTAATTATGATACTTTTTACTTCAATTCTAATATGCTTTCTTTATATTCTATTGCTTTTTTATATAAATTATCTATCGGTTCTTTTATTGATTGAAAATTTTTATTATATTTTATTTTGTTTTTCATTATATTTACTTTATAACCTATAATTTTATTTGCCTTTACTATTTCTGATATATTTTCTGGAAGAGATTTTTTTCTGTTATACTTATTATTTTTTACTTGAGATTTTTTAATATCATCTAAATAACTTTTAGCTAATAAGTAATTTGCTTCAACAGTATTTTTTGTGTTAGTAAAGTATTTTCTATAAACTTTACCATTATCTCTTCTTTGAACTGTATAACCAGTGTGTATTTTTTTTCTAAAATATGGTTTAATATTCATTTCAGTGTCTGATTGTTTTGATGAAATTTTTTTACGAACTTCTTCGCTAACATCAACTACACTTCTACCACCTCCTCCTAATGCAATATTATAACCATTTTTATCATTTGTTGAATTATACTCAGTTATATATTTAATTTCGTAAATATCTACTTCATCAATTGGACATGTATAGATTATATCTACTTTAAAATTATCTTTTCCATATTTTCTTATTGCATTATATAATTTTGGACAATCATATTTTTTTGATTTAGAAAATGCAGATGCAATATGATTTTTAAATCTATTTTCTGAACCAAATTTCATATTTTTATAATAGGTTTTAGTTTTACCGATATATATTTTATTATTTATAATATTTGTAATTTTGTATATTTCTCCTAAAGATTTTAAATCCATTTTATATATTTAGGATACTTTTATTTCTTTAAAGCATAAATTTGAATTTTCTACGAATTTCTCCGTAGGACTCATAATATCTTTCGATAC
>JACCDH011604272.1_pt1 | contig 16203 bp, 16 predicted proteins | sample 7442481 | NCBI WGS metagenome assembly JACCDH01 (sample SAMN15323433, study PRJNA562643) | freshwater metagenome | isolation source: river surface water | place: USA:Blue River Watershed | collected 2017-08-15
GGAATTTTCCGACATTCCAATTCTGATGGTGACCGCACGCATCGACGAGTTAGATCGCTTGCTCGGCTTAAACAGTGGTGCTGACGACTACGTTTGCAAGCCATTTAGCCCCCGTGAGGTAATGGCTCGCGTCCATGCACTACTTCGCCGATCTGAGCGACGTGTGACAAGTGCAGTCAAAATATGGACGATCGATGATGCAGGCATGCGAATCGAATGGCGTGGCCACCGCTTGTCTTTGACACCTGTTGAATTCAAAATTCTGCGTCACCTATTGAGTCAACCGGGGCGTGTGTTTTCTCGTGCGCAACTGCTTGAGAGCGTCCAAGTTGATATGCGTGATGTCAGTGACCGTGTGATCGATACTCACATTAAGAACTTGCGACGCAAGATGCAAGCCATTCAGTCAGATGACGATTGTATTGACTCAGTGTATGGTGTGGGCTATCGCTTCGATCCGCCTTCAGAGTAGTGTAGTGAAGGGCTTTGAGTCCACTTTTGGATGCTACTAATTCGCCAGAGGTGAAAAAATCTGTTCCAACAACTAGTTTGATGGTTGGGTACCCAAGTGCTAGTTCTGGATGCCCATCTGAAACTTAGACAGTTAGTGAGGAAGAAAGTTATGCTCCGCCAGTTTCGCTAGGCTATCTGGGCAAAGATGCTAGCCAATAGGTATCCCTCTGAAATTTGCGTTTCGCAAGGCAAACATCACGTGGTCGTGCCACTTGTCGTGGATGTACAAATAGTCTTTTGCATATCCCTCACGCTCAAACCCTAGTCGCTCTAAAACTCGCAGGCTTCGAAGATTGTCGGGTCGAACATTGGCTTGAATGCGGTGTAAGTTAATTTCTGCAGAAAACGCATGCATGATGACTGCGCTTAAACCTTCTTGCATCAAGCCTTGGCCTTGCAACTCGCCCTCGAGTGCGTAACCAAGCAAGGCATTTTGAAAGGGACCACGTGCAATGGCACTTAATCCAATGCTACCCACCAAGACATTGGGTTCGTTCTTTAGGTAAAGCCACCAACGCATAGCGGTACCAGCCTTTGTGTCTGCTTCTGCTTGCTGAAGTCGTTTGCGCTGAAAATCCTCACTGAAAAAGTCTGTTGGCTTTGGCGGATCCCAAGGTGTCAGATGAAGTTCATTGCGCTTGTAAAACTCGCTAACCCTTTTTGCAAGGTCTGCGTGCGCAGGCGCAAGTACTAGCCTGGCAGTCGAGATAAGGTTTTGAGGCGCGCGCATGATGACGGATGATATCTAATGTTGGAATCAACAACTAAATGCAGCCTTAACACTTTGGATTTTTATTCAACTTCCAAGTGTTTGATTTACTTCTCCTTGAAAACCTAGGCAGTTTGTGGTCAGGTGTGTTTTGCGCCATCAGAAGATCATGGTCGGACTTTTCGAAACGCCGCTTCCAAGAAACTTATGAATGCTTTGACCTTCGCGCTGGGCAGACGGCTTGAGGTATGAAGCGCCCACAACTCTGATGGTTGATCAGTTGCTGGACCCCATGACACCAAGCGACCTGCAGCCAAGTCGTCTGCCACGACAAGGTGTGGGAGTCTTGCAGCGCCTAGGCCTGTGAGCGCTGCATCACGAATCATCGTGAACTGTGGCAGTTGAAGCACTGTTTGTATCGTTATTTCCTTTGCGGCAACGCCGGCGATTTTCCAAGTGAATTCATTAGAAGAAGATGTGCGAGTGATGACAGGTACAGAACGAGCAGATTTTTGCCCAGATCTTAGAAATCGCTTTTTCAGTTCAGGTGTTGATACCACGAGGACTTGATCCTTTAAAAAGCAGCGCCCCACAAGTTCTGAATTGACTTCTGGGTTGACCCGAATGACGAGATCGAAGCCCTCATTGACCAAGTCCACTTGGCGATCGTCGAGTGTTATTGCCAGCCTGACATCGGGGTAGGCGCGTGTGAACTCAGCGGCAAGTCTGCCCAACATCATTTGTGCGAAAAGAGTCGGAACGTTTAAACGCAGCAATCCGTGAGGTTGTATTCTCCCATCGCGCAGCACGACGGTAGCCTCTGAAATTTCCCGCATAGGACCATTGGTGCGCGCTAGCAGTTGCTCGCCTTCTTCCGTCAAGCGAACCAATCGTGCGCCACGTTCGAACAGCCTTACACCTAGCGACGCCTCCAACGCCATGACTTTGCGAGACAGGCTTGCCTTTGACTTTCCGCTCGCACGGCTAGCCTTGGCGAAGCCCTCATGGGTGGCGACCAATAAGAAGTCTGAAAGGTCATCAAGATTCATAAGTGTTCCAAATTTGAGACAAAACGTCTTAAATATAGATATTTTGTTTTGAATTTAATACCTTAACATGAGATCAACAATTTGGTTTTCACCCTAAGGTTTTTCTATGTCAGCTGAAAAAATTCTGGTACTCAATGCCACAGGCAAGGTCGGGCGAAATGTTTGTCGGGCCCTGCTAGAGGCGGGCTACGAGGTGTATGGAACCACGCGCTCAAGCAAGGGCACGCTGGCGGAGCAGGGCGTCAAGCCCGTGGTCTGCAACTACACCGTGCGTACAGATCTGGATCGAGCCTTTGCCGAAACCGGCGCAAGAAAGGTGTTCGTCATCACCGATTACTTTGGTGCCGCCAAGAAGAGCGCCACCTTGGAGTTTGAGCAAGGGCGTGCCGCCATTGACGCGGCCAAGGCCGCAGGGGTGGAGCACCTGGTGTTCATGAGTGTTGCAGATGCAGAGTTCTTTGACGAGCATGTGAAGCACCTGCATGCCAAGCTAGCCCTCGAAAAATACCTGCATGAATCTGGTGTGCCGTTTTCTATCTTGCGGCCCTGTGCTTTCTTTGAAAACTTGGATGACGCCGCCAATTGGAACCCGCTCAAAAAAGGCGTGGTGAAGTTCTTGACGATGCAAGACTGCAAGTACTGCGCGACCTACGACATTGGCCGTGCAGCCGCTATTCAACTGAAAGATCCGCAAACCTGGCTCGGCAAGTCGCTGGATGTGATTGGTTGGCAGGGTGACTTGTTACAGGTCGCTGCAGCCCTGTCCAAGGTAAGCGGCGTACCAGTCAAGGCCAAGCTAGCCATGCCGATCTTCTTGCGAAAGTTGTTTCTCAAGGATTTGCACCATATGTTTCTTTACTACGAGCTCCAGAAAGGTCCGCGGGGTACACCCGAGGCGTTCAAGAAGATTCTGCCGGGCGCACTGTCGGCACAAGATTGGTTCCGATTTCACGGGCGGTACTCAAACGGAGAGAAGATCGCACCAGACTGCGCCACGGCCCGATCACCCGGTTGATCAGCCCCGGCGCGGAAGGGGCCCTCACCCAGACTGCGAACAGCTTTGGTGGTGTGCAGAAATTTTCTGCGCTAGAGAGTTGAGCAGTTAGGCTATTGGGGGCTGACGATTTCTGGTACCCCAGTATGAGGAAGCCCCCAATAGCCTAACTACTCAACGCTCCAGTATGAGGAAGCTGACCTTAGCCTTGCTGCTCAACGTGCGAATTGGGGCTAAACACATCGGCTATCAGTGTCAAAAATTACTGAATCAAAATGTAAGTCATCTTCCTTGCAAAGCCGTAACCACAATGGCTAAAATGGCCAATCACTTAGGAAGATCATCATGCGTGTCACTGCTACAGAAGCCAAGAACAGATTCGGTAGTCTTTCTGCTCAGGCCAAGCGCGCGCCAGTTTTCGTTGAAAAAGCTGGGAAACTCGATACCGTTATATTGTCAGCAGAGCACTATCAAGCATTGAAAGAGAATCACGAAAAGAGTCGCCTGGCTTTACGCAAGAAACAATTTGAAAAAGAGTTTGGCGATTGGATCGATACCCAAAATGCGTATTGCGAAACGCACGGAATACCTGGTTCAGATCTTCGCCCATGGTGAATTTTTGATGGCCCAATACGACGTCTACGCCAATCCAAGCAAAAGTGTTTCTGACGGAATACCCTATGTGGTGGTCATTCAAAGCAACCTGCTTGATGCACTGGCTACAAGATTAACCATGCCGCTTTCAATAACGGATACATCGGTCAAAATTCCCACTTCCTTGTGTCCTGTTGTTGTAGTTAAGGGCGAAAGATTTCATGCCCTTGCGCATTTTGCTGCGCCTTTACCTGCAAAGCTACTTAGGCGCCCGGTTGCCAATGTTGCGTCGCAAGGAAGTGCTTTAGTCTCGGCAATGGACGCGGTGTTGTCGGGCTTCTAGTTTTTCCAGTTGAACTGGTTTAAAAAGTTACTCCTAGCCTTGCTGCGCAACACTAAAGTCCAATGTTCTAGCCTGGAGCAAAGCCTCATGCGCCAATGGCTTTTGTGTTTCAACTACATTGCCATCCATCTTTAATGCAACTTGGTGCGCTAATTGCCGCTTAAAAGTAGCAGGCGTCTTGGCAAGAATGGTCAGCGTACCAGTTGCCAATTGAATGCGAGCCTTCTTGACCAAAGGCAGCCCTGTCATGTAGTTTCCTTGACCCGCAGTGACTGGATAAAACCCCAAAGTAGCAAAGATAAGCCAGGCACTCATCTGACCACAATCGTCGTTGCCAATCAGCCCATGTGGACTGTCTTTGTAAAAGCTACGCGCAATTCGGTCAACCAATGCATGTCCCTTCCAAGGTGAGCCTGTAAAGGCATACAACCACGCAGCATGATGACTAGGCTCATTGCCATGCGCGTTTTGTCCAATCATGGCTTCTTGCCCAAGGTGCTTGTTGATTTGACTTGGTCTTTGAAAATAATGGTCTAGCCATTTCGCCATTCCATTTGGCCCACCCATTAAATCGCGCAAGCCTATCGGATCGTGCAAAGCTGGCGTGAGTGTGTATTGCCAAGCATTGGCTTCCGTATAGTCGCCCGGATTGTTCAATGGCGAAGTGGGGGTGTCTGGGTTAAATGGTTCACGCCAACTGCCTTGACTGTTTTTGCCGCGCATCACCCCTGTAGATGCATCCCACAATTGTTGGTAGCCTTTAGCTCTTTGTGAAAAGCGGAGTGCTGTTTCATTTTGTTCAAGCAACTTTGCCACTCTGGCAACAGCATCATCGCCATAGCCGTGCTCAAGCGTTTTAGAAACAGCCTCACCATTCGGCTCTAAATCGTATGGCAGGTAGCCATACTTATTCAGTAGATCCCAATTGCGCTGCGCCCACTCTGGTGCTTGCAAGCGCGGTTGAGTCGATGTCTCCACCATGGCTTGCAAAGCGGCCATGTGATCAAAGCCCTTAAAACCTTTGATGATGGCATCTGAGATAACTGGCAGAGCAGGGTTGCCAATCATGCAGTAAGTCTCTTGCCCCCATGCGGTCCATAGCGGTAAGAAGCCTTGTTGGGCGTGATGCTCAAGCATGGACTGCACCATGCCGTCTACTCGCTCGGGCACGATGAGTGTGAACAAGGGATGCACTGCCCTGAAGGTATCCCACAGCGATAAGGTACTGTAGTAATGACCGCTTTGAGCTTGAATCACTTTGCCTCGTGGGCCACGTACCCTGCCATCGCGATCTGCAATGTCGCTAGGGTGGATCAGTGCATGGTAAAGCGCTGTATAAAAAACTCTTTTTTGTGTGAGGGGCCCCTCAATTTCAATGCGGCCTAACAGGCTATTCCAAGACTGTGAAGCCTGTCTGCGAGCCTCATCAAACTTCAAATGTTTGGCTTCTTGTAAATTGTTGCGCGCGCCTTCTTCGTCCACGGTTGACAAGGCCACTCTGGCTTCTAGTTGGTGAGATGAATCAAGCTCAAAAGTTAGCAAGTAGCGATTTGCTTTGTGGCCTGCCGGCATTGGCAACAATTCAGATTGCACAACAGGACGGCTGAACTGAACAATGAAAGAGGCCTGCCGTTCAACCCAAGCTACGGCGTGAACTGTGCCTGTTATTTCACCGACATGGGCATTGAGGTGCGATTGCGCTTGCTTCACACGGTGCGGTTCGTTGAAGTGCAAGCCATGTTGTAAATCAAGCAATACCTGCACACGCCCAGGTCTCTCAAAGGTGTAACGGTGCATGGCCACACGCTGGGTTGCAGTCAGTTCAACTTGAACTTGATGTTGTGGCAGTTGAACGCTGTAGTAGCCAGGCTCGGCCACTTCGCTGCGCTTTGCTTTACGCGCTGTAAAACTTTGAGTATTGGATTTCCAGCTTTGCCCTTGCTTTGGCATTAACAGAACATCGCCCAAATCGGGAATGCCTGCGCCACTGATGTGTGTGTTTGAAAATCCCAGAATGTTTGGGTTTTGAAATTGATAACCACTGGTGTAGTCCCAGCCGCGATCGGCATTGTCGGGACTGGGTGCCACCATGCCAAATGGAACAACTGCGCCAGGAAAGGTGTGCCCTGTACCGTCGGTGCCGACAAAAGGATTGACGAATTGTGTCCAGCGTTTGCTTGTGACTTCATCTTTGCCTGGCTTTGCCGATACTGATACTGATACCGATGCTGATACCGATGCTGATGCCGATGCAGAAGACGCCGCAGCTGCATCTGTCGATACCCATGGCCAAGTGGCCGCCAAGGGGGCGCCTAGTATTAAGCGACGTCGTAAATTTGAAAAGAGCTTCATATGGCAAATTTTGAGGTAGAAGTTGTTTTATGAAACGTCACTTCAAAGTACTTGAAAAAAATCTTAAAGAGTCGGCCAGATGAGTTCGCCAATACGGCCACTCATGCCCACCCTCAAATTCCTCGTAAACATGGGCAATGCCAAGTGCTAGCAAAGACTGGTGTAGTTGCCGATTGGGCTGCAGAAAAATATCCGATAGACCGCAGTCAAATCGCAAGGCGGGCAATTTTCCTTGCGCTGATTTGAGGGCTTCCAAAACCGAAACGCTGGTGGCTGCTGTTGACCAATGCGCACGCGTTTCTTCCATAAGTTGGTCAAGCTGCGAAACCTCAGTGACAGAAGAATGTCCTGACGCGGCTAGATAGCGCTCTGGATATTGGCCAGCCAAACGCAGTGCAGCAAAGCCGCCCATGCTAAGGCCCGCTATGAAACGAGGTGATTCTGAGCTACATGCGCCGCATGTTTGCATTGCAATTTCTGGCACCTCTTCAACAATCCATTTTTCAAAATCTTGTTGAAGATTGAAATCTGTCGATGGATTGCTATGCGACACATAACCTGAACCATCCCCCCACAAGCCATCACTGGGCATGATCAAAACCATGGGACTTATGTGAGATTGACGCATCAGCTCTGCTGCAAGCACATGCGCGCCGCCTTGGTAAGCCCATGACCAGTGTGAGCCATACACGCCATGCAGCAGCGTCACGATGGGCAAATTGCGCAAATGATTGAATTCAGGTGGCAGATAAACGGTGGCATCGGCCCTTTGCTTCAAAGCAGATGACTTGACCGTCACCCATTGCATGCCTTCTGGGGTCAATGTGGGGTCAGATTTTTCAAGGGTTCTAAACTTCATGTTCTGTCCTTGTCAAAAACAATGACGCCTTTGATGTTGCTGCCTGACAGCATGTCGTCCATGGCCTCCTGTAATTGTGAAAGTGTGTAGAGCCGCGTGATCATGCTGGCAACATCCAACTGTCCTTCATCAATCCACCGCATCAACTTTGGAAAATCTCGAGGGGGGTGGCAGCCGCCATACAGCGGGGTCAAATAACGTTTGTCCCACCAGAAGTCCAGCATGGATGCACTCACCTCGCCGTGTGCGCCTGAAAGTTGTAGCGCAACACCGCCATGGCGAATGAACTTTAAGGGTGCAAATGCCAAGCTGTGTTGGCCAGTGGCCTCAAACGCATAGTCTGCACCACGTCCATCGGTCAAAGATCGAACATGCGCTACAGCTGCTTCAAATTTGCCGTCGTTGTCTTTGATGCGCCACGTGTGAGTTGCGCCCATGCGTCTAGCGCGTTCAAGACTTTCAATTCTTTTGTCTAAAGCAATGATGGACTTGGCTCCCGCAATTCGCGCCCCTTGAATGACTGACAGGCCAACGCCTCCACAGCCGAGCACCACAACGCTTTCGCCTGCCTGAACATTGGCACTGTTAATGACTGAGCCAACGCCAGTCATAACGCCGCACCCCAAGATGCAGGCTTCGTGCATGGGCAGATGCGCCGGAAGAGGTGTGAGTGCTTCCGAGCGCACCAATGCGTATTCAGAAAAAGTACCCAAATTGAAAGAGCGGCGTATTGCTTGCTGTTGCCATTCTGTGTGAGGCGAAGCAGCGGATGGCGATTCTTTTGACAGACCTTGCGTGCGATCGCACAAGTGCCCATGCAATTGCTGACAAGGCATGCAGTGCCCGCATGGAATTGCCCAATTAAGCAAGACGGGTTGTCCAATGACCAGGTGGCTCACATCGGGGCCAACGGCATCAACCCACCCTGCGCCTTCATGACCTAAAACCAAAGGTCCGTCCCAATTCAAAGATTGATGATCGGTATGGCAAACACCAGCAGCTGCCATGCGCACTCTGATCTCTGTACCCATGGGTGCGCGTACTTGTGTGGATGCAATTTCAAATCCACCGCGACCATTGCCAATGGCGGCGAGTGATGGCACTGACTCTGGCTTGGCGCTTTTCATGGGTGCCTAGTTAAGGGATGGACGTTTGCAAAATGGTGACCGAGCGAGCAGGCGCCAAGAACGTCTGATTCAAGGACAAGACTTCTTTGGAAATGACATTGGTGGCTTTTGTAATTGCAGGCCAAACTTCCTGAAAACGTTTCAGATCAATCGAGGTGTCTGATTTGTTTTTATTAAATATCACCATCACTCGATTCTTGCCTTGGTATCGCACCAATGCATAGGTGCCACTGTCTGGCACAAAGTGCATGAGTTTTCCATGATGAATCACTTCTTGTGATTTGCGCCAGTTCAGTAAGGCGCGCAGCCACTGCTGATGTTCTTTTTGAACACTGGTTAAACCCTGGCCTGTGAAGGCATTGATGGCATCACCTTCCCAACCACCCGGAAAATCGGCGCGAAAAGCATCAAAGTCATCGTGCTTTTTAGGGCTGGTCATTAAAACTTCAGTACCATAGTAAATCTGAGGCGTGCGCTTGGTGGTTAGAACGTAAGCAAGCGCCATGCGCGTCAAAGCAGGATCTTCATCCAGTGCACTGAACAGACGCGGCGTATCATGGTTACCATCGAACAATACTTGGTCTTGTGGATGGGCCACCAATTGGTCGTTTGCCAATGATTCATACAGTCTTCGGAGTCCTGTGTTCCAAGACTCTGGTTCAGACAAAGCTTTTAGCATTTGACCTTGCAATACGAAGTCCATCACGCTGGGCAAATTTGAACGAAAACCATTGGCTTGCGTTTTGCCTCGCGCCCAGTAGGCTTGAACCGATGGATTGTCGGTCCACTCTTCGCCCACAATGCCCAGTCGCGGATATTCTTCACGCAAGCGCCTCACCCATTCATTGATGAAGGTTTTGTCTGAATAACCATAGGTGTCCACACGAATTCCCGCTAGGCCTGCGTACTCTACCCACCATATGGCGTTTTGAATCAAGTAATTGGCAACCCTTGGGTTTTTGCCATTCATGTCTGGCATGGAAGGCGCAAACCAACCTTGCGTGAAGCCTTCGCGGTCAAGCGCTGAAGCATAGGGGTCGCTGATGGTGGTGCGCGCATGATTGGTGGGCGTGAACGTATTGCGATTGCTGAGCCAGTCTTTGGCTGGTAAATCACGCATCCACCAGTGATGGTCGCCAATGTGATTGGGCACGATGTCTTGTATGAACTTGAGACCTTTTTGCTTGGCGGTCTGCACCATTCGGCGGTAGTCTTCGTTGCTGCCATAGCGCGCGTCAATGCGGTAATTGTCGGTGCTTGCGTAGCCATGGTAAGAAAACGCAGGTTGATTGTTTTCCAGCAAAGGGGTGGGCCAGATGGCCGTGTAGCCCATGCCTGCTATGTGATCTAAGTTTTTTACAAGGCCTGCAATGTCACCGCCATGACGACCTTGCTTCGATTCCCGATTGGCTTTGTCCGCAAAGCCTGCTTGGTTGTCGTTGGATGGGTCACCATTGGCAAAGCGGTCGGGCATCAAATTGAGCACTACATCTGCACTGCTAAAACCCTCACGCAGTGCCGAATTTTTTTCGCGCGCTTGAAGTTCGTAGCGAACAACTGTGGTGTCTTGCCCTTGGCGCAGTTTGATGTTTAAAAAGCCAGGTAGAGTATTTGCAGAGACTTTAAGTTGCAACCATAAGTAGTTGGGATTGTCCGAGACGTGCGTTCCTACCAAGGTTACACCCGGGTATTGAAGGCTTGGTTTTGCATTGCGAATGTCACGCGCGTGAATCATCAATTCAAGCTGCTGTGATTTCATACCAACCCACCAATGTGGCGGCTCTACTCTGTCAATTTGTAGCGTTTCAGTCCAAGCACTAAACGGCAATAGAAAAACAATTGCACATAAAGCTACAAAGCGAGTTTTGATAGATGAAGTGGATGTGCGCACTTGGAAGGTCTTGTTCATTGAATGAAGGTGGTCAAATTAACGCGAATACAGCAAAGGATTTTTAACGCTGTTTGCCAATTCGCCAGGCTGAACACCTGGACACCACTGGGCTGCATCGTTGGCCTGAATGGCGCTGAGTGCGGGTTGCAGTTGCATTTGACTGTCCATGTAAATGATGGTCATGACCGATCTGGGATGGCTTGATACATTGGCGCCTGCCTTGTGAAAAGTCCAACCCAAATGGAAACTCACTTCGCCCAAATCAAAGGGACCCGATACAAAATTCAAACCATGGCGCGCCATGTTGGACGTGATCTTCTCTTCGCTTTCATCTGAAATTCCCAGGTCTCTGCCAAACTCGATCGACTGACTCCGAGCGTAAAAACCCAGCGGCCCCATGTCATTGGGTACTGCTTGAAGCGGAATCCAGGCCGTGATGGTGCGATCGCTGCTGAGAGGCCAGTAATACTGATCGGCGTGAGCAGGTGTAATGCCGCCGCCGGGTTCTTTGTACAGCGATTGGTCGTGGTACAAGCGCACCCCATCAACTTCTAACAATTCAGCTGCGATGCGCGCCAGACGTTTTCCGTTGACAAACTCGTTGACGACCGGTGAGTGTTCCCACAGGTTCATCACTTGCAAAAATGCCTTGTCGTAAGTGCTGCGCTCTTCTAGGGGCAGGTGTTGGGTGTTGAGCTCAATCGTCAGACGGGTAATTTCTGAGCCGTAATGCGCCAGTGTTTCAGCATCCAAGACGTCCTTGAGTTTGATGTAACCGTCTTGACGAAATTGTTCGATCTGAGTCTGAGTCAGGTGATAAGCAGAATGAAGGTTCATAAATTGTTTGCGTTGAAGGTGGGTCAGCGTGTTGAAAAGTATCGTGAAATTCCTACTTGCTTTGTGAGCCGGCATCGACCAGAATTAACTCTCTATTGACGCATATCAAAACAATTTTCAGCTATGAAGGTCATAAAAGAGCGAGTTGTGCATCCCCATGAGTCTTTTCGCTTCATGCACATGAAGCTGGACAGTCTCAATGGCGAGCGCCATCGGCATCCCCAAGCCGAGTTAACTTGGGTGTCTCAAGGCGCTGGTTTGCGTTTTGTGGGCGGCAGTGCGGCCCCCTTTGAAGCTGGCGATTTGGTGCTGGTCGGCCCTGACATTCCCCACCTCTGGATCAGTCACCCTGGTGATGCTGGCAAAGTGCACGAATTCAGTGTGATTCAATTTCCAACTGATTTGCTTGAGTCGGTGTCTGTCCCTGAATGGACCGCTGTAGGTGAGTTAATGCGCAAAGCCGCATTGGGTTTGGTCATCCTTGAGCCCATTCGTACGCAAGTTCAAGGCTTGATGCTGCGAATGCAGTCAGAGCAGGGACTCAGAAGGCTTGCCCTGCTAATTGAAATTTTGGGTTTGCTCATTGCACACCCAGAGGCATTGCAAACTTTGTCTTCGGTTGGTGTTGTTGCCAACAGTGTTCGCGATACAGATCAAACCGATCGGCGCATAGATCGTGTGGTTCGATGGATACACGAAAATCTTTCGGATGATTTGACCATTGAAGCCGCATCAGCCAAGGTTCATGTCAGTCCGGCCGCCTTCAGCCGATTTTTTAAACGCAGTTTAGGAAAAACATTTACGGAATATGTGAATGATTTGCGTTGTACGGAGGCTGCCATTCAATTGCGTAAAACCGACAAGCCCATTGCCAATGTGGCGCAAGAATGTGGCTTTGCCACGCTGTCGCATTTCAATCGGCAATTTTTATTAAGGCATGGCCAAACGCCTCGTCATTACCGCAAAGCAGCTTAGTGCGTCCAAGCTTTTCGGCGAATTCGTTCAAGACGCTTTTCGAGTCGCGCCACTGCCTCTTCGCCATTCATGCGCCCCGACATCACATCGTGTGCGGCATACCAAACACTCTGACTGACTTGCGGGTACTTGAGTCCTGTCACAGTAGAAGGCCTGATCACACCCTGGGCAATGATGCCAGTCAACGCAGGCATGTGAGGGTTGGCGGCAATCACTTGTTTGTCTTGGTAGAGCGATGGTCGTGTGGGGTTGAAGGCTCCGGCGATGGCCCGCTCGCGCTGGACAGCCGCACTGGTCATGTACATCACCAAGTCGGCAGCCAACTCCGGATGTTGAGAATAGCGAGAGACGCCCAGTTGCCATCCGCCCACTGCGGAACGGCCCCCTCCAGCTTGTAGTCCTGGCATGGGTGCAATGCCCACTTTGTCTTTGACGGGGCTGTCATCTTTTTGCATCAAAGCCCAGGCGTAGGGCCAGTTGCGCATAAAGAGAGCATTGCCATTTTGGAAAACACCCCGAGAGTCTTCAGGCTCATGGTTCAAAACACCTAAGGGAGAGATGTTGCCAATCCAGCTGGCGGCCATGTCCAAAGCTGCGGCAGCTTCTTTGTTGCGAACTGTAATCTCGCCTGAACTGCTTAAGACTTGCCCACCGCCACTGCCCGCAATCCATTCCAGCGCTTGGCAGGTGAGCCCTTCATCGGCTTTGCCCTGAAACATAAAGCCATGGAAATCTGAGTTGCCACGCGCGCGCTCTGCGGTTTGTATGAGTTTGGCAATGGCGCTGAACTCTTGCCAAGTGTTGGGCACTGGCTGCTTGTAGCGGGCCAGTAAATCCTTTCGGTAATAAAACACGCCCGCATCGGTGTACCAAGGCATCGCCACTAAACGGCCATTGACTGTGTTGCCTTCTATGAGAGATTTGAAGTGCTGACTTTCTTCGCCCTTGGTAAATGGAGACAAATCAAGCAGATGGTCTTTGAGCAATCCGGGCCATACCAAATCAATTTGCAAGACATCAATGTCTTTGGATTTGGCAGCGAACAGTTGGCGGTAAAGCGCCAATTTGTCGGGAACGCTTGAAGGGGGAGAAAAGTTGCGAACGGTATGGCCTGTTTGTTTGGCCCACTCTTGGGCGTACTTAAAGCAATAGCTGACATCTGTGCCGCTAGGGCCGCATGCAACAGTCAGTACGGCTGCTTGTGATGATGTTGAAATCAACAGAAGCGCCCAAGCACTTAATAAAACCGTGGTTATTTTTGAAGACCAAATCATGGTGAGCGAAGTCTCTGAAGAGAGCACATTCTGGATGATTTGGCTGAAAGATGACGAGTTGGCTTCGGCAGTTACTGACTGTATTTATACCGGGCAGTTAAAACTTAGTGCTTAGCTTGGTTAACCAAGCGGGCGAAATATTGACCAGCCAAGCTTCGAATGCTTTGTCGCTGCCAGTAAAAACCGCTACAGCAATGAGCAGCATCGACACACCCAAAAGCACTTTGCCTGTTTGACCCGCTTGCATCATTTGGTTTCGCCATCTGCCTATTGCTGCCCTAGACACTTGACCCAAAATGACAATCGGGAGAGCAGCTCCTAAACCAAAAATACCCATCAATGTTGCAGCATGGGTCAGTTGTGAGCCTTCACTGGCCAAGACAATGGCCGCGCCCAATGTGGGTCCAACGCACGGGCTCCAAACAATTCCCAAAATTAGTCCGATGGCAAATTGCCCCCAAAGCCCGTCGAGTTTCCACCGTGAAAGCAAAGAATTGCCAGCGTTACTGATGCCTGAGGTAGCACTGGCGAAGCGCTGCTGCAATGTACTTGAGAGTAGCAAGATACCCATGATCGCCAGAGCGGCTGCACCCAAATTTCTGAATGTGGATGCATCCAATCCCAAATTGCTTCCGACCCACGCAACAGTAGTGCCAATCACTGCATAAGAGATGGCCAACCCACTCGCCAAAACCAAGGGCGCTCTGGGATGGGTGTTGATGGCTGTGCCCAAAAGAATGGGAATGATCGGGAGAACACATGGCGAGATCGTGGATAAAACGCCCGCCAAGAACCCAAAGCCATAACTGGCAAAACTGAATTCCATGGCGGTTCGATCAATTCAAGGTTTTCTTGTACAAGGCTTCAATGCCATTGCGGGTTGAATCACCCACAGACCGGCCCACTTCTTTACCTCCTTTGAACGAGATGATGGTGCTTTGCATAGTGACTTTGAAATTTTTGAGAAGGTCTTTTTGTGAGTCAAAGTCAATGGTCATCATGGTGACGTCTTTAAATACTGGCATTGCCATCGTTTCCGATTGAATTGGCATTTGCGCTTTGCATGTAGGGCACCAAGGCGCATGGATTGCCAGCACAACGCCTTTGCCCTCTGAATTTAATTTGTCGAACTCAGTTTGTGAAAAAGGTTTGATGTCGCCTGCAAAGCCCAGGGCAGCAAATGCTGTGAGGCTTAAAACCATGACTGACTTGATTAATCTATTGAAGAATTTAGAGCTAGACATTTAGTTACTTTCAAAGTTGTTGTGAGAACTTGGATAGTAGGTTTGTGTCGTCATCAAGAGTTGACTCAGCGTCTCGTCTTGTTGTTCAGCAATCTCAAATCATCCAATGATGGGTACAGATGCTTGGTTTTTGAGCCATTCAGTGGGTGAGCAACCCTGCTTGCGAACAAATGCTCGCGTTAGTGCACTGGAACTGGCGTAGCCCACCTCGTCCACTACATCTTTGAGTCGTCTGCCATTTTTTAATAAGCGTTGGGCCAGCATGATGCGCCATGAGGTCAAGTATTCACCAGGCGTTTCGCCAACAACTTTTCGAAAATGGACTGCAAACCTGGCGCGCGACATGCCTGCCGTATTGGCCAATTCACTAAGACCCCAGTTTTTGACAGGGTCAACTTGTATGGCCAGCAAAGTTTTAGCGAGCTTGAGATCTCTCAACCCAGCCAACATGCCCGTATGCGCCAAATCGTGTGAAACGCAGTAACGAAGCAATTGAATCATTAGAACTTCGCAAAGACGATTGAGGAGTGCCTGCCTGCCATCTTCATTTGTAAATGCTTCAATGACCATTTGATCCAGTATGGACTGGACACCTCCAATGTCTGAAAGCTTTATTGCAATCAGGCTTGGCAGTGAGTCGGTGATGGGATTTTTACCGCCACCACCAAATTGAACGGTACCGCAGACAACGTCAGCGCCCTTGGATTCGTCTGCAATCAATCTGTGACTGCCTGATCTTGGCAAAAACAACAGCGTTGGCTCGTTAATTTGAAGGCTGCGCTGTTCAGCGCCAATGAATTGAACAGGTCCTTGTCGAATGAGGTGAAGGTGGCTGCGCAATTCATTTTTTTCAAATTCATTTCGTCCACATAGATTTCCGACAAAGAAAACACCTGCATGGATGGAAAAGTTGCTTAACATTGAACTTAGTTGATCCATTGATGCATAGTACTCCCACGAAGTATCCAAACGGTGTGAAGTCTGCAATTAATCAAGATGTATTTTCAATTCAATGACCTTTTACTTGAAACGCGTATTCGGTTCGGAGGTTGGTCATCATTAAAATTTAAGCATGATGAATTACCGTAAATTCTTAGCCGTTGGTGCAGTCAGTGTTTTCGTTTGCGCATTACTAGCCGCATGCGTCAGCATGTCACCACGCGCCAACCCCGACTACAACGCTAGCAAACCACACCATCGCCCCGATGGATTTTCCAATCGCTATGCAGAGAGATCCAACAAACCTGGTTTATTGCGTTGGCAATGGGAGCGCATGCGTGATGGTTTGCCAAAGCCGCCAGCCGCCCCTATCGTGGGTGTCAGCCCCGATCTTGATTTGATCAACAGCAACAGCACCCAAGCCAGAGTGACATGGGTGGGCCATTCAACGCTACTGGTGCAAATAGATGGCCTGAATATACTGACAGACCCACATTGGGGAA
>JACCDH010858063.1_pt1 | contig 16199 bp, 12 predicted proteins | sample 7442481 | NCBI WGS metagenome assembly JACCDH01 (sample SAMN15323433, study PRJNA562643) | freshwater metagenome | isolation source: river surface water | place: USA:Blue River Watershed | collected 2017-08-15
GCAAACGCTGGCTGTCGCGGTTGATGCCCGCAGCGCCTCCTCGCTGGCTGAGCTGCCCGCCGACATCAACTGGCTGCGCGAGCAAGGTCATCATGTCGAGGTGGTATTCCTGACTGCGAAGACCGAATCCCTGATCAACCGTTTTTCCGAGACCCGCCGCAGTCACCCGCTGTCACATCGCATCGCGCCCGATGCACAGCCGTCGGACATCCCTACGTTAGTCGAATGTATCTGGCAGGAGCGAGAGATGCTCTCCCCCATCGAGGGTCTGGGACATCTGATCGACACCTCGGGATTATCAGCCAATCAGCTGCGCGCCTGGATCAAAGAGCTGGTGCAAAAGGATGGCCGCCCGCTGTCGCTACTGTTCGAGTCTTTCGCTTTCAAGTTCGGTGTGCCTCTGGATGCTGATCTCGTATTCGATGTGCGCGTCGTGCCCAACCCCTTCTATGACAAAGCGCTGCGACCGCTAACGGGCAGGGACCAGCCGGTGATCGAATTTCTGACCGCCCAACCCGACGCGACAAACCTGCTGGCAGACATCCGCGGCTTCATCGAACGATGGCTGCCCGCCTACCAGCGCGACAATCGCAGCTATCTGACCGTAGCCATAGGCTGCACCGGCGGACAGCACCGGTCGGTGTTCATGGTCGAACAACTCGCGAAACACTTCAAAGATCATGCGCGGGTACTGATCCGCCATCGCGAACTAGACTGAGGCTGTAATGGACAAGTCGGACTGGCTGCCGTTATTCCCGTTGCGAACCGTGCTCTTTCCCGGCGGGGTGCTGCCGCTTCGCGTGTTCGAGACGCGCTATGTTGATATGGTCCGCGATCGCATGAAGCGGGATGCTCCGTTCGGCGTCATCGCGATCCGCTCCGGTGAAGAAGTCGGCAAGGCCGCCGAGCACTGTTCGGTGGGTACGCTCGCGCACATCGTTGAATGGGACATGCCCGAGCTGGGCGTGCTGCAATTGCAGACGCGTGGCGGCGAGCGCTTTCGCGTACTTGAAACGCGCATTCAACCCAGTCAGCTGATCGAGGCGCGGGTTGAAGCACTCCCGCATTCACCACCCACAGATGACGCCGATTCGCTGCAGGTCTGCGCACAAGTGCTCAGCATCGTGATAGGCGATCTGCTGGATCAGGCACGACAAGAAGCAGGTGAAGATTTCATCAATCCGTTCCCGGAACCTTACCAGCTTGACTCTGCAGGCTGGGTTGCCAACCGCTGGAGCGAAATGCTGCCAATCTCTCTCGAACAGAAACAAGCGCTGCTGGAAATCGATGATGAAGGCGCGAGACTGCTTAAAGTCGAGCAATATCTGCGCGAGAATCGGGTGATCTGATACATGGATCTGATACGTGCTGATCCAGCCGATGAATCAGAAATCAAATCATACGCTGTCGAGCAACTTTCTGACCGGCGCAGGCAAACCGGCAGATGACAGTTTTTTCTTCGGCAGCCACTGATAAGAAGACTGCGACGCCTGCAGAAAGCTGCGCGACAAGCTCACGCGTAACGGTGTCACCGTCAGCCTGAAGTGCGTGAATGTGTGCACGAATGGCGTAAGCATTTCGAAGGACTCTAAGTCACCAAATTCTGCCAGCGCTGAAGCCAGTGCCTTTTTGCTGATTTTGCCTGGTACTGGCGTCAGCAATCGGTTCAGCTCAGGCAGCGACAACAAGCCGCCCCAAATGCCGGACGGCGGCCGCTGTTCCAGCAAGATTGCGCCGCGGTGCTCGACCAGCAGCATCACGGTCGATTTTTCTGGCACGGCTTTTTTGGGCTTGCGTACCGGGAGTTCGGCCGTCCGGTCATTCGCATGGGCGACGCAACGCGAGCGCAGCGGGCACGCAGCGCAGTTCGGTCGGCTGCGCACGCAGAGCGTCGCACCCAGATCCATCAGCCCCTGGGTATAGCTTTCGATATCCGTCTCGGGAAGCAGCGCGATCGCTCTTTCCCACAACTGCTTTTCTACTGGCGCGGAACCGGGAAAACCCTCGACCCCGAACACACGGCAAAACACGCGTTTCACGTTTCCATCGAGGATGGCAGCGCGAGTCCCATAAGCAAACGCGGAGATTGCCGCTGCCGTCGAGCGGCCTATGCCAGGCAGGCTGGCCAGCGCTTCCACATCTGCAGGAAAAACGCCGCTGTGCGCGGCCACGATCTGCTGCGCACAGCGATGCAGGTTGCGGGCACGTGTGTAATACCCCAGCCCGCTCCAGAGCGCCATGACGTCCTCGACCGGCGCTGCGGCGAGCGCTCTGACATCCGGGAAGCGTTCAAGAAATCGTGCGTAATAGGGAATGACCGTTGCCACCTGAGTCTGCTGCAGCATGATCTCGGACAGCCAGATGCGATAAGCATCCCGCGTACGCTGCCATGGCAGCTGATGACGGCCATGCTGCTTCTGCCAGCGAATGACCGCTACCGAAAATTGAGGGTCTTCACCGATCGCGTGGTCCGGCCCGACAATGCGCTTCATCGCTGGCAGTGCCCGCAATAGAACGTCGAGCGCTGCCCCTGCACGATACGCTTCACCAGAGCGCTGCACTGCCGGCAGGCTTCGCCCTCCCGGTCATAGACAAAATACGTCTGCTGGAAATATCCGGACTGCCCATCGACGCCGATAAAGTCGCGCAGGCTGCTGCCACCCTGGGCGATCGCCGCTGCCAGCACCCGCTGAATCTCCGCTGCGAGTTTTTCGTAACGTGCAAGCGAAATACGTCGGGCGGCAGTGGTCGGGCGTATGCCCGCATGAAAGAGGCTCTCGCACGCATAGATGTTACCGACGCCCACGACAATATCACCGGCCAGCAGCACTTGCTTGATGGGCGCGGTGCGCGTGCGCGTGGCACGGTAAAGACGCTGAGCGAGATCAGGGCAGCTGAGCGGCTCTGCACCCAGTGCGCGCAATAACAGATGCGATTCAACATCACCCTCTTCTTTCGCATGCCAGAGCAACGCACCAAACCGCCGGGGATCCGTGAAACGCATGCGCGAAGGTCCCAGTACGAGATCGACATGATCATGCTTGCCCGGCGGATGATCGCCCGAGAGCATGCGCAAATGTCCCGACATGCCGAGGTGAATGATCAGTGAACCGTGCTCGAAATGCAGCAGCAAATATTTGCCGCGACGTCCGGTCGACACGACGCGCCGGCGTCGCAGCGTCTGAGCTAGTCCGACGGGAAACGGCCAGCGCAGACCTTCACGGCGCAGGATCACGTCAGTGACGACATGCCCTTCAATGTGCGGCGCGATACCGCGGCGCGTGACTTCAACTTCTGGCAGTTCTGGCATGCTTGGAATGGAAACAGAAGAGATCTCACCGGGGGCACACGGCCTTACCAGCTTTCGTCGTAAAATCGATTTTCGCTCGGTCGACGAGGCAGCACCGAGCCGCCTGCACAGGACAATCTCTTGAAAAATCTCCCATCCATTCTAACGCTCTCTGCCTTGATTGCTCTGTCCGGCCCAATTTATGCGGCAGAGAACCAGGCAGGCAATGAACCTGTCGATGTCCTTCCCGCGGTTGGACTGTCAGAGGAACTGATGTTCCGCTACCTGTCGGCCGAGATCGCGCTTCAGCGCGGGAATGCGTTTGCCGCATACGCGACGATGTTGTCGATAGCGCGCAGTACACACGATCCCAGACTGGCAAGGCGCGCCACCGAGATGGCAATCAGCGGCTCTCTGCCGGCGGAAGCGCTGAAAGCCGCCCGCGTCTGGCACGAAGTCGCACCGCACTCTGAAGAAGCAGCGCAGGTACTGCTGAGTCTGCAGCTGCAATCCAATCAGATCGAGGAAGCAAAACAATCGCTGGCGAAAATGCTCTCTGGCAGCACACCGACGACGCTGCCGGTTGCCATTGGAAACGTACAACGGATGTTGTCTCGCATACCCGACCGCAGCCGTGCCGCAGCACTGCTGAAGGAATTACTGGAACCTTACCGTCATGTGCTCGACGCGCGGCTTGCGCTGGCGCAGATGGCGATGGTCGGGGGTGACCGTGCCGGAGCCAAGAAAGAAATCGGTGAGGCGCTGGCGAAATTCCCTGCCTCCGAAATCGCGGTGCTGATGCTTGCGCAGATCATCGAAGACAAGGCTGAAGCAACGAAAACGCTGTCTGACTTCCTCAAAAAGAACCCAAAGGCGCGCGAAGTCCGTCTGGCCTATTCGCGCATGCTGTTCGAGCAGGGAAAGATCGCCGACGCGAAAAAAGAATTCCAGGTCTTGCTGCAGCAGGCACCGAATGATCAGACCGCGCTGTATGCACTGGGCCTTCTGTCGGCTCAGGCCAACGATATGGCAGACGCTGAAAAATATCTGGCCGCTTATGTGGGCAACCTGAAGGATCAGCCGGATCGCGAGCGTGATGCCACGCAGGCACTGATGGTGCTGGCACAGATCGCCGAAGACCGCAATGACGATGCGGGCGTGATGAAATGGCTGGAGATGGTCCCGACACTCGGGCAGAGTGGCTCGGTGAACGCCACGATCAAGCGGGCACAGCTGCAGTCAAAAGCCGGCAAGCTTGAGGAGGCGCGCAAGCTGCTCAATGAAGCGGACGTGAACAACGACGACGAACGGGTAAGACTGATCATTGGTGAAGCTCAGTTGTTGCGCGATGCCGGCAAGCTGACTGAGGCCCTGCGCCTGATCGAGGATGCCCTGGAACTGTACAAAGACAATATTGACCTGTTGTATGAACTGTCGATGCTGGCAGAAAAAAATCATCAGTTTGATCTGATGGAAAGCACGCTGCGCAAAGTGATCCAGCTCGCACCGGACAGCCAGCACGCGTATAACGCGCTTGGCTATTCACTGGCGGACCGCAACCTCCGCTTGCAGGAGGCACATGACCTGATCCAGAAAGCCCTTTCGCTCGCCCCCGAAGACCCGTTCATCATGGACAGCATGGGCTGGGTCGAATTCAGGCTTGGCCGGCTTGAAAAGGCGGAAGAGCTGCTACGACGGGCTTTCGCGATCAAGGCCGATCCGGAGATCGCCGCGCACCTCGGTGAAGTGCTCTGGGTGCTCGGACGCGAAGAAGAGGCCAGGAAGCTCTGGCGCAATGTGGGCGGCAAAGATCCCAAGAACGATACCCTCAAGAGCACCTTGAAGCGCCTTCAGGTCAAGCTCTGAGCGTCTGACCTAGCATGCACAAGCTGACAGGGCTGACCCTTTTGCCATTGGCGGCGCTGATCGCCCTGTTCACGCTCGAAGGCTGCAGCACCATGACGCCGCCTTCTTCGTCTGAAGCGCATTTGCAGCAGCCGTATCACGAACGCATTACCGTCAGCGGACGATTCTCGGTCAGCTATCAGCACGAAGGCAAACCGGAGAACGTACAGGGGCGTTTTCAGTGGAACCAGCGCGGCGATGATATCGATATCGACCTGCTCTCACCCCTCGGGCAGACACTGGCCAGAATACGCGTGGCACCCGGTCTTGCCCTGCTTGAGCGTCCCGGGAAACAGACGCAGTCGGCGATCAATGCCAGCGAACTGACGGAGCACATGCTGGGCTGGGCGATGCCCGCTGATGGACTGCGCTACTGGCTGCAGGGTTTCTCGCAGACCGGATCAGCCACCCACAGACTTAGCCGACAAACAGAAGGTGAAACCATGGTGGCCGAGGGCTGGCAGGTGCGTTTTGTCAGCTGGAAGCCCTTGCCGGATGGCAGCCGCCCCGGGCGCATTGATCTGGCCCGCCTGCCCTCCGCTGCCGGGGAGCTGTCGCTTCGCCTCGTGATCGACGCCTGGGAGCCACGCTGATGAAGGCTACCGCGTTCCTGCATGACTGCCCGGCACCAGCCAAGCTGAATCTCTTTCTGCATGTCGTCGGCCGGCGCGAGGATGGCTACCACCTGCTGCAGTCGGTATTCCAGCTGACCGACCTGTGCGACAGACTGCACTTCGATCTGCGCGAGGATGAGCGCATCGTTCGAATCACCGAAGTCGAAGGCGTGCCGCAGGAACAAGACCTGATCGTCCGTGCTGCGCGAGCGTTGCAGAAAGTGGCAGCAGCCCGGGGCATTGATGCGCGAGGTGTTGACATTCGCATCGACAAACAGATTCCGATGGGCGGGGGTCTTGGCGGCGGCTCGTCGGATGCGGCGACCACCCTGATGGCGCTGAATGCTCTGTGGGGGCTGGGCTTGTCCCGCGACGCGTTGATGTCCATCGGAGTGACGCTGGGCGCTGATGTGCCCTTCTTCCTGCTTGGGCAAAATGCCTTTGTCGAAGGCATTGGCGAGCAACTGACACCGATCGAGACACCGGATGGCTGGTTCGTGGTGATCCACCCGGGAGTGGCAGTGCCGACCCCCGTGATCTTCGGCGCCCCCGAATTGACACGAGACACCAAAGTCGTCAAAATAGCGGACTTTTCTGCGAGCCCTGTTGGCTTCGGAAAAAATGATTTGCAACCAGTCGCTGCGCGCGCATTTCCCGCAGTCTCGGACGCCCTGAAATGGTTGTCCCGGCATGGCGAAGCGCGGATGACGGGCTCCGGCGCCTGCGTGTTCTGCCAGTTTGGCTCCGAACCCGAGGCAGAGGCAGTGCTCCAAGCCGTACCCTCTGGCTGGCGCGGCTGGCTGGTCAGGGCCTTGCCCCGGCACCCGCTGGAATTGCAGTCATAAATGAATTCGTCTCTGCGGAAACCTCCGCCGGACAAACGGTTGTGTAGGGGAATCGCCAAGTTGGTTAAGGCACTGGATTTTGATTCCAGCATTCCAAGGTTCGACTCCTTGTTCCCCTGCCATTTGATTCTGCGGTCACCGGTCAAGGCCGGGCCGCAATGATACAAAAAACGTAACGCACTCCATGAAGCCGCCAACGCGGGGACTCCCCGGCCTTGGCGGCTTTTAAAACTTTAACGCACTGTAGTCAGGGAATCCATGGTCCACGAGAACCTGATGGTTTTTACCGGTAACGCCAATCCGGAACTCGCTGCAGGCGTCGCCGTCCAGCTGGGAATCCCCGTCGGCAAGGCTGTGGTGACTCGCTTCTCCGATGGCGAGATCATGGTCGAAATCAATGAGAATGTGCGCGGCAAAGATGTGTTCGTGCTGCAGTCGACCTGCGCGCCGACCAATGATCATCTGATGGAAGTGATGCTGATGGTCGATGCGCTCAAGCGCGCCTCAGCAGGCCGAATCACCGCCGTGGTGCCCTATTTCGGTTACTCGCGTCAGGATCGCCGGCCGCGCTCGGCGCGCGTGGCGATCTCGGCCAAGGTCGTTGCCAACATGCTGCAGGAGGCCGGTGTTGAGCGCGTGCTGATCATGGATCTGCATGCGGATCAGATTCAGGGATTCTTCGATATCCCGGTAGACAACATCTATGCGTCGCCCATCCTGTTATCCGACCTGGTGGGCAAAAGTTATGATGATCTGCTGGTGGTATCGCCCGATGTGGGTGGGGTAGTTCGCGCTCGTGCACTGGCAAAACGCCTCAATTGCGACCTGGCCATTATCGACAAGCGGCGCCCGAAGGCGAATGTGTCCGAAGTAATGAACGTAATCGGCGAGGTCGAAGGACGCAATTGCGTGATCATGGATGACATGGTTGACACCGCCGGTACCCTGACCAAGGCAGCGGAAGTACTGAAAGCGCGCGGCGCGAAAAAAGTCGTTGCTTACTGCACGCACGCGGTGCTGTCCGGCACTGCAGTGGACAGGATAGCCAAATCACCGCTGGATGAGCTGGTCGTCACCGATACGATACCGCTCTCAGCTGAGGCGAAAAAGGTCTCGAAAATCAGGCAGCTGTCCTGCGCACCGCTGCTGGCCGAGACCATACGCCGTATCAGCAAGGGAGACTCGGTGATGTCACTGTTTGCCGAAGATGAGGCAGGCAGTCAGCAGGAACAGTAAGCGTTTATTGAATGCGGCGCCTTGCGGTTGCAACGCAATGCGCCTTTTGAGGTCCCCTGGTCGCGGGGGATCAAAACCCAGGGGCGAAAGCCCAATCAGGAGTCAATATGAAAGTTGTTGCATTCCCACGCAATGAGCAGGGGTCCGGAGCGAGCCGCCGCCTGCGCAGAGCTGGACAAACCCCCGGCATCATTTATGGTGGCACGGCCGCGCCTGTGAATATCTCGCTGGATCACAATGCGCTGTTTCATGCGCTGAAGAAGGAAGCCTTCCACTCGTCCATTCTGGACATGGAAGTCGACGGCAAGGCAGAGAAAGTGCTGCTGCGTGATTTCCAGATGCATGCGTTCAAGCCGCTGGTGCTGCACGCCGATTTCCAGCGCGTGGATCCGAAGCAGAAGATTCACATGAAAGTGCCGCTGCATTTCGTGAATGCTGACGTGGCACCTGCAGTAAAGCTCGCCGGCGGCATCATCAGCCACGTGCTCAACGAACTCGATATCAGCTGTCTGCCGAAAGACCTGCCTGAGTTCATCGAAGTTGATCTCTCTGGTATGCAGGCTGGTACATCGCTGCACGTCTCAGATCTCAAACTGCCCGCTGGTGTCGTTGCGATTCAGGCGAAAGAAAACCCCACTGTCGCTACTGCGACTGTGCCGGGTGGCGCCAAGGGTGATGCAGCGCCCGCCGAGGAAGCAAAGTAATCCTTCCGAAGCACGATCAAAGCCCGTCAGTCGACGGGCTTTTTTTCTGTGCTGCTTGGCGGACACATGTTCGTTACTGCAGGATAATTACGTTATTCAAGCCCGCCACTCATCATGTCTGTACGCCTGATCGCTGGTCTCGGCAACCCGGGAACCGACTATGAACAAACCCGCCATAACGCTGGATTCTGGCTGGTTGACCAGCTCGCGCACGGCCAGCTGCGCCGGGAAACGCGTTTTTCCGGACTAGCCTTTAAATGCAAAATCTCCGGAGAGGACATTTGGCTGCTTGAACCCCAGACCTTCATGAACCGCTCGGGACAATCGGTCGCCGCACTCGCCCGGTTTTACAAAATCGAACCTGAACAGATACTGGTAGTTCACGACGAACTCGATCTCGATCCGGGCATTGCCAGGCTCAAGAAAGGCGGCTCTCCGGGTGGCCATAATGGCCTCAAGGACATCGATAGTGCGCTGGGCACGCGAGACTATTGGCGTCTGCGGCTGGGCATCGGTCATCCGCGCACTCTGGGCTTACAACAGGCAGTAGTAGATTTTGTGCTGCATCGCCCAAGAGCTGAAGAGCAGACGCTGATCGATCGTGCAATGGAAAGAAGCCTGAACATCATTCCCCTGCTATGCGAAGGTCGCTTCGAGCAGGCGATGAAGGAATTGCATACCGATCCCAAACCGGCGCGTCCTGCGCAGGCCCCCGAATCCTGACGACTCGTCATCCACATCTGCTGTTGCATATAACGCCATCAACGCGCATTCCTGAAAAACTGCATGCTCCGCTGTGTGCGCGCAGGCAGGCAAAGATTAATTCTCCCCGGCAAATATATCGGCGTGCTGCATCACGCTGCGATCAGCAGTCCTTGATTTACTGGATCCAGTGACTAAAACGTCAGAAGAGGTTGGGTATTCAGCCACTTTCTAAGCAATATCAAATTCATTGATCGTCCAAAATGAAAAAATTCGCTGATTGCTGGTTTGAATTTTGTCGTTATCGGCAGATTGACGCTTATCGTCTTTCAACGATTTGTCCGGAGTCGGGTGTTTTTATTTCCTCAGAAAAAAAGCTTAATCAGGCAAAAAATCCGGCCAGCAATGTCGATTATTTTCTTAAAAAATTGTAAAAATTCGATTCTATTTCGATAACTCTTGATTTATACTGTTTAGCCTGACAAACGCGTATCGTTGCGCCGATGTTGAAGCAAGGAAACCATCGATGGGGATTAACATGAGCTCTTACAAGGAACTTCAAAACCAGATTGAACGACTGCAAAAAGAGGCCGAGCAGGCCCGTAAAACTGAGCTATCAAATGCTATTGCAGACATTCAATCGAAAATGCGCGAATTTGGCATCTCGCCAGAAGATCTCGGTATCGGAGTACGCGGCAAGCGTCCGCAAAAGACCGTGCGCAAACCCGTTGCACCGAAATATAAAAATGACGATACCGGTGAAACCTGGAGTGGCCGGGGAAAACCGCCGAAATGGATGGCGGGACGTGACAAAGCACAGTTTCTTATCCGCGCCTGAATGATGTTTCAGTCAACAGCCTGATTGATAAAAAATCAAATTGAACGAATGTCGCTCAGCGACGTTTGAAATATTCAACTGATTTTCAGAAATGAACTAGCCGCCTTCGGGCGGCATATTTTTTCATTCTTCTGATAAATTTCAGTTTCGCGCACACTACCGATACAGCGGTTTTGTGACAGACAAAAACAGAATCCGTAAATCCAGCCACAGACTCCGGCGCTCAAGATAATTTTGCGCATAATCGAGACGGCGCGGTAACACCTTCTCGACATACGCCTGCTCCAGATCATCACCTGACAGATTGGCCAGCAACTTCGATTCGTCATCGAACTTTATGGTCGCCAGATCGAACAGGCCTGGCTTGACCGATAAGACCTGTTTCCTGACATCGCCGGGGTAGCATCCCACATAGCGCGGTAATTCCACCCTCGGTCCGACAAGGGAAAAATCGCCGCGCACCACATTGATCAGCAATGGCCATTGCGCAATACCTGTGCGACGCAAAAGCGCTCCCACGCGGGTGATCTCTTCCCCCTGACATCCCGCGACAGTCTCCATCGCCTCCGGGTCAGCAATGGCAGTGCGGAATTCCCATACCTTGACCATGCGGCCGTTCCGCCCGACACGATGCGAGCGCCGCAGGACCGGTGCGGGAGACTCCAGACGCAGCAAGCCCAGAACGAGCAGGGAAAGGGGCGCGAGCAGCAATAGCGCCAGCAAGCTGAAGCTGATGTCGATCAATCGTTTCATGTTCTCAATAGGATGGTTTTGAAATGGCAGGTAAGAATTGCACCGGGACGTTCCCGTAGCGCTATTCCCTACCCTGCGCATCCGGCACCTTAACATTTCCTCAGGCACCGGGACTTATCTTCGGGAATGAAGGCGCGGCATCCCGATACAATAGCGGCTTTGCCGGGCGTAACGCGTCTGCGTCCGCCTTATCTCTGCCGAGGTTGAATTTTGAAGATAGCGATAGCGGGTTGCGGTTACGTGGGTTTATCAATGGCGGTGCTGCTGGCGCAGCGCCATGAAATCGTGGCTTACGACCTGAGCGAATCACGGGTAGAACAGATCAACCGCAAGCAGTCGCCGATCAAAGATCCCGATATCGAGCATTACCTCAGCACCTTGTCGCTGAACCTGCGCGCAACGACCGATCCGAAGGAAGCCTTTACCAACGCGACTTTCGTCATCGTGGGCACGCCAACGGATTACGATCCCAAAACGAATTATTTCGATACCCGTTCCGTCGAGTCCGTCATTGAGTCGGTCAAAGCCATCAATCCGGATGCGCATGTCGTCATCAAGTCCACCATTCCTGTGGGCTTCACCGCCCGCATGCTGGACAAGCACCGGCCGCTGAACATCATCTTTTCACCGGAATTCCTGCGTGAAGGCCGTGCGCTGTATGACAACCTGCACCCGTCACGCATCGTGATCGGCAGTGCAACTGAAGCTGGCAAAACCTTCGCCGGCTTGCTCAAAGAAGCCGCACTGAAAAAAGATGCCCCGGTCTTGTTCATGGGTCCGACCGAGGCCGAGGCGGTCAAGCTCTTTGCCAATACTTTCCTTGCGATGCGGGTCGCGTTCTTCAATGAGCTCGATACCTACGCAGCCAGCCACGGGCTCGACACCCGACCGATCATTGATGGTGTGAGCCTCGATCCGCGTATTGGCAATTACTACAACAATCCGTCGTTTGGCTACGGTGGCTACTGCCTGCCCAAAGACACCAAACAGATGCTGGCCAACTACCAGGACGTGCCGCAGAACCTGATCCGGGCCATTGTGGATTCCAACAGCACTCGCAAGGATTTCGTGGCTGAGAGCATCCTCGCGCGTCATCCCAAGACCGTGGGCATTTACCGGCTGACGATGAAAGCGGGTTCAGACAATTTCCGCTCGTCCAGCATTCAGGGGATCATGAAACGCATCAAGGCCAAAGGGGTGGAGGTGATCGTTTATGAGCCAGCGATCACGGAATCGGAATTTTTCCGCTCACGGGTCATGCAAGACCTCAAGTCCTTCAAGCAGCAAGCCGATGTGATTGTGGCCAATCGCATTACGGAAGATCTGGCCGACGTACTCGACAAGGTCTACAGCCGGGATCTGTTTGGCGGGGATTGAGACGAGTAGCCGCAAAGGCGCAGGGTAGTCCGTGCTCATTTGGCCAAATTAATGTAAGTGTGCGCACACATTTAAAATTCCTTCGATTCTCACTCTTTGATCCTTCGCGATCTGCAGTACTCAACAGGATCTTTCTATTACTGTAAGTAAATGGTGTAAAGAAAGCCAGCCCCGGGTCGATTAACCGATGGAGTACTGGTGAGGCCCGTTGGCGGCCAGTCCGTGCTCACACATTAATCGAACCCAGCTGGCGGATCCCATGAGCGTCTTTGCGGATTTAACGGATAAACAGGTAGAGGCATTCACCACGGCCCAGATCGCCGCGCTGTCAACAGCGCAGATCGCGGTGCTCGGTGCCGACCTCGGTCGCCTGACGTCACTGCAGACCTCGGCGCTCACGCCGACCCAGATCCGCGCGATCGACGATCCCGCTCAGTTCAGCTCGAAAAATATCGCAGGCCTGTCCGCGCGCCAGCTGTCTGCATTTACCGATGCGCAACTGGCCAAGCTGACAGGCACCCAGCTCAACGCACTGAAATCGGGCCAGATCAGTGGCTTCACCACAGGGCAGATCGCCAAGTTCAGTGCGGATCAGATCGCAACATTCAAAGATGCTGAGGTCGTGGGTTTCACCACGGCCCAGATTGCCGCGCTATCTCCTGAGCAGGCGGCAGCATTTACTACTGGCCAGCTGACCAAGCTGACCGCTGCTCAGATCCCAGCTTTCAAGCCCGCAGCGATTGCACAGCTGACAGCCACCGGCCAGGTACCCGCACTCAAATCCGAGCAACTGGCAGCGCTCAAACTTGCTCAGCTAGCTGCGATGACCGCCGAGCAGGTCGCCGCGCTGGCGACCGGCGCCATTCCTGGCCTGACGAATCAGCAGGTTGCCGCGCTGACCGTTGGCGATACAGGGCAGCTGCGCGCCCTCACGCCGACCCAGATCGCCAAGATGGCATCGAATCAGATCGGCGCGTTGACAGCAAACCAGATTAAAGCGCTGAGCCCGGAGCAAGCGGGTGCAATTGAAGCGGCTGATCTTCCAGCGATGACGAAAGATGCTGCTGGAGCGCTCTCTGCGGAGCAGCTGGCAGCGATGAAGGCACTGCTCAGTAAATTCACCACCGCCCAGATACCCGCGCTCAAACCAGGCGTTCTGCAAGAACTCGACAGCTCGCTGTTCGCTGAGCTCAAATCAGAACAACTCGCAGCGCTGACACCGACTCAACTGGCAAAGATTTCCGCCGCACAGCTGGGCGGTATTTCAGCGGATGCGATCAAGGGTCTGACACCCGCGCAACTGAAGCTGCTCACCCCCGGCGAGACCGGCCAGCTGAATGGCCTGACCGCAGATCAGATCGCGAAAATGACGTCGACTCAGCTACCCGCGTTGACGGCGACCCAGATCGCGAAAATGACCCCTGATCAGATCAAGGGCATCGACCCCGCTGTACTGGCCAAGATGACCAACGGTCAGATCGCCGCGCTAACACGCGACGAAATTGCCGCCATGACAACCAAGCAAGTGGCGGCGATCACCACTGCCCAGATCAAAGTCATGTCGGGCGATCAGCTTCGCGCGTTTACGGTCGAGCAATTGAAAAGCATTCCCGCGGATAACCTGGCAGCGCTGACCAACGCCCAGATCAAGGCGCTTGCGGAGCTGAGCGCCGACGAGATAAAACAGCTGAGCGGTGACGAACTGGCGACCTATCTGAACGCCAACCCGATTACTGGCGTACCACCGGCCACCATTGGCGGCTTGACCGCAGACCAGCTGTCCAGCCTCAATACAGCTCAGATCACGGCCATGAGCAATGCTCAGGTCGCAGCGATCAGCACCGAATCTCTGGCTGCGATCGACAGTGAGCTGCTGACAGCCACACTCAAGCCTGACCAGATTAAGGCATTGACCACAGCGCAGATGACAGCGCTGACTGAAAATGCCCTGCGCGGGCTGGATAAGAAAATACTTTCTCTCACAGACGCGAATTTCGCGGCACTGGATGCGGATCAGCTCAATGCACTTTCAGATAGTCAGATGACGATGCTGACGCCGCGGCAGATCGCATTGATCACGAATGACGAGTTGAACGTGATTGCGCTCGATAAGCTGGCTGCTCCGCAGATCGGTGCGCTGCGCCCTGCGCAAATTCAGGCGTTGTCCGCAGAGGCACTTGCGAAAATCACACCAGCTGCAATCCAAGGATGGACTGCGGATCAGATCAGACTGCTGCTACCCACCCAAATCGAGAAGCTTTCGCCAGAACAGATCGGCGGCATCCGTGCAACCAGCCTTGGCGGCCTGGTGCCAGAGACCATCGCACAGCTTGACGCCGCGCAGCTCGCCGGCCTCACCACCTCTCAGATACCCAGGTTGAGCGCCTCTCAGGTGCGGGCCATGGGCCTCGAAGTGAGCGGCTTGAGCACGACTCAGATCAGCGCAATGAACCTTCAGCAACTGGCAGGCATGACCTCCGACCAGCTCGACAGCCTGTCTCCTGAACAAATCACCGCAATCAAGCCTGCTGCAATCGCCGGACTTTCTGCAGACAGCATCGGCAGCCTGAGTACCCTGCAAGTAGCAGGCATGACTCCCGCACAGCTGAGCAAGCTGACGAAATGCCAAATACAGGCGATGGATCCCAGCGACATCGCAGCGATTTCTGCTGACAGCATTTCGGGACTCGAGCAGCGCCAGATCAGTGCACTGACGAGCGCTCAGCTCACGCAACTGACGGCAGATCAAATTGCCGCAATGAAGCCCGTTCAGTTGACGTCGTTCACCGGGGCGCAGCTGGCACTCTTGTCGAATGATCAGATCAGCGCGATGACACCAGCCCAAATCAAAGGTATCGCGCCGGCTTCCATCCCCAGCCTGACGGAAAGCCAGATCGGCGCGCTGGGTGCTGACAAGCTCAATGCACTGACACAGGCACAGCTGCAGTCGCTGACCCCAAGTCAGCTCTCGTGGCTTCCCAAGGAAGACCTTCAGCAGATGTCCGCCAGCGTGATCTCGCTACTGACACCCAAGCAACTGGGATCGCTGACCACGGATCAGCTGGCGATCATGAATTACCAGCAGCTGGATTCCCTCGCTTATGCTCAGAAACTGGGCTTACTTACCAAAGCACAGGTGGCTGCGATTGATCCGATTACGATGGGAAGCCTGGATAAATCCACCATCACCAAGTTCAGCGCAGTACAGGTAGGTTCGTTTACGCCGGACCAGGTCGCCGCATTGACGCCATCCCAAATCGTGGCCATCGACGCCACCGACATCCGCGCAATGAACGCTGCACAGATTGCAGCGATGACACCGGCGCAGGCGGCGGTGCTGACCACGGCACAGATTTTCAACCTGGGCAGCAAGCTGGTTCGCGCACTCAGCGTTGAGGCGCTGGCTAACATGTCTGTCACACAGATCGCCAGCCTCAGCGGCAGCCAGGTTGCCAACCTCACGATGGAACAGGCCGACTCGCTGGTTGATGAACAAGTACTTGCGCTGGGCAGCAAAGCAGACAACCTGTTCTTCAGCCCGATAGTGCTAGATCTGAACAAGAGCAGTACGCTCAGCATATCGGCGGACAATGGCACGCGTTTCGACCTGAAAGCTACTGGCTCTCTGCTGAAAACCGGTTGGGTGGAATCCGGCGATGGCTTGCTGGCCATAGATCGTAATGGTGATGGCATTATTAATGATGGTTCGGAACTGTTCGGCAACAGCACCAAACTCCCAAACGGCAAATCGGCCGCCGACGGCTACACAGCACTGGCTGCACTGGATGCCAACCGTGATAGATTGATCGATGCGAAAGACGCCGCATGGAACAAACTCAAGGTCTGGATGGACCAGAACGCCGATGGCCGCACCGACGCGGGTGAGCTTATTTCGCTGTCCGAGGCAGGCGTGACATCGCTGAAACTCAATGCCAA
>JACCDH010452682.1_pt1 | contig 16194 bp, 13 predicted proteins | sample 7442481 | NCBI WGS metagenome assembly JACCDH01 (sample SAMN15323433, study PRJNA562643) | freshwater metagenome | isolation source: river surface water | place: USA:Blue River Watershed | collected 2017-08-15
CGACGTGATCTTCATTCCGCCCATCGGCAAGACCGTGGGCATTGCCGGCGAAGTGCGCCGCCCCGCCATCTATGAACTGAAGGACGAAACCAGCCCCGCCGACATCCTGGCGCTTTCCGGCGGCCTGAACCCCACCGCCTTCCCGCGCGCCTCGCGCATCGAACGCATCAACCAGGACGGCGAGCGCACCGTGGTGGACGTGGACCTGAGCCCCGGCAGCGCGCCCGACCCGACGCTGGCCGACGGCGACGTGATCCAGGTGTATTCCGTGCTCGACCAGGTGGAAAGCATCGTGCAGCTCAACGGCCACGTGCAGCGCCCTGGCACCTTCCAGTGGCGCGACGGCCTGCGCGTGAGCGATGTGATTCCCGGCATCAACGCCATGCTGCCCAACCCAGACCTGGAATACGCCCTGATTGCCCGCGAGATCGAGCCCACGCGTCGCATCGAACTGCTTTACGTGAACCTGGGCCAGGCCATCACAGCGCCGGGCTCGGCGGCCGACTTGCTGCTGCAGCCGCGCGATCAACTGCTGACGTTTGGCGCCAGCCAGTCACGGCAGGGGCAAGTGGCCGGCCTGCTCGACCGCTTGCGCAGCCAGGCCAATTTCGAGAACCCGCCCTTGATTGTGGAAGTCACGGGCAATGTGCGCTTCCCCGGCGAATACCCGCTGGTGCGCGACATGACGCTGGATGACGCCATCCGCTTCGCGGGCGGCCTGGGCGCCAACACCGACCTGGATTATCTGCTGGTGGAACGCCGCGTGGACCGACGCGGCAGCATCGACGTGCTGGAGAACACGCTGGACCCCGCTACCCTGCGCGCCGGCAACCCGCAAGGCCTGCAGGAGCAGGACAGGGTGTTGGTGTTCAACGCCAACCAAGGCCGTGACGGCCTGCTGAGCCAGACGCTGGAACGCTTGCGGGCGCAGGCCAGCACCAGCAGCCCCACACGCATTGTGAGTGTGACCGGGCGGGTGCGGCACCCGGGGGCTTACCCGCTCACGGCGAACATGAGTGTGGGCCGCTTGCTGCAGATTGCCGGCGGGCTGACGGAAAGCGCCGAGGCGCGCGACGCCGAGGTCACCCGCTATGACGCCGAACCCAATGTGGGCCGCGTGGTGGGGCATGTGCCTATCAATCTGCAAACGGGCGGAGCAGGGGGGCGCGACCTGGCGCTGTCACCGTTTGACCAACTCGTGGTGCGGCAGATGCCCAACTGGACGGACTACGAAACCGTGACCATTGAGGGCGAGGTAAATTCCCCTGGAACCTACACCATCACCAAGGACGACACGCTCAGTAGTCTCATTGCCCGCGCAGGTGGACTAAGCCCACAGGCCGACCCGCGCGCTGCCATCTTCCTGCGCGAAGAGCTGCGCCGTAACGAGCAGCGCATGTTGGAGGAATTCAGAGACACGCTGGAGCGGGATATCGTCACCAATCAACTGCAGGGCTCCAATAGTAGTACATTGACAGCGCCCGCAAGCGGGGGCTCCACCGAGATCATTGCCATGCTGGACCGTATCAGCACGGTGACGGCCACGGGCCGTCTGGTGATCGACCTACCCGCCATCCTCGGCGGCGGATTGTTTACGGCAGAGGACCCGATTCTGCGTAATGGTGACCGTTTGTTGATTCCGCGCACGCAACAGGAGATCAGCGTGATTGGCGAAGTCTTCCAGCCCACTTCGCATTTGTTCGATGCACGCATGGGCGTGGCCGAATACATCGACCGCAGCGGTGGCTATACCGAATTGGCCGATCGCCGAAATGTCTACATCATCAAGGCCAGCGGCCAGGTGATCTCCTATGGCGATACGCGCTGGTTCTTTGAGGAAAGCTCCAGGCTGGGGGCAGGGGACACCATCATCGTGCCCTTCCGCGCCGAGCGCACGAATTACCTGCAGAATTGGTCCAGCATCACGCAGATTCTTTTCAATATCTCGACAACGTTGTTGGCGATTGAGCGCGTGAGGGAATAGTCATGAACTTAGATTCCAACGCTGCTAATTCGGAAAGCCAGATTGATTTGCGAGAATTGTGGAATATTCTATGGTCAGAGCGATGGCAACTTACTGGATTTACAGTGATTTTTTTGATCGCTTCAATTACCTATGTCTTGCTAAAAGCAGATATATATCGTGCGGAAGCGGTACTTGCTCCAGCTGAAACGCGCCAATCGGGTAACCCTCTTACTAGTCAATTAGGAGGTGCGGCCGCATTAATTGGTATTGATGTTGGTACTCAAGATGGAGGTCGCATTACAAACGCACTTGCGATATTAAGATCTCGCGACTTTATTAGTCGTTTTATCAAAAGCCACGATATTCTGGTGCCACTATTTGCTGGTGAATGGGACCATTCTCATGGAGGTAGAATTGACCCAGATATATACGATGTTAATACCAAAGAATGGCTGCGAGATAGTGGTGAACCTACGGAATTAGAAGCGTACAGAGCATTCAGTGAAAATTTACTAATTTCCCAAGATCCGGTATCCGGAATTGTCCGAGTTGCTTTTGATTGGCATGACCCCGAGTTAGCTGCCGTCTGGGTCAATCAAATGATTGCAGACATAAATCAGAGAATAAAAGCCTCAGATGTCGAAGAAGCCAGTGATGCTATTGCGTACTTGCGCTCTCAACTTGAAACAACTCAATTAGTAGAAATGCAAAGAGTTTTTTACCAATTAATTGAAACCCAAACACGAGTTACGATGCTTGCAGATGTGCGAGATGAATATGTCTTTCAAGTGATTGATCCCGCCGTGGTTTCAGATCAAAAAATTGCTCCCCAGCGTATGCTGATAATAATTATCGGGACCTTGGCAGGAGGTATGATTTCGTTGATGTATTTATTTCTACGCAGAGCATTTAAATTAAATTGATAAAATTCAATGGCTATGTGTTGCTGCGTGGGGTGTGCAATTTCTTTATGCAATTTGAAATTACTGCGATCGCAGTAGTTAGTGGCAGTCAATTAATTTATTAGTAAAAAATCTACTGGAAATCTCCTTAAATTTAAACGATCCCTGATCTACTTTAAATCGCGAAGATTAAAATGAAGCCAGCTTATATTCATCCTACTGCGGACGTCAAATCTTCAGATATTGGCGATAACTCAAGAATTTGGCAATTTTGCGTAGTTCTCCCCGGCGCTAGAATTGGTGAAGAAGCAAATATATGTTCACATTGTTTTATTGAAAATAATGTTAAAGTAGGAGATCGAGTAACAGTTAAATCAGGAGTGCAATTATGGGATGGACTAACTATTGGAAACGACGTTTTTATCGGGCCTAACGTTAGTTTTACTAATGATATGTACCCTAAAAGCAAACAATATCAAGATCACGTGTTGAAAACTGAGATTGATGATTGGGTTTCTATTGGGGCTGGTGCGGTAATTTTACCGGGGATCAAGTTGGGGATGCATTCTATGATAGGCGCTGGTGCAGTGGTTACTAGATCCGTTCCTCCCTATGCAATTGTAGTCGGAAATCCAGCAAAGATTGTTGGATATGTAGATGCCAAACTAGATACGAGTCAGCAGGGCCACGCCAATAATAGGAAAGACATTGGCGCATCTTCGCTCTGTAAAGTCACAGGCGTATCTCTCATCAAACTTCCCAATATAATAGACATTCGAGGTAACTTATCCGTCGGAGAGTTTGAGAGAGAAGTCCCTTTTTCGGTAAAAAGATACTTCATCGTTTTTGGTGTTCCAAGCGTCGAAACCCGAGGTGAGCATGCTCATCGAGAATGTCATCAATTCTTAGTTTGTGTAAATGGAAATGTCTCCGTTGTAGCAGATGATGGTAGTAATCGTGAAGAATTTTTGCTCGATAGGCCAAATATTGGACTGTACTTGCCTCCGATGACTTGGGGTATTCAGTATAAGTATTCCTCGGATGCAGTGTTGTTGGTTTTTGCGTCTCACTATTACAATTCCGATGACTACATTAGAGACTACGCGCTCTTTCTCAAGGAAAGTAGAAAATGTCTGTAGTTCCATTTTTGGACTTAAGAAAAATTAATGCATTATTGCGTGATGAGATTATCGACGCGTGTACTCGAGTAGTTGACTCCGGTTGGTATATTCAAGGAAGTGAAGTAAAAGCATTTGAAAGTGAGTTTGCGAGTTATTGTGGAACCGCGCATTGTATCGGAGTAGCGAATGGGTTGGATGCGCTAACGCTTACACTAAGAGCATGGAAGCAGTTAGGAAAGCTGCAAGATGGCGATGAGGTTATAGTTCCAGCTAATACATACATAGCGAGTATTCTCGCAATCACCGAGAACAACCTAACCCCAGTTCTTGTAGAGCCAGATGTAAAAAACTTCAACCTCTGTCCAAACAATGCTGCCCTCGCAATTACCCCCAAAACCAAGGTCATTCTTCCTGTCCATTTGTACGGCCAGTTAGCAGATATGCCAACAATAATGGATTTGGCGAAGAAGCATAATTTACTTGTTTTGGAAGATGCAGCCCAAGCGCACGGAGCTAAAATTGGTCAAAAAAAGGCTGGTAGTTGGGGGCATGCAGCTGGTTTTAGCTTCTACCCTGGGAAAAATCTAGGTGCTCTAGGTGATGCTGGCGCTATCACCACTAGCGATGAAGAGCTATCTATAACAATAAGAGCTCTCGCAAACTACGGTAGTTCAAAAAAATATGAAAATATTTATCAAGGTGTAAATAGTCGACTTGACGAACTTCAAGCTGCAATACTTAGAGTTAAGCTAAAATACCTTGATGTCAGTATCCACCATCGGCGAGCTATAGCGAATAAATATATAGAAAATATAAAAAATAGTGTTATCCAACTACCTAATTGTTTTCGTTCTGAGCAGCACGTTTGGCATTTATTTGTGGTACGCGCTTTGAATAGAGAAAAGCTCCAGCGGCATCTATTCGAACAAGAAGTTCAGTCCATGATTCACTATCCTATCCCGCCTCATAAGCAGCGCGCCTATTGGATGTGCAATTTTGCTGATCTTCCTATTACTGAAAAAATCCATCAGGAAGTGGTTAGCTTGCCAATTGGCCCGCATTTGGACGAATCCGATGTTTTGAGGGTGATCGAATCTTGTAATAAATTTGTTAACATGTGCGATTCTTGAATATGGCTAATAAATATGCTAAGTATTTTTCCCATCTCCTTTTACGCCTGTTTCAGAGAATAAGAATATTACTTTATCTATTATTTAGTAGCGCCAATGTAAGTGGAAAGGTTATTCGAAAGCAGCCAGTACTATTAATTGGAAGAGGATCGATTAAATTTCACGGCGCTGTGGTCATTGGGGTTCTTCCTTCCCCTAATTTTCTTACAAGTTACGCCCATATCGAGGCTCGCAAAGCTAGTGCGAAGATAGAGATAGGGTATGGTACTCGTATCAATAATAATTTCTGCGCAATCGCCGAACATACCTATATATCAATTGGTGAGAACTGCCGGATCGGTCATGATGTAGAAATTTTAGACAGTGATTTTCATGGGCTAGAAGTTAAAAATAGAGACAAATCTAATTTCAATTTAGCGAAACCTGTGGTTATTGGACGTAATGTCTTTATCGGTGCTCATGTAAGAATATTAAAGGGGGTATCTGTTGGTGATGGAGCAGTGATTGCTAATTCAGCACTTGTTACAAAAAATGTCGCCGCCCACACTCTTGTAGGTGGAAATCCAGCAAAATTCATTAAATCGCTAAGTGCAGTGAATAATGAAAAATGAGAATTCTTCGCAGAAGGAAATTTTACGTTCGTCTTCAATTATCGGAAGTGCTTCAGTAATAAATATAGCGTTAGGTTTATTGCGACTCAAAGTACTAGCGATATTCTTCGGCCCGGCTGGAGTAGGAATCGTAGGTATCTTCCAAAATCTTATGGCAACAGCGTCTACAATTTCAGCACTAGGACTTGCAAACGTAGGCACTAGACAAGTTGCAGAAGCTATGGGTAGAGGCGATCAGGGCTGTATAGATAGCGCACGAAGAGCATTGCTATGGGCAACGACTTTTTTAAGTGTGATTGGTTCATTGTCTTTCTTTTTTATGCATGATCTGATTGCTCAATATGTCTTGAGTGACTCTTCGTTATCAACGTCCGTGGGTTGGATTTCGTTAGGCGTTGGGCTATCTGTTGCAGCTGGCTCGCAAAGTGCTTTGCTAAGAGGCATGCGTCGTGTCGGTGATTTAGCGCGTGTCAGTATATTCTCTTCCTTGTGGTCGACTTTGCTAGGTCTAGCGTTCCTGTTTCTGTTGCCGGACCCCTATAGCTTGATTTGGTTTGTTTTGGCTACTCCTTTGGCAAGTCTTGCCATAGGTCACTGGTATGTAGCCAAACTGCCGCCTATTGAATCATCAAAAACTCCCTTTTCTGTCATGTTGAACCAATGGAAGGAGCTAGCTCAGCTGGGAGTTTCATTTATGGTTGCAGGCTTGGCCACAATTTTAGGTCAGTTGCTTGTTCGGTCAATTATACAAAGCGAACTAGGAGTCCAGGAGTTAGGATATTTTCAAGCTTCATGGGTGATTTCTATGACTTACATTGGGTTTGTTCTCAATGCGATGGGATCAGATTACTACCCTAGATTAGCGGTATCAATTCATAATAAAAAACAAGTCAATAGACTAGTGAATGAACAAGCGCAGGTATCAATTTTACTAGCTGCACCAGTTCTATTGGCTATGCTCGGTGGAACTCCGCTGGTGCTAGAGCTTCTGTATTCTGAAGAATTTCTCCCTGCTGCTGACATCCTGCGCTGGCAAATTATGGGAGATATTTTGAAGGTTGCATCTTGGCCAGTTGGCTTTGTAATACTGGCAGCAGGAAAAGGAACTATATTTATGCTCACGGAGATATTCGTCGCGACAATCTTCGTTTTTATGACATGGGTATTGCTGCCAGTTTTTGGCATTTCATCAAGTGGACTCGCCTTTTTTTTGATGTATTTCTTCCATTTGCCACTAATGATGCTAGTAGTGTTTTCAATTACGGGATTTAAGTGGGAGGCATCCGTTGTTTTGGATTTTATTTTACTAGCTGTCGCATCGATTATTATATTTATACTAGGGGGAGTAAGTGAGTTTTTAGGAATTTTGGCTGGAGCAGCACTTTCTTTGATTTTCGCACTCTACTCTTTTACTAAATTGACTTCAGTAACGATAGATGCTGCGGGATTCAAGGTAATTTCAAAAAAAATTATTTCGTATTTCAATAAATTGAGTATCTGAGTTAGATTTCAATAAAAGGGCGGGGGTGGCTAGACAGGTGAAGATATTGCTCTTTGGAGAATTTAGCTCTTTTCACATGAACTTAAAGGAAGGTTTGCAAGAGCTTGGCCATCAAGCAATTGTTGCTGGAGATGTTGACGGATTCAAAAAAATTCCTGTTGACATTTCCTTTGAAAGGAGACTCCCTTCTATTTTTGGAAAAATAGAAAGTCGAATTAGAAAAATGGCTTTCCTCAGGGATGCATCTGAATATGATGTAGTGCAAATTATTAACCCTTTTGTGTTTGGTAAATATTTTCCTAAAAAATATTATATAAAGAAAATTATTGAAAGAAATTCAAAAGTATTTTTGGCTGCAGCAGGAAGTGACGCGTATTATTGGAGGTATGGTGACCAAAGACTTCGTTACACTCCATTTAAAGAGTGGCTCAAATATGATTTGAAGAAGGAAGTTCACTATATGCAATCTAGTGAGGCCTTCGAATTTAATCAAGAAATTGCTCAGATGGTGAGTGGCGTAATACCAGTGATGTATGACTATGAAGTTTGCTATAGCGACTTGAAAAACAGACTCCCCACAATACCTCTTCCTATTAACACTGGGAAAATTTTATATCAGGACAACATAGTAAAATCCAAGCTTGTGGTTTTTCATGGCTTGACGCGTTATGGATTTAAAGGAACCAGGCACGTTGAGAAGGCCTTTGAGGTGCTTGGACATAAATACCCCAATGATCTTGAGTTGGTTATTGATGGCAATATGCCTCTCAAAAAGTATTTAGGCCTACTTAGTAGGACTAATGTTGTAATAGATCAGCTAAACAGCTATTCGTGCGGAATGAACGGGCTATATGCGTTGGCCATGGGTAAAGTGGTCTTGGGCGGTGCAGAGCCAGAATCATTAGTTTCTTTGGGGATGTCAGGATCTCCCGTAATTAATGTCACTCCAAGCCCTCAAAGTATAATTGCAGAAGTAGTTAAAATTTTAGATCAAAGGGCTAGCGTCCCACAAATTGGCTATGAGTCGAGAATCTTTGCAGAGAAATTTCACTCGCATATAAAAGTAGCTCAGAGTTACTTAGATGTTTGGCGGTCAATTGCAGTGAGGTAGATTTTAAACTTTTAAAAAAAGCTATAAAAATATGCATATAAACTATGTGGTTGCGTTTAATAGCATTTGAATAGGTGAAGTGTGAAAGTAGGTATTATCATAGGGGGAACGGGAAAAACTGGTGCACCAAGGCGTCTTTTGTCGCTTGCATCGGAGTTTAGAAAACTAGGTATCGAATCATCAATAATTACGTATACAGGGCATCCGATAATTGAGGCGGCAAAAGAGAATGAAGTGACGGTAGATTTTCTATGGAGGCCAGTGAGTCTTCGAAAAGGTGTTCTGTCGCTTGGCCTGCTAAGAAAAATATTTATACCGTCCTTTTTATTTGCGACCTGGGTGGCACAGTTTATATTTTTTAGAGAGAAAAAATATGATGTAGTAGTAGTGAGATCCACATTAAGCGGAATACATTATTTACCACTGTATTTAATCAAGAATACAAAAGTAGTATTGGACATAGATTTCGAGCCCAAAAGAAATAGACTTGTGGATATTGCCAGGGTGATTTCTATCAGAAGATCTTCCGCTATTGTTGCACAATATAAGCAAGTCTTGAATTCAGAATTTTCCGAAAGTCAAAAGTGTATAGTGGGCGGCAAGTTTTATCACATTATTCCAGGTATTAGCTTTTCTCACCTTGGGAGAGATAGCTTAGAGTTAAGATGGAGTGCTAAAAAGACTAAAAGGAATTTTTCGAAACTTATACAAGTGGGCACTATATGTGAGAGAAAAAATCAATTATTTTCACTTTCTTTGCTCAAAAAGATGCGATCTATATCTCCTTCTCATAGATTCCAAATTCAGTTTGTTGGGTCGGTTGATAGCTATGAGTATATGACTAAGTTAGAAAATTATATTGAAGAAAATAAATTAAATGATTGCGTTGAATTCTTTGGTTGGTCCGATGACGTTATCGAGTTAATGCGACGATCAGATTTTCTGATTATGCCTTCTGTTAACGAGGGTATTCCTAATGCGATCCAAGAAGCAATGTATATAGGACTTCCTGTTATGGCTAGCGATGTAGGAGGAATACCGGAAATTGTTGTGAACAACCATACTGGTTGGGTAACTCCCCTAAGTGCAGAAACAGCTTGGATTGCTATATTGAAAAAGATTATTAATGATTCGGAAAGTTCTTGCAATTTCTCAATTTCAGCGGCGAATTATGCAGAAGAAAATTTTAGTGTTTCAGCCTGGGCTAAGTCGTACGCAAATGTTATTGAGAAATTAGCATAGCTAATTAGCAAAAATTGGGGATAATAGAAATTTTGAGTATTAAGTAGAGTGCATGTCGAAATGAAAAATCATTATTCTTCGTGCAACCCCTATAAAATAAACATTCACAATTTACTGTCTGTGAGTTTTGTGCTGATACTGCCGCTAGGTGCATTTTATGCGCTACCAAGTGGGTTGCCTCAGCCTGGTGATATATTTCTCCTACTTTGGTCCTTGCTTGCTATTATTTTTGGAGTTAAGAATTTCAGCAAATTGGAGGTATCGATACGACACTTTCTTCTCTATTTTCTTCTGTTGGTTTTTTATATCTATTTAGTGAATAGCTACTGGTCGGTTGTGCTTTATGACTTTAGCATGTGGATTAACAACGCTTTTTATATTTATAACTTCGTAGTTACTCTGGGTGTCGCAACACTTCTATCGCCAAACTATGACGCAGGTCGAGCATGTGTGATTAAGGCTTTTATTTATTCAACTTTTTTTTGCTTTTTCCTATTATTGCTAAATTTTGACATATCGCTAGGGCGTCAGACTGGCGGTTTTAATAATCCCAACCAACTCGGATATTATGCTCTTCTGCTATTTTGCGGTCTTTCAATTTTTGCGGGAAGTTCGAGTCAGCTTTCCATCCAGCATAAAGTTAGTTTGGCACTTAGTACTTTAATGGTGCTTTTCTCATTCTCTCTCACCGCCACTGTTGCATTAGGAATCGCATGGTTTGGATTTTCAGTTAGAGTTAAAAAGGCGTTTAGGTATATATTTTTTATGGCACTGCTTACGCCGTTTCTCTATTTTTTAGTTTCATTCGCCACTTTGTACGAAAATGTCTATCTAGTTAAACAATGGGAAAATCGTGTCTCAGTCATAGATACCAAAACGGATAATGTATTCGAAAAGCGCGGTTACATGCGAATTTTAGAGAATCCCGAGTATATAGTCCTTGGGGCGGGAGAGGGCGCTCGATGGAGGTTTACAGAAAATAGGGAAACTACGGTGGAGATCCATTCAACCGTTGGAACACTCTTGTTCTCGTATGGGCTGCCTGGACTTTTCCTTTTTGTCCTGTTAGTGCTTACCGCACTTAAAGGCGTTGATATCGGGGGCGTCATTATCGTGCTGTCCCCTTTGCTTTACTCATTAACTCATCAAGGACTACGAACCACAACATTCTGGATATTTTTGTTACTTGTGGCTTTTTATGCCAAAGGACTGACTAATACGAAATCTCAAGTTGTGATGGGATCCCGCAGAGTGGGCACGCTGGCTTTAAATTAGAATAGGCTATGAAATTACAGATTGGAAATTTACAAGACACCCTAACTGCTCTTCTGCGTGATTCGGGTTATAAACGTATTGTTTTTAATTCGTTTCCCATTCAAATATCTCGCAATACAATCCTTCAGTTGGGTACGGCCGACGCAATTAAGTTTATTGCGAAAATTAGCCAAAATAGTATTGGGGAGGTCGGCCTAGGGGAGAGGCAGGCCTATTCCGAGTTGTCAATGTTGATTGGCGATGAAGATTTTTTTTCGGTTCCCAAGGTTCTAACTGGAAATGAAAATTGGGGAATAGTGATACTGGAGTATGTCGATGGCATAACATTTGAGCAAAAGTTGATTTCGTCTATTAGATCTGGAAGCTCAGAATGTATCTTTCGGGATTTTCTGCTATTAGGGTCTTTGTTGTCTCATTATCACAAGAAGTACAATAAAAATGGAGGCAATATCGTGAGACTTTACGTTGATTATTCGCCAAAAAATATACTAATCCGAGAGTTCGACAATAGATTATTTCTAATTGATCTCCCCGGCAGAAAGGCTCTGGGTATCCCAGAGATTGACATCGGCAAAGGTCTATTTGAAGTGTCTAGAGTCTTTGTGAAATCAAAGAGCTTGAAAGCATTCAAGAGTTTTGAGGAAAGTAGACTTGCTTATTTGCAGGGCTATTGGATTTCCAGCCGGCCTCATGAGGAAAGATTGTCGCTAAATGCGATCCATAAAGAAGAGGCTAAGTGCTTCAGTGCTGCAATTAGCAACTATTTGAAGTTCTATCGATTTAATGACTATATTTACCAATTTTTCCGTGGCATGTGTATGATACTTATTTTGTCCTTTCTTAGGATAGTTGTTTTGTACTTTTCTTACAAAGAAAAAAAACATGTTAGGTGGTAAATTTAGTAATTAAATTATCTGTGGTTTTCGATAACTAGGAGATTTATCCTTGGACACTCGCAACAGGGTAATAGAAAAATATTCCATAGACGCGGCTGGATATGACGCCTACAGGCTTTTAGATCCGCGCGGCTCATTACTGTCAGATCGCGATGTTAATATTTTTAATCGACTTATCCAGTATCTAGATAGATCTGGCAAGGCTCTTGAGATAGGTGCTGGAACCGGCAGATTTACTATTCCAAGTTTAAATTATTTTGAAAATCTGATTGCATCTGATATTAACCAAGAGATGCTGAATCGTTTGTCTGATCGAGTAGAGAATTTATCTCACAAAGATCGCGTTTCAATGAAAATCGTAGATCTTTTTAATATGCCTTTCTTGCAAAATTCATTTGATTCCATATTCGCCCTACATGTTATTCCTAGAATGCTTACTCTAGAAGATCAAGAGGCGTCAATTCGAGCTATGGCCAAAGTATTGCGCCCCAAGGGTAGGCTGCTATTCAATTTCAGAAACCGAAACTCGATCTATGGAGCATTTATATCGGACAAAGACGCAATCTCTGCAGGTAGAGGTTACGCGATTCCTTACTTGAAGATGTTATCAATTTTGGATGAGACGGGGCTACAACTTGTCGCTGCAACAGGTAAGCATATCCTTGCTAGGCAACTCCTAGACATCCTTCCTGTCGCAGTCGGTCGATGCGTTAGTGGCTTCGACTGCCTGCTTGAGAGGCTGGGTGCAAAGTATGCGTGGGATGTATTTTTAGTCGTAGAGAAGAAACTCTAGTCTACTTATAGTTGGAGTGTTGAAAAATTCAAATTGTTGCTCTTTCTTCCAATACTTCTTGGTATTTATATAATTTTAGGAAGAACACTATTTTGAGGCTTTTGCAAGAGTCTTTTTATGTGATTTGTTATTCGCCTGAAGATTGCTGGTCGGGTAAGCTTCGAGAGCTGGGGGCTAAAGTTGTAAGTATTAAAGTTGATGGCAGTGGAACCGGAGTTCTTTCGGAGGCAAAACTTGCTTATTCCATTTTTAAGCAACTGAAGAGAGATAAGCCTAATTTTCTATTTAACTTTACTATAAAAATGAATTTATACTTTGGGCTTTCTGCTAGCATACTTGGTATTCCATATTGTAATAACGTTTCAGGTCTTGGCACCGCCTTCATTCACGAAAAGGTGCTATATAAAATAGTTCAAGCTTTCTATGGAATCGCTAATGCTCGGTGTAAAAAAGTATTCTTTCAGAACGTTGAGGATCGCGATCTATTTCTTTCAAGAGGCTTGGTGACAGAGAGTAAGCAGTTTCTCTTGCCGGGTTCTGGCGTTGATACGTCACGATTCATTTATTCTGCTCCGCCTCGATCGGGGCCATTCACTTTTCTCATGGTGGCTCGACTGATAGCTGATAAGGGGGTTCGTGAATTTGTTGATGCCGCTCGTCTTTTAAAGGCGGAATATCCAAATATAAGATTCATTCTCGTAGGCCCCTCTGGTGTCCAGAATAAGACTGCTATAAGTACTTCTGAAATTATCGAATGGCAAAAAGAGGGAATTGTCGAATTTCCTGGTCCACAGGACGATATACTACCATGGCTGCATGACTGCCACGTGTTTGTGCTGCCTTCGTATCGAGAAGGTATGCCCAAGACGGTTATCGAAGCCGCAGCTGTCGGGCGTCCAGCAATCGTGTCAGACGTACCAGGTTGCCGGCAGTCCGTCATCGCAGATGATACCGGATGGCTATGTTCCGCACGAAGTTCCGAGAGTTTGGCAATCGTCATGAAAATGGTGTTTGAAAGACATCAAACAGAGCCTGGATGGCTAGATGCGTGCGGATATCGAGCGTCCGTAAGAGTAAGAAATGAGTTTTCTGAAGATATAGTAATTAATGCCTATCTTGATTGTTTGAAATAATTTTAGTTGATTGGCGAAGCGTAATATGCAAAGTGCCAAGATAAAGTGTTTGGTTTTATAGTCAGATTTTACTTAGAGCGCAAACTGAACTGTAGCCATATTGATAAGTTGAACTTATAAGGTTCGCTTTGGGGCAATATGAATAAAGATAAAATTGCAGTTATTGGTCTCGGTTACGTAGGTTTACCGCTCTGTCTGGAGTTCTCAAAGAAATATGCAGTTGTGGGTTTTGATGTTCTAGATCGCAGAATAAATGAATTACGACGCGGCCATGACAGAACTATGGAAGTCTGCGTAGATGAACTAAAATTTATTATGGCGACATATCTACTAACTTTTTCAACTGATATTAGTGATATTTCTGATTGCACTATCTACATAGTAACGGTTCCCACGCCTATCGACAAATATCTTCGGCCTGATTTAAGGCCATTGCTCGTCGCCTCTGAAACTGTCGGCAAAGTCCTCAAGAAAGGCGACATCGTCATCTACGAATCCACTGTTTATCCCGGCGCCACCGAAGAAGACTGCGTGCCGGTCTTGGAGCGCGTGTCAGGTCTCAAATTCAATGTCGATTTCTTCTGTGGCTATTCTCCCGAGCGCATCAATCCCGGTGATAAAACCCACACCGTCACCCAGATCAAAAAGGTAACGTCAGGTTCAACACCAGAAATCGGCGAGCGAGTGAATGCACTTTATGCCAGCATCATCACGGCTGGCACTCACTTGGCGCCTTCCATCAAGGTCGCTGAGGCCGCGAAAGTCATCGAGAACGCACAACGCGATGTGAACATCGCGTTTGTGAATGAACTCTCGATGATCTTCAACCGCATGGGTATTCGCACCAAGGACGTGTTGGATGCGGCCGCTACCAAATGGAACTTCCTGCCGTTCAAGCCCGGTTTGGTAGGCGGACATTGCATTGGAGTTGATCCCTATTATCTGACTCAGAAAGCACAAGAGCTTGGCTACAACCCCGAGATCATTCTTGCGGGCCGACGCCTGAACGACAATATGGGCATCTATGTTGCCAATCAGGTGGTGAAGCTGATGATTCGCAAGAGCCAGAAAGTTGAAGGTGCGCGCGTGCTGGTGCTTGGTATTACCTTCAAGGAAAATTGCCCGGATATTCGTAATTCACGAGTGATCGACGTGATTCGCGAGCTCAAGGATTTTGGCTGCAATGTCGACATTTACGATCCCTGGGCCGATGCCGAGGAAGTGAGCCATGAATATGGCTTGACCATGTTGCCCTCCGATAGAGAGCCGGCCATTTGTGATTATCAGGCAATTGTGCTTGCCGTGGCGCATCGCGAATTGATCAATTTGCCCTTGTGCCCCACCAAAACGCAGGTTGTCTATGACATCAAGTCAGTGCTGCCGGAAAGTGATGGCGCTTTGTAATCAATATTGAATTATTTCTGATCAATTCCTTGCGATAATTCTTATTTAATTGGCTGAAATTGAATTATCGCTTTTAATTGGCTGATTAGTTTGCTAATAAAGCCAACGTAATTCCCGAATATCCTTTTCTGCATTGCATTTACTTGAATGGAGTTTGCCCATGTCCAAATACGCCGAAATCCGCGCCCGCATCACCGACCTGCAGAAGCAGGCCGACGACATCTATGTTGCCGAGAAGAAAGCCGCCATCGCGGACATCAAGGAAAAGATCAAGACTTACGGCATCACGGCCGCCGAGGTGGGGCTGGTGAAGCGCACGCGCGCTGCGGCAGCTGAGAAGCCCGCCGAGAAAGCGACGAAGGCGAAGAAGACCACCAAGGCCAAGGCCACCGCGAAGAAGAAGGCGCCCGTGGTGAAGTATCAGGGCCCGAACGGCGAGACCTGGGCGGGCGGGCGCGGCAAGCGGCCGAACTGGGTGAATGAGATCCTCGCGGCGGGTGGGGATATGGATGATTATCTGGTGTCGTGAGTGATTGTGTTTTTTCTGCATGGATAATCGGATATATTCCGATTATCCATGCAGGAATGTGAAAAATGTCCCTTGATGAGTCACTCAATCGTTTTGGCTCAGTGCCTTTCAATCATGGCTCCTTGCTGCACTTGTTGGCTGACTATCGCCGGCCCAATGACAAGATTGCCGAACTGATTGCCAAAGGCGACCTGATCGCGCTGCGCCGGGGGCTCTATGTCCTTGGCGCGCGGCGCCGCCCCGGACCCTTGTCCTTGCCCCTGTTGGCCAATTTGCTGCGCGGCCCCTCGTGTGTTTCCCTGGACTTTGCCTTGAGCTGGCACGGCCTGATCCCTGAAGGCGTGCAAGAGGTCAGTTCCGTGACACCCGGGCGCTCCTGCACCATCCTCACGCCTGTGGCTCGCTTTTCCTACACCCATCAGCCCCTGACCCTGTATCGCACAGGCATCACCCGACAACAGAATCCGGATGGCACCGGCTTCCTGATGGCAGGGCCCGAGAAGGCCTTGTGTGACAAAGTGGCTCTGACGCGCCGCTTGCGGATTGCCAGCGTGCCCGCGATGCGCGACTACTTGCTGGA
>JACCDH011576055.1_pt1 | contig 16190 bp, 11 predicted proteins | sample 7442481 | NCBI WGS metagenome assembly JACCDH01 (sample SAMN15323433, study PRJNA562643) | freshwater metagenome | isolation source: river surface water | place: USA:Blue River Watershed | collected 2017-08-15
ATCACTTCCTCGATCTCGGCCTTGACCTTTTCCGGCTCGGCGGCGGGCAGGTCGATCTTGTTGATGACGGGGACGATCTCGTGATCATGCTCGATCGACTGGTAGACGTTGGCGAGGGTCTGCGCTTCGACGCCCTGGGCGGCGTCAACGACGAGGAGCGCGCCCTCACAGGCGGCCAGCGAGCGCGACACTTCATAGGCAAAGTCAACGTGGCCGGGCGTGTCCATGAGGTTCAGCTCATAGTCCTTGCCGTCCTTCGCCTTGTACTTCAGGCGGACCGTCTGCGCCTTGATCGTGATCCCGCGCTCACGCTCAATATCCATGTTGTCCAGCACCTGCGCCGACATCTCACGCTCGGTCAGCCCGCCGGTGAACTGGATCAACCGGTCCGCCAGGGTGCTCTTGCCATGGTCAATGTGGGCAATAATACTGAAATTACGGATACTTGATAGATCTGTCATAAAACTTCCGGAACCTTTGCCCCGCCGTTAGCAGCAAGTCAGCGCACTGTCACCGGGCCGGAAGGCCATAAGGCAATTGGCTACCAGCGCGTCAGCTTCACAAACAGCGCTGTCGCCAGACCCATCGCGATCATTGCGGAGACCGAGACTGCGAAGACGCTCCAAAGCGGCAGACCCGCCTGGACCAGCAGCCAGCCGCCGATGGCAACCACGCCCAGCCGGATCGCCTGGGCCGCAATCGCACCGCCGACGCGGCCGGCGCCTTGCGAGCCGAAGTAGAGGCACAGGCCCAGGCCAAAGAAGGGAAAGCCGACCCCGGCGATGGTCAGATAGCTGTAGGCAGTCTGGCGGACGATCGGATCAGCGGTGAACAGATCGACCCACAGCCACGGCATCAACGCGGCGATGGCCCCCAGCACGCCCAGCGCAGCGGCGGCCATTGCCCCTGCGGTCCAGGCCACGGCCCGGGCACGCGGCACGTCGCCCGCGCCCATTGCCGTTCCGACCATCGGCACCGAGGCGACGCCGACCGAAAAGGCAATTGGGATCAGCAGGAATTCCAGTCTGACGCCGATCCCGTAGCCGGCCAGGGCTTCCGAACCAAACCGTGCCACCAGGGCGGTCAGCACCAGCACCGTCGAAACCGAAAGCAGCGGCGAGAGCATGGCAATCCAGCCGATCCGCATGACTTCGCGCGCGCGGACGACGGACAGCAAACTGACGCCAAAGGCCAAGTGCAAACGCGAGCGCGGCGACAGCAGGTAAGCCAGGAGCGCCAGCGCCGCGCCCGAAAAGGCGACCAGCTGGCCGATGGCGACCCCGGCAATGCCGAGCTTGGGTGCCGGCCCCAGGCCGAGCGAGAGCGTTCCGCCGACCGCCACTTGAACCAGTCCGGATACCAGCAGAATCACCGCCGGAACCGCCATTGTGCCCGAACCGCGCGCGATTGAGGCCAGCGTGTTCGATGCCCAGATCCCGACAATGGCAAAGGCGGCAATGCGGGCAAAGTTCACGGCCTCGGCCAGCACTGCGCCCGCCCCGCCCAGCAGGCGGAATACAGCGGGGCCAAGCACCAGCACGGTGACGCTGAGCAACAGGCCAAAGCCGAGGCCAATCGCCAGCGCGGTCAGCGCAAGCGACCGCGCCGCGGCCACATCCCCTGCCCCCAGCGCCCGGCTGATCGCGCCCGAGACGGTCCCGCCCATGGCGCCGGCCGAAAGCATCTGCATCAGCATGAAAATCGGAAAGGCCAGCGCGATGCCGCCAAGCGAGGCAACACCCAGCCGGCCGACATAGGCCGTCTCCGCAATCGAGACGATGGTGGCAGAGCACAGCGCGATCAGGTTCGGCAGGCTCAGCTTGGTCAGTGTCGGCAGGATCGGACCATGTCGCAGCATTGCGCCACGGGCATCAAGGGCAGTCGTGGCGTTCACAGGCCGAACCTTTCGAGCAGCGCTTCGAGGGTATCGCGCAGAATTGCATCAGACTCTGCGCCCCGGCCGAGGGCGCGGGCCAGGGCCACGGCGCCGACGATCTGGGCGGTGACAGCGCGCGCGCCAACCTCCGGATTGCAATCGCCAAGCCGGCGCAGGGCGGCTGCGATCCGCGCGCCAGTCCGCGCCAGCCCGCGCGCGAACCTCTCACGCGCCGCTGCGTCACCGCGCGCCATATCACCGGCCAGGGCGGGCAGCGGACAGCCCGGTTGCGGCCCGTCGCGGTGCGCTGGTGAAAGGTAGGCCGCCAAAAAGCCGTGCAAGGCCGGGCGCACGTCGGCCTGGGGATCGGCCACGGCCGCGTCCAAGCGCCCGCTGCTGGCCGCCGCCTCAGCGAACATCGCCTCCAGCGCTTCCGCAACCAGGGCGTCCTTGGAGGCAAAATGGGCATAGAACCCGCCGTGGGTCAGCCCGGCACGGCGCATGACATCGGCCACGCCGAGCCGGTCCGGCCCCTTGGCGCGCAGTTCGCGCGCTGCGGCGCGGAGGATCTTCTCCCGCGACTGACCCTTGTGCTCCGGTCCGTAGCGCATCGCCGCTCCTTTTTTGATATGATGAGCATAATTTAAAGGCGCAGCGATGCAAGTGCTGGTGACACTGAGGGAACAAGTTGTCCGGTTTCAGGCTGACCCAGCGCGTCAAGCGCGGCCGGGCGGAGGCAGTTCGCTGGATGAAGTGCAGCTACATCTGCGGAGAGCGGTTGCGCAATCTAGGCGATCTTGACCGCGCGGTTCTTGATTTCAGTCGTGCTGAACCTTGGGAAGCTGAGCGGCGCGCCCGGCTGCTGCATCAACTGCATCGGGTATTCGCCGGTCGGCAAAGCCTGAAACGGCATGCCAGCCTGCGCCAGAACATATGGCGAGACGCGGTGCCGGGTGCAAAGCCCGCCGGCTCCATCATCAACGAGTGGCTGTTCGAATTCCAGCCCTTGCAGCGATCCGGCGCTGCGGCGGACATGTGCGACCGCCAACTGGCCTTCCCCGAAATCGACCACAAACGGCGTACCGACCGGTACATCGACCAGGCCTTCAACCATGCATCCGCTGCGCGACAGGTTACGCATCATCACTTCGTAGCGGTGGTCCTCGTGGATCAGGCCCACCTTACGCAACACGGTGCGGCGATCTGGTCGATACCGGCTGGGCCCATCGGGTTCGATCACCCAGTCGCCGCTAAGGAGATGTTCTGTCACATCATCGGCCGGGACAGCCGCGGCATAAATGAAACCCTGGATCTGGTTCACGCCCAGCTTGCGCATAGCCTCCAGTTCATCATGAGCCTCGATCCCTTCGGCCGTAGTATCCATATCGAGGGCCTTCGCGAGGCTGACGATGGACGCGATAATCGCTGCATTCCGGCTGTCGGGCTGCGTGACCTCGGCGATAAAGCTCTTGTCGATCTTGATCTTGTCGAACGGCGCGTGCTGCAAATAGCTCAGTGACGAATAGCCCGTTCCAAAGTCATCAAGTGCCAGACGCACCCCCAGCATCTTAAGCGCTGAGAACATATCCTCGGTGGTCGACTTTTCGCCCAGGAAGACAGATTCGGTCAGCTCAAGCTCCAACCGCTCGGGCGGCAGGCCAGAGTGGGCCAGCGCCTGCGCAACCAATGTGGGGAAGCCGGTGTTGGCGAATTGCGCTGCCGACACGTTAACCGAAACCCGGATGCTGCCCGGCCATTCAACCGCATCCATGCAGGCTTGCTTCAGCACCCAATCACCCAACTGGCCGATCAGGTTTGCCTCTTCCGCAATCGGAATGAAGATGGACGGGGCAATATCACCCAGCTCAGGATGCTCCCACCGCGCCAAAGCTTCAAGCGAAACCACCTTGTTGGCGCTGGCGTCGACAATCGGCTGGTACACTACCCGCATCTGATCACTGACCAGTGCATCGCGCAGATCATCCTCGATCTGCTTGCGGCGTTCGGCCTCGCTATGAAGGTCGCTTGAATAGAAGCGGAACTGACCCCGTCCTCCGCCCTTGGAGGCATAGAGCGCAAGGTCGGCCGAGCGGACCAGTTCTTCGCTCGTGATGCCGTCGTACGGCGCAATAGCAATCCCGACTGATGCGCCGATTACGCAGCGACTCCCGTCAATCTGGTAAGGCTGTGACAGCATGGTGATTACCGCCGTGGCCAGATCGCCCAGCCGGCCCCGATCATCGATATCCGGCAGGATGACCTGGAATTCATCGCCACCCAGGCGGCCGATCTCAAAGCTTTTTTCGCCCAGCACGCGCTGCAGCCGCTGGGCCACTTGCTTCAGCAATTCATCGCCTGCTGGATGGCCTAGCGTATCGTTGACCTGTTTGAAGCGATCAAGGTCGAGCATGAAGATCGCGCAGGAACGCTTGGCGATCTTGTACGCAGTCAAGACAGAGTTCAGCCGCTTTCCGATCCGGTGGCGGTTCGCCAGGCCGGTCAGGGAATCGTATTGAGCGAGGCGCGAGGCATCCTTGTGCGACTGGCGCGAGGCCGTAACATCGGTTGCATTGCCGTAATAGCCAATGAAATGGCCCGCGTTGTCAAACTGCGGGCGACCAGCGATCGACCACCATAGCTCGACGTTGTCGCTCGCGGCCTTGACGGGCAAATCAGCAAAGGTCTTGCGTGCGCTAAGGATCAGCGGGAGCGTCCGTTCCACCGCATCATCCTCATCGCGCTCAAGCACGAAAAGCGATTGCACCGGCTGGCCGACCAGCGCCTCGCTCTCAACACCAAGCACTTGCGAGACACATTCGGAAACGTAGGTCAGCCGGCCGTCGGAACTGGTTGACCAAAACCAACCGTGCCCCGATCTTTCATAATCCAACGCAAGGTCGAATAAGCGATCGCGATCGGATTTCTGCTGTTCGCGAACAGCAATATCGTCTCGCCTGCTGCCCAGCAGGTTGCGTATCTTGCCAAGAGGAGAGGCGCTGCCTCCGGTCATGTTTCTCGCTCGATCTAGGCTGCGTCGGTACTCACTTCGCTCGACATTTCCCTAAGCGCTTGTGGTTGCGAATTACCTAACAGCCCGCACCTGCATCGCCTGAAAGGTTAAGCATTGGTCATGCGAAGTTTCGCCGAGATCGGATAGCTAGCTCTTATTGCTGGATCCGCGGGGGGCATCGTCGCGCCGCGAACCAGATCGAATTCGATCCCCATCCGGTCGTCCTGCGACCAGCGCGCCGTAACATTGAGTGCAACGCCGTCTGCCCAGTGAAGTGTGAAGATCGTACCCGAAGGTACATTCCACAAACCTTCGACGAGCGCCCCGGTTGTCGAGACATTTCGGACCACGCCCTGATACGTTTGTCCGGCATGCTCCAGGGTCACCCGGCGCAGCATCGTCTGCCGTGCCGCGCGGGCAGATCGGGGACCACTGGCAACAGCGGTTAGGTCTGAGGCAAGACAGGCCGAAGCCTCGCGGAACGACAGCGGCTTATTGTAAATGTAGCCTTGGACGTGGCTGCATCCGAGCTGGCGGATCAGGTCAAGCTCATCGAGAGTTTCAACCCCTTCGGCAGTCGTCTCCATGCCAAGCGCCTCGGCCAGACTGACGATCGAGCGGATGATCGCGCCGTTGCGGCTGCCGGCTTCGGTTGCGCCGCGCACGAAGGACTGGTCAATCTTGATCTTGTTGAACGGCGCCCGCTTAAGATATCCCAGCGAAGAATAGCCGGTTCCGAAATCATCCAGTGCCAATCGCACCCCAACCCCCTTGAGTGCGGCGAACATCTTCTCGACCCCATCGTCCTCGTTCAGGAAAACGCTTTCGGTAATTTCGAGTTCGAGCCGGTCTGGATTGACCTGCGCCGTTGCCAATGCGCTGGTGATCACTGCCGGCAGAGCTGGGTTGGCAAATTGCAAGGGTGACACGTTGACCGCCACCCGCACTTCCTCCGGCCAGTTTGCCAGATCGAGACAAGCTGTGCGCAGCGCCCATTCACCGATCTGCGCGATCAGGCCGATATCCTCGGCAATGGGAATGAACTTTGCGGGTGAGATTGGCCCGTGAACCGGGTGGGTCCAGCGCAGCAATGCCTCAAAGCCGGAAATGCGCTCGGTCATGGTCTGGACAACTGGCTGGTAGGCCAGCTCCAGGCCGCCATTGCCAACCGCCTCGCGCAGGTCCGCTTCCAGCTGGCGGCGCTCTTCCGCATCGCTGTGCAGGTCGGGGGCATAGAAGTGGTGACGCCCGCGACCGCCATCCTTGGCTGCGTAGAGCGCCAGGTCTGCATTCCGGATCAATGCATCAGAGGTGACGCCATCATCTGGAGACAGAGCTATTCCGACCGACGCGCCAATCACCACCCGGTGCCCCTCCAGCTGGTAGGGCAACGAAAGGTTGTGGATCACTCGCCCGGCGAGAACGGCCAAGGCTTCGCGTTTATGTGCCCCGGGAAGGATAACTTCGAACTCATCACCACCCAGCCGGCCAACCCGGCCGGCTTGCCCAACGGTGTTCTTCAGGCGCTCTGCGACTTGCGTCAGCAGGGCATCCCCCACCGGGTGCCCCATCGTATCGTTGACCTGCTTGAAGCGGTCGAGATCAAGCAGGAAGATCGCACAGGCCCGTTGATTGGGATTGGGCGCCGCCAACAGCCGTTCCAGGGTCTGCGCCATCTGCAACCGGTTGGCCAGACCTGTTAGGGAGTCGAAATGTGCCAGTCGCGAGGCGTGCTGCTGCGAGCGGCGTTTCTCCGTCAGGTCGTGGCCCGAACCCCTGAAGCCCAAAAAATTGCCGAATTCATCATGCAACGGACGGCCACTGATCGACCACCAGCGTTCCTCATTCCGAACGTTTGCGCGCAGGGCTAACTCGTTGAAAGCAGATCGGGCGGTGAGATGAAACGCCAGGGTGCGTTCACCCTCTTCCGCGTCAGGTAGGAACAACTCGCTAAACGGTTGCCCCATCAGGTGCTGCGAACCACGCCCCAGCACTTTGCCGACGGTGGGCGAGATATAGAGCAGCGCGCCGCGCCGGTCCGTCTCGAAGAACCAGCCTTGGCCGCTTTCCTCAAACTCGTTGAGGAGCTGCTCTGCCCGCAGCTGGTTATGCCGGCGCTGGCGTTCAGCCTCGGCCGCCACGCGGTCACTGCGCACTTGCCGAATGGCGGCATGAATACCGATAGCAGCGCCGCCAAGCAGGATCAGGATCGTACTAAAGCTGCCTGCGAGCAGTGCGACGCCGAGCCAATTCGAAACGGTCGCCGCAAGAATGCTGGCTATCCGTCGGTTGAGGATTACTGCGGCCAGCGCCGAGACGATGACCGGTGCACCGATGGTGTCGCGCCAGTTGATCGTGGGTATAGCTTCAGTCCAACATCCGACCGCCATGCCGAACAGCAACATCGGGAGGCTGATATGGAGGCCGTGGAGGATTTGCCTGCGCGGCTCATCATGGCTGCGCTGCTGCTCGCGCTTATTGACCCTGCGTATCGTCCAGACCAGCCAAATCGCCACAAAAAATAGCGCCAAGCAGGTCGCATCGGGAATTGTGCCGGTCGAAATGGCGGTAACCAGGCAGACCACCGCCATAACGGGTGCCATCAGCTGCCAGTTACCATCGACCAGCACCCTGCCGTGCATGCCTGATCGCGGACGCGTGCCGCCCTGCGCCGCAAGCGCTGATCCTTGCCCCTGACTGACATGCCGTGAAACCATTACCTCCGGCCCATGGCAGAAGGGCTTTGCGAAAGGGTTAAGCGCATGAGAGATAAGAATATTACGCGAACCACAAAGGCCGGATCGTAAAGTCCCGGGTCCGGGTTGCAATGGCTCGTTAGGCAAGGCATCCTGCCCACAGAAACACGGACGGAGAGGCAGGGATCGGGTAAGGCAGGCAATCCCGGCGGCGCAGGCGCGCTTTCGATCTTGCAGGTGTCTGACCAGGATTGGCCCCGTACCAGCGGGAGGCAGACCGGCTCATGCGTCATATCGCGATCATCGGCTCGGGTCCGGCCGGATACTATACGGCCGAAGCAGCACAGAAGCAGTGGGGTGATGATGTCCGGGTCGATATCTTTGACATGCTGCCCGTGCCCTATGGCCTGATCCGAACCGGTGTTGCCCCGGACCATCAGTCCATCAAAGGCGTATCCAGGCGCTATGAAGGCACCGCACTGTCCGATAACGTCCGCTTTGTCGGAAATGTTATGATCGGCGAAGATGTTACGATTGCCGAACTGCAGGATCTTTACGACGCGGTGGTCCTGGCCACCGGGGCCCCGAATGACAAGCCGGCAGGCATCCCCGGCGAAGGGCTCAACAATGTCTTTGGCAGCGCCGCATTTGTTGGCTGGTACAATGGCCACCCCCAATTCGCGAAGCTGGGTCCTGATCTGTCGGGCCACACCGCGGTCGTGATCGGCAATGGCAATGTCGCCCTCGATGTCGCACGGATCATGGCCAAGACCGCAAGTGAATTCACCGGTAGCGATATCGTTGCCCATGCGCTGCACGCGCTGCAACAGTCACGCATTTCACGAATTGTGGTCCTGGGGCGCCGCGGACCGCACCAGATCGCGATGACGCCGAAGGAACTGGGCGAACTGGCGCATCTCGAACGCGCCTGCCCGCGGGTTGATCCCGCCGACCTTCCGGCCGAGGACGAAGACCTGTTCCTTGAACCCGGCCAACGCAAATCCGTGGGCCACCTCCGCAGCTATGCCGCGATCCCGGAGGAATTCCGCGCCGACAAGCCGGTGGAGATCGAGTTTGATTTCTTCGCGAGCCCGCGTTCGATCCTGGGCGATGAACAGGTGAGCGGGATCGAAGTGGAACGGACCGTGCTTGATGCGAATGGCCGCGCGAATGCCACCGGCGAAACCTACACCATTCCCTGTGGCTTGGTCGTGACCTGTATCGGCTACAAGACCAGCCCGATCCCCGGCGTGCCCTTTGAAGAAAGCGCGGGCCGCTTTGCCAATGACGAGGGGCGCATCCTTCCAGGCCTATACTGCGTCGGCTGGGCGCGACGCGGGCCTTCGGGCACGATCGGGACCAACCGCCCGGATGGCTTTGCCGTGATTGAATTGATCGCCGCAGACATAGGTAGCGGTGCCGGCAAGGCCGGGCGACTCGGCTTCGATGCTCTGGCAAAGGAGCGCGGGCTGGATGTGGTCACCTTCCGCGACTGGAAGAAGATCGAAGCCGCCGAAGAGCAGCGTGCCCGCGATGGTGCCCCGCGCGAGAAGTTCGTCGATGTGGCCGACATGATCCGGGCGCTGGGGGAATAGCGCCTTCTTTCCTTGCCCCCATCCCGAAGCCATGTTTTAATCGACCGGTTAAAGGCGCGTCCCGTGAGAGTCGCGTGCAGAGGAGAGAGGCCATGCCCACTTACGACCTGATCATTCGCGGCGGCACAGTTGTCGATGGCACTGGCGCGGCGCGCTTTACCGGCGACATTGCGATCAAGGACGGCCTTATTGCAGCAGTTGGCACAATCCAGGGCGACGCCAAGGATGAGATTGACGCCACCGGGAAAATTGTCACCCCCGGCTTCGTTGATGTGCACACCCACTATGATGGTCAGGCCACCTGGGACCAGGAAATGGCCCCTTCCTCATGGCACGGTGTGACCACGGCGGTGATGGGCAACTGCGGCGTCGGCTTCGCGCCGGCTGCACCGGATCGCCACAACTGGCTGATCGGGCTGATGGAAGGCGTAGAGGACATTCCCGGGACCGCGCTGGCGGAGGGGATGAAGTGGGATTGGGAAACCTTCCCCGAATACCTTGACGCGCTGGAACGACTGCCGCGCTCGATCGACGTTGGCACCCACGTACCCCACGGCGCGGTGCGCGCTTATGTGCTGGGCGATCGCGAACAGCCTGGGGCAATCCCGACTGAAGATGACATTCAGAAGATGGCTGATATCGTTGAAGAAGGCGTGCGCGCCGGGGCGTTGGGCTTCTCCACCAGTCGCACCGTGCTCCACCGCTCGATTGACGGCGAAGTCGTACCCGGCACCACCGCTACCAAGGAGGAACTGATCGAGATCGGTCGCGCCATGGGCCGCGCCGGTCACGGTGTGTTCGAAATGGCCAGCGACATGCGGCGCGAATGGGACGAGTTCGGCTGGATGGGCCAGATGAGCCGCGAAACCGGCCTGCCCGTTACCTTCGCAGCGCTGCAGTCGATCGCCAAGGAGCAACCGCTTGACGAGCAAATTGCCTGCATGCGCGCCGAGAACGATAATGGCGCCAATATCGTCGCCCAGATCGCGTTGCGCGGCAATGGCATCATCATGGCCTGGCAAGGCACGGTCCACCCGTTCCGCCTGCGTCCGAGCTTCCAGGCCATTGCCGAACTGCCATGGGAACAGCAGAAGGCCAAACTGCTTGATCCGGCGTTCAAGGCGCAGTTGTTGTCCGAGCAGAGCGACTTTTCAGAGGTCAACCAGGACATCATCGGCCTGATCATGGTGGTCTGCGGTGGCTGGACCATGCAATTCGAAATGGACCCGGACTTCAACTATGAGCCACAGGCAGACGAAAGCATTGCCGCCCGCGCCGCCGCTGCGGGCGTTTCGGCCGATGAATATGCCTATGACCTGCTCTGCCGCGATGAAGGCAAGGGTTTCATCTACCTGCCGATCCTGAACTATGCCGATGGCAACCTCGATTTCCTTGAGGCCTTGCAGCATAGCGACGATACGGTGAATTCGCTGTCCGATGGCGGGGCGCACTGCGGTACGATCTGCGATGCCGCCAGCCCGACCTTCATGCTCCAGCACTGGGTGCGCGATCGCAAGCGCGGCGGGAAGATCAGCCTGGAAAATGCGATCAAGCGCCAGTGCCGCGATACGGCCCGGCTCTATGGTCTGGACGATCGCGGAATTATTGCCCCGGGTTACCTGGCCGATCTCAACGTAATCGATCTCGACAAGGTCAAACTGGGTAAGCCCTGGCTGGCCTTTGACCTGCCCGCAGGCGGCAAGCGTCTGCTACAGAAAGCCGAAGGTTACGTCTGCACGATCAAGACTGGCGTGGTCACCTTCAAGGATGGGGCATGGACCGGCGCCACCCCAGGCGGCCTGATCCGTGGCCCCCAGCGCGCGGACCTGCTGGAAGCAGCAGAGTAAACTTTACCCCTTCAATCGTCATCCCTACGAAGGCAGGGATGACGATTGCAGATCCGGTTCATCAGGGCCGGATCACGATCCCCACGGCCGGGTCAGCCTTGCCCTCAAGCGTTGCCAGATAGGCGTCGCGCGCAGCTTCCAGTCCATGGCGCACGTCGATTGCCAGCGCCCCGCCGGCTTCCGCTATAAAGCGCAGCCAGCTTTGGCCCACGGCTTCACCGAAGGACTTAGGGCCAAGCTCCTTGATCGCGGCAACCGCATGGTCCGGCGCGAAGAAAAGGACTGGTACAGGCCCTGGCAGCGGACCGTTGTCCTTGCTAAACCCGGCGCCAACATGGGTTGCCCCAACAGTGCAGGAATACTTGAGGCGATCGCCCAACGTGGAATGAACGCCGTGGATCAGGGCGGCATTGCCCGCAAAATCGACCAGCACTGAAGATACCTGCGTCAGACGGGCCAGATCGCCGTAAGCGATCACTTCATCATAGAACCCGCCGCGCTGCACGAAATCGACGTTGCCCGCCGAAGTAAGGCCAATCCGCTTGATCCCCGGCGAGCGATGCCGCGCGACAGAGGCAAGCCCCATTGCAGTTTTGGACGAGGCCGAAGTCAGCACGACCGCTTCCGCCCCGAACCAGCCCTCACGGCGCATAAAGCTCTCGATCAGAAAGCCGGTCTTGAACAGCGGGCCAAAAATCATCCGCTCACCCTCACGCGTCGAATCGTGTTCAGGATCGGCGGCAAGGCGGCTGTACTGATTGTAAATCGGGCTCATTGGCTGGCGGTGGGCCGCTGCATCGGTGAACCCGCCGGCGCTCACCCCCGTGGGCAACACATCAAGGCTGTCAGCCATCGGCAGATAACCGTAAACACGTTCGCCCACCACGATATCCGGGTGGCGGCTTTCAATGACCAGCGCGTGCCCCCACATCGGCACGACACCCCAGTCCCCTTCACCCGGGAAGAAATTCCAGTAACCGAAAGCATCGCCCGCGACGGCATAGGTCACGTTGTTGGCGGTGACCGAGAAGCTTTCCACCTGCAGCCGCACCGCGCCATCGCCCAGCGGCGCATCGGCATGATCGACAATGCGGGTTTCGCCCAACGCATTGCGCTTAACCTGAACGGTGTTGGTCATGCTGCTCTCCCCGCAAATGAAAAAGGGCGCGCCGATCGTGGCACGCCCCTTTCAATCAGGCTCTTACGGCTAGGTAAAGCAGATTAGACGCGCATCGGCATCAGCACATAGAGCGCCGGGCTTTTGTCGTCCTGACGGATCAGCGTCGGCGCACCGGCATCGGCCAGGTGCAGTTCAACCGTATCGCCTTCGATCTGGCCCAGGATGTCCTTAAGATAACCGGCGTTGAAGCCGATCTCGAACCCGCTCGACTTGTAATCGGCCGGGACTTCTTCCGAAGCCGTGCCATTGTCGGGCGAGGTGACCGAGAGCGTCACCCGATCCGTATCGAGCGCCATCTTGACCGCGCGGGTCTTTTCGGTGGCGATGGTCGCAACACGGTCCACACCTTGCCAGAAGCTCTTCGGATCAAGCCGCAGCAGCTTGTCATTCCCGGTCGGGATGACCCGGCTGTAATCAGGGAAGGTGCCGTCGATCAGCTTGCTGGTAAGCACCACCCCGTTTTCACCGCCCAGAGTGAAGCGGATCTTGCTGGCTGACAGATCGATCAGGACATTGGCGTCCTGCGCTTCTTCCAGAAGCTTGCGCAGCTCGGCCACGCACTTCCGTGGTACGATCACGTCGGGCATGCCTTCCGAGCCGTCCGGACGCTTGATCGTGAAGCGAGCCAGGCGGTGGCCGTCAGTCGCGGCGGCCTTCAGCTCGTCGTCGCTGACATGGATGAAGATGCCGTTCAGGTAATAGCGCGTTTCCTCCGTGCTGATCGCAAAGCGGGTGCGATCGATCAACTGGGCAAGCGTGGCGGCCGGCAGTTCGAAGCTGGTCGGTAGATCACCCTCAACAATCACCGGAAAATCATCGCGCGGCAGGGTGGGCAGCGAGAAGCGGCTGCGGCCTGCCTTCACCGTCATGCGATTGTCGGCAGTTTCCAGGCTGACCTGGCTGCCATCGGGCAGCTTGCGGGCGATGTCGAACAGCAGGTGGGCCGAGACGGTGATTGCGCCGGCCCCTTCGACCGAGACGGCACCCAGCGTTTCAACCACCTGCAAATCCAAGTCGGTCGCCATGATTTTGACCGTCCCGTCCGAGGCGGCCTCGATCAGCACGTTCGAGAGGATCGGGATCGTGTTGCGCCGTTCAACGACGGACTGCACGTGCGACAGGCACTTAAGAAGCGTCGCGCGTTCGATGGTGGCCTTCATGATCGGTCTTTCGTCCCCACAAGACGCACAGCCGGAATCGGCCGCAGCGCCGGAAATTCGGTCTTCCGTTCTTAGCGCCGGGGGGGCGTCGGGCAAGTTTACCGCACCCGATTCCCGGCTAAACTGGGGATAAATCCAACCTTTCGGGCTGGATTAGAGCATCGCCATCCCGCCGTTCACGTGCAGCGTCTGCCCAGTGATGTAGCCGGCCTCCTTGCTGGCAAGATAGGCAACGGCCGCGCCGATATCCTCACCCTCACCCATCCGGCCCATCGGGATCCGGGCATTGAGCGCATCTTTCTGGGCATCCGGCAGCACGTCGGTCATGGCGGTGCGGATAAAGCCTGGGGCCACGCAGTTGACCGTAACCCCGCGGCTGGCGATTTCCTGGCCGAGGGACTTCGACATGCCAACCAGGCCGGCCTTGGCGGCGGCATAGTTCATCTGTCCCGGATTGCCGGTTGCGCCAACCACGCTGGTGATGGTGATGATCCGGCCGAACCGGGCCTTCATCATCGGCTTGGTTGCAGCGCGCATCAGGCGGAAAGCGGCTTCAAGGTTGACCTTGATGACCTGTTCCCATTCCTCGTCCTTCATCCGCATTGCCAGGTTATCGCGGGTAATCCCGGCATTGTTCACCAGGATATCGATCTTGCCGAGGGTATCGACCGTGGCCGGCACCAAGTGTTCGACCTGTTCGGCGTTCGACAGATCACAAGTGATCTCGACATGGTCATGACCATAGGTGTCGTTCAGCTCTTCGCGGAAGGCGCGCAGCTTCGCAGGATTGGTGCCCGACAGCGCGAGCCTTGCGCCCTGCCGGGCAAGCGCGTGGCTGATCGCAGAACCGATCCCGCCAGCAGCGCCGGTAACAAGGGCGGTCATTCCCGAAAGATCGAACATACGGTCCATGATCACAGCTCCTTCGCCAGCGCTTCAATATCGGCCATGCCGACCACGCTGGTCACGGTTACGTCGTTAACAGTGCGGCCGATCATCGGGCCCAGCACTTTGCCGCCCAATTCGACAAAACTATCGACCCCGGCGGCCTGCATCGCAATCACGCTTTCGCGCCAGCGGACACGGCCGCAAACCTGATCAACCAGCAGGCGCTGCACCTGGGCAGGATCACTGACCACGGCGGCGGTGACATTGGCATAAAGCGGCACCCGTAGCGCACCCGGCGGGATCTTGCCGAGCGCTTCGGCCATGGCATCGGCCGCCGGCTGCATCAGCGAGCAATGGAACGGAGCAGAGACCGGCAGGGCAACGCCGCGCTTGATCTCGAAATCCTTGACCAAGCCGATCGCACGCTCAATCGCGCCCTTGTGGCCCGACAGCACGACCTGCGAAGGATCATTATCATTGGCGACGGTGCAGACTTCGCCTTCGGCCGCAGCCTCGGCCAGCTTCTGCGCCTTGTCGATATCGGCGCCCAGCAGCGCGCACATGGATCCGACGCCCACCGGCACCGCGGCCTGCATCGCCTGTCCTCGCAGCTTCAGCAGGCGCGCCGTGTCGGCCAGAGTGAAGGCCCCGGCAGCGCAAAGCGCGGTATATTCGCCCAGACTATGGCCAGCCACAAAGCATGCCTTGTCGGCCAGGGCGATGCCGCCCTCCTTTTCCAACACCCGCAGCACGGCAATGGCATTGGCCATGATCGCAGGCTGGGCGTTCTCCGTAAGGGTCAGGGTGTCTTCGGGCCCTTCGCGCATGATGGCGGAGAGTTTCTGGCCGAGGGCGTCGTCAACCTCTTCAAATACCTCGCGCGCGATAGCGCTGGCTTCGGCGAGATCGGCACCCATGCCGACCTTCTGGCTGCCCTGACCCGGAAAAACGAAAGCTCGCATGGTCCACTCCCTTGGCTTCGCTCCCGCGCCTATTGGCTGGCAGCTCAGCGGGCAAGCCCGAAGGGTACAATCTTGTTGTCGATATCATGGCCGATGTCGGCCGTCCCGAGGAACGGAATCGCATGGCGCTGGCACCAATGCCGCGCGATTTCTTCAGGTTCTGCGCCAAAGGGACGATCATTCTCCGGCACCTCGCTGATGCGGCCCAACCGCAGCCCGGCAATCCCGCCAAGGTGCGCGGTCAGGTGGAAAAACAGCCGATCCACCGCGTAATGGTATTCGCAGACCTCTTCCAGCTGCACCACATGGCCTGCCAGCCCAGGCATGAGCGGCGTGCCGCACAGCATCGCCAAGGTCATGAGGTTAAAGGCAACCCGCGGATGTCCATCTTGCGCAGGCTCTTCACCTGACCGGTCGCCCGAAAACCAGGCAAGGGATCGCCGGACGGCCGCATCGCCCCCTGCCCGCCGGATATCCGCAGGCATCGGCGCATGGACCGGCAGGCCGATACCATGACGATAGAGCCCGCCCAGCAGTGTGCCACCGTCCGAATAACCCAGGAACAGCTTGTCCTGCGCCGCATGATCGAACCTTGCCAAGGCATCCTCGGCAATCCGCGCCGCGCCATAGCCGCCGCGTGCGAACCATACTGCGTCAAAAGCAGGATCGTTGGCGCATTCCACCAAGGCATCCCGCCGCGCTGCATCGGGCCCAGCGAAGTGTCCCTCACTCAGAAAGCACTGAGGATGGAAGTGAAGCTTAATCTCTGGGAACTCGGCCCCCGCCAAGGCCAGGACGCGGTCCGCATCTTCCTTGGCAAAGGCGGCAGAGGGAGCACAGATCGCTACATTGGGCATGACGCTTCCTAACCCGGTTGTCAGGCGAGGCAAGGGCGCATACCGGAAGGAGCATGAGCGAGCTTACCCAACACCCGTGGTTCTTCTGTGGCATCGGCGGCTCTGGCATGTTGCCGCTG
>JACCDH010220863.1_pt1 | contig 16189 bp, 13 predicted proteins | sample 7442481 | NCBI WGS metagenome assembly JACCDH01 (sample SAMN15323433, study PRJNA562643) | freshwater metagenome | isolation source: river surface water | place: USA:Blue River Watershed | collected 2017-08-15
ATAGAGCGACTGCATCAGAAAGTTCGACTGCATCTTCAGGTTGCGGCCGGTCATGATGTTGTCGAGGACGGTCATGCCCTTGAACAGCGCGATATTCTGGAAGGTGCGCGCGATGCCGGTTTTGGCGGCCTGATAGGTATCCATGTCACGGCGGTGCTCGCCCTGATAAATGATCTCGCCCTGCTGCGGCCGGTACACACCGTTGATCACATTCAGCATCGAGCTCTTGCCGGCGCCGTTGGGCCCGATGATCGCGCGGATCTCGTGCTCGCGGACGTCGCAAGAGATATCGGTCAGCGCCTTCACCCCGCCGAAAGACAGCGAGATATGGCGCAGGTCGAGGATCACGTCGCCAATGCGGCGACCGTTGACGGTATCGTTCATCATGCTGCCTTGCGCGCTGCGCTGAAAGTGGTGACATCGCGGATCTCGAGGTCGGCGCTGATGGTGCCCTGACGCCCATCCTCGAATTTCACTTGCGTCTCGATGTACTGGCGTTCGCGGCCTTCGTACAGCGCCTCGATCAACACCGTATATTTTTCTGAGATAAAGCGCCGGCGCACCTTGCGGGTGCGGGTCAGCTCATCATCGTCCGGATCCAGCTCCTTGTGCAGTATCAGGAAGCGATGGATCTGCGAGCCGGACAGCAGATCATCATTCGCGAGGTCGGCGTTCACCTTTTCCACACAATCGGCGATCAGGTCATAGACCGCCGCCTGACTGGCCAGATCGGTGTAGCCGCTGTACGGCAGATTGCGCCGCTCGGCCCAGTTGCCGACGGCTTCCATGTCGATGTTGATGAACGCATTGCAGCTCGCGCGGCCATCGCCGAAGGCCACCGCCTCTTTGATGAACGGGAAGAACTTCAGCTTGTTCTCGATGTATTTCGGCGCGAACAGCGCGCCATTGGCCATCTTGCCTACGTCCTTCGCGCGGTCGATGATCTTCAGGTGACCGTCGTTGTCGAAGAAACCGGCATCGCCGGTGTGGAAGTATCCGTCGGCGTCGATGGCCTCGGCCGTGTCTTCCGGCTTTTTGTAATAGCCGATCATCAGGCCGGGCGAGCGCACCAGCACCTCGCCGCTGTCCGCGATATGCACGTCAACGCCGTGCATGGGCTTGCCGACGGTATCGAGCTTCACATCACCGGAGCGCTGCATGCAGATCGTCACGCAGGTCTCGGTCATGCCGTACAGCTGTTTCAGGTTGATGCCGATCGAGCGGTAGAAGTCGAACAGGTCCGGGCCGATGGCCTCGCCACCGGTATAGGCGACCCGGATGCGCGACAGGCCCAGCACGTTCTTCAGCGGCCCGTAGACGATCCGCTCGCCCAGCGCGTACAGCAAGCGGTCGGCGAGGCCGACATCGCCCCGGCCGTCCAGCAGCTTCAGGCCGACGCGGCGTGCGACGCGCATGAAGTAATGGAACATCGCGCGCTTGATTGCGCTGGCATCCTCGATGCGGATCATCACCTGCGTGAGGATGTTTTCATAGATGCGCGGCGGGCCGAAATAGTAGGTCGGCCCGATCTCGCGCAGGTCCGTGCCAACGGTCGCCGGTGATTCGGGGCAGTTCAGGCAGAAGCCCGCGATATTCGACAGCGCATACGAGTACAGGAAATCCCCGACCCAGGCCAGCGGCAGGTAGCAGAGCACCTCATCATCGGTGGTGACCTGATCGAAGTCGATCAGCGTGTTCCCGGTGGCGATCATCGCCGCATGCGAATGACAGACGCCTTTGGGTCGCCCGGTCGTGCCAGACGTGTACAGGATGACCGCAATGTCGTCGGTGCGGCCGAGATCGACCTGCTGCTGGAAGAAATCCGGATGATCGCGTCCGTGTGCGTCGCCCAGCGCCTGCACGCTGTCAAACGAATGCACGCCGGGCTGGGTGTAGTTGCGCAGCCCCCGTCCGTCGTCATACACGATGTGGGAGAGACCCGGGACGCTGCCGCGAATCTCGAGCAGCTTGTCCACCTGTTCCTGATCCTCGACGACCGCGAAATCGATCTCGGCATTCTCCAGCACATAGGCCATGTCAGCCGCCGGCGCATCCTGATACAGGGGAACGGCGACGCCGCCCAGGCATTGCGCAGCCGCCATCGCCCAGTAGAGCCGCGGACGATTGTCGCCGACCACTGCCAGGTTCATCCCGCGACGAAAGCCCAGCGCCGCGAGCCCGCAGGCGAGCAGGCGCACCTGCCGCTCGACCTCGGACCAGGTGCTGGTCTGCCAGATGCCAAGATCTTTTTCCCGAAACGCCGGATGCGACGGGCGCGTGCGCGCATGCCGCTGCATCAGCCGGGGGAAAGTATCGGCTGTCGCGTGTGTCGTCTCCACCATGTGCTGCCTCAATGTGCTTGCTTGTTTTACTTGTTGGGGTCTCGTGCCCGCTGCGAGCGGAGTGTTGCCCGCTTCAAGGTTGCCAATGATAACCACCTTGAGGAATTACGATAATCGTTAAAAACAGAAAGCTTGCAATATTTGATATTGCGGCGCACAAATGCGGGCTGATGGGCGGGCTGATTTATTGATCATCTATCAAGCATCGCTGACGTAGTGAGCGGTGATCGATTTGGCAAGCGTCATTTTTATCCAGCACGCCCTCTTGAGTGTGCGCACTGGCAGGAACCTGTCTGCGCGCGAACGGGTCAACAGAGAGATGCGCTTGCTCGTTTGTCATGCCTGTTCGATGGCGGCTGTCCGTTGTCAGGCGCCTTGAGATCGCGTGATGTGCGCTGATATCAGGCGCGCCGCATGCGCCACCTACCGTTACTCATGGTCTGATGCCCTTGCGCCCGTTCCAGCTGTCGCTGCGTTTCATTTTTCCTCTCGCGCTGGTACTGGGCTTGTTTGCACTGGCACTCTTGCCACTGGTCGATGACCTGACGCGGCGCTGGTTCCTGCGTGACCTTGATACGCGTTCGCAAATGGTCGCGGCCACCTTGCGAGAGCCGGCGCTCGACTATCTGACCCTGCAAGATGCCGATGGCATGCGCGGCCTGCTGGATCGCGCGGTGCGCGACGGGCAGTTGCGCGCGCTGGGCTTTTGTGACGCCGCCGGACAGCTCATTTACCGAAGCAGCCTGTTCCCGGTTCAGCTGGGCTGTGACGGCAGGATGCCCGAGGGCTTGCTGGTGACTGAGAGCCTGCTGGAGCAGGATGGGGTCACGCTGGGCAAGCTCATGCTGGCGCAGGACACCAGCTTCATTGAACGGCGAAGCACGGAGTTTCGTCATTACCTGATCGCCGTCTTTCTGTTGATGTTTTTAGTGATCTCTGCGCTGGGTGCCTGGATCGCTCACTGGAGCTGGCTGGGTTGGGTGAGTTCGCTGAAAAGCCTGCTGCGGCGGGAAACGGGCTTGCCGGTCGCGAATGCGCCGCCGGAATTTCGCCCGCTGGTCGGCGACTTGCGCGCGATGCTGCACGAAATGAATGTCGAGCGTCGTGCCCAACAGCATTCGCCGCAGGCATGGACACCCGAAAAGCTGCGCTCGCTGCTGCATGATGAACTGGCCGGGGATCAGGTGCTCGTCGTGTCCAACCGGGAGCCGTATATTCATGAACAGTCCGAGCAGGGCATTGTCGTGCGCCGGCCCGCGAGCGGGCTGGTGACGGCGGTCGAGCCGGTGATGCGCGCCTGCTCCGGCACCTGGATCGCGCACGGCAGCGGCTCGGCGGATCGTGTCACGGTCGATGCGCATGACCGGGTGCGGGTGCCGCCGAAAAAGCCGGCCTATGTGCTGCGGCGCGTGTGGCTCACGCATGAAGAGGAGGAGGGCTACTACTACGGCTTTTCCAACGAGGGCCTGTGGCCGCTCTGTCATATGGCACACGTACGGCCCGTGTTCCGCACGACCGACTGGGAGCAGTATGTCGCGGTCAATCAGCGCTTTGCCGACGCCGTCGTGGCCGAGGCGCACACCGAAGATCCGGTGGTGCTGGTGCAGGACTATCATTTCGCGCTGCTGCCGCGCATGGTCAGGGAACGGCTGCCAAAGGCGACGATCATCATGTTCTGGCATATTCCCTGGCCCAATCCTGAATCGTTTGGCATTTGTCCGTGGCGCGAGGAATTGCTGCAGGGCTTGCTGGGCAACACGCTGCTCGGTTTTCATACGCCCTTCCATTGCAAGAATTTCCTCGAGACCGTGGATCGTTATCTGGAGACGCGCATCGAGCATGAGGCCTCGACCATCTCGTATGGCGGCGAGCTGACGCAGGTCGAGCCGTATCCGATCTCGATTGCCTGGCCAGAGGCCGATACCGTGACCGATGTCGTGCAGTGCCGACAGCAGATGCGCGAGTCGCTGCGGCTGCCGGCGACGCACCGGGTGGCGCTGGGCGTTGACCGTCTTGACTACACCAAGGGTATCGTCGAGCGCTTTCAGGCCGTTGACCGGCTGCTGGAGATGCATCCCGATCTTGTGGGAAGATTCAGCCTCCTGCAGATCGCGGCGCCCAGCCGCTCTTCACTGGATGAGTACCAGAACCTCGAGGCCCGCGTGCGCAAGCTGGCGCACGACATCAATCAGCGCCACGCGAACCCGGTCGCGCCGCCCATCGTGCTGCGCGTCGAGCACTTCGACGCCGAGCAGCTCGCGCATTGCTACCGCGGATGCGATGTGTGCGTGGTCACCAGCCTGCATGACGGCATGAACCTCGTCGCCAAGGAATTCATTGCCGCACGTGACGACGAGCTCGGCGTGCTGATCCTGTCCCAGTTCACTGGCGCGGCGCGTGAACTTCACGAGGCGCTGATCATCAATCCGTATCACATCGAGCAGGGCGCACAGGCGCTCCATCGCGCGCTGACGATGCCCGAGCCCGAGCAGCGCGAGCGCATGCGCAGCATGCGGCAGCTGGTGCGCGACTTCAATGTGTACCGCTGGGCCGGGCTCATGCTGCTGGACGCCGCGCGCCTGCGGCGGCGGCAGCGGGTCAGTGAAAAGATCTCTTCCCACAGCCATCACGGATTGCGCCGCGCCGTATGAAAGCCTTGTTCACCATTGCAGGCCAGCAGGCACTGCGTGAGTTTGTTCGCGATGACCTGCTTTGCCTGTTCGATTTCGATGGCACGCTGGTGCCGCTTGAGCCCCATCCCGACAAGGTCCGCGTGCCGCCGGCCGTGCTGGAGCGGCTGCAGCGGCTGCAACGCCGTGCACGCGTGGGCATCGTCACCGGACGCGGTCTGGAGGATATGCGGCGCATGCTCGATCTGGCGCCGGACTACCTGATCGGTAATCACGGCATCGAGGGCCTGCCGGGCTGGGAGGACCGGGTCGGCGTGTTCGAGCAAGTCTGCGAGGGCTGGCAGCGCTCGCTGGACGAGGCGCTGACGGCGTTTGGCGGCACGGTCTGGGTCGAGTACAAGCGCTACTCGCTGTCGGTGCATTTTCTGCACGCGCCGGACCCTGTCCGCGTGGCCGCACAACTTGAGCAGCTGTTCCCGTCACTGTCGCCCCGGCCGCGCATCATCGCGGGCAAATCGGTGTTCAACCTGCTGCCGCCGGGGGCGGCCGACAAGGGGGACGCAGTGCGTGCGCTGATGCGCGTGACAGGGGCATCGTGCGCGCTGTACGCGGGCGATGATGTGACGGACGAGCATGTGTTCGCGCTGCGGCGTGACGATCTGTTCACGGTGCGCGTGGGGTCGGGCGAGAACAGCGCCGCCGGCTATTACATCCCTGATCATCAGGCGATTGTGCCGCTGCTCGACCTGCTGATCGAGTGCCTGCCCGCGCGCACCATTCGCGATCCAGACTGATGAGCCATCTCGATCTCGGCCTGATCGGCAATTCCCGGACCAGCGCCCTGATCGACCGGCAGGCACGCATCGTCTGGTGGTGCTATCCGCATTTCGACAGCAATCCGCTGTGCTGCAGCCTGCTGCGATCGGAGGAAAAAAACCGCTCGCCGGACGCGTTCGGTTTCATTGACCTGCTGTTCCCGTCCAGCCGTACCGTCCGGCAGGCCTATCAGCGCAACTCGGCGATCCTGCAGACGCGGCTCGAGGATGACTCGGGCAACGTGATCGACGTGACCGATTTCTCGCCCCGCTTTTACCTGCACGGCCGCATGTTCGCACCGGCGATGATCGTCAGGACGATACGCCGTGTCGCCGGACGCCCGCGCATCGGCGTTCGCGTGCGGCCGGCGCTGAACTATGGCAGTGATCGCGCGTCCTCGCGTTGTGGCGCGCACCACGTCACCTATTTTGGCGGCACGCAATCGATGCGCGTGACCACCGATGCCTCGATCACCGCACTCACGGAAGAGCGCCTGTTCTTCCTGCATGACAGTGTGACGCTGCTGATGGGGCCGGACGAGACCGTCGATGGCGGGCCGCGCGAGCTGGGACGCAGCTTCTATGAATCGACCTCGGCCTACTGGCACCGCTGGGTGCGCAATCTCGCCATTCCTTTTGAATGGCAGGACGTGGTGATCCGTGCGGCGATCACACTGAAACTGAATGCGTTTGATGATACCGGCGCGATCATTGCCGCCGTCACCACCTCGATACCGGAATCACCGGACAGTGGTCGGAACTGGGACTATCGTTACTGCTGGCTGCGCGATGCCTATTTTGTGGTGAATGCGCTCAACCAGCTGGGCGTGACGGCCACCATGCAGCACTATCTGGAGTACATCCTCAACCTGATCGCCGATTCCCGCGACATGCCGCTGCAGCCGGTGTACGGCATACGCCGGGAGACGGCGCTGGATGAATTTGTCGCGCCGGGACTGGATGGCTATCGCGGGATGGGGCCGGTCCGGGTGGGCAATCTCGCCTGGAAGCAGGTGCAGAACGATGTGTTCGGCGCGGCGGTGCTGGCCAGCACCCACGCTTTTTTCGATACGCGTCTCGAGCGGCCGGCCGGTCGCCAGATGTTCGCCGATCTCGAGCGGCTGGGACAGCAGGCGGTGCGTGTCTATCAGGAGCCGGATGCCGGCATCTGGGAACTGCGCGGATCGCGCCGTGTGCACACGTTTTCCACGCTGATGTGCTGGGCTGCCTGCGACCGGCTGGCATCGATCGCGCGGCGGCTCAAGCTGCCGGCGCGCGCGTCGCACTGGCTGCGCGAGGCGGCGGTCGTGCGCAAGGCCATTGTCGATCACGCATGGAATCCCGAACTGGGCAGCTCCGTGTCCACCTTCGGCGGCAACCGGCTCGATGCCAGCCTGCTGCTGATGGGCGAATTCCAGTTTCTGGCTGCAGATGATCCGCGTTTCATTGGCACGCTGCGCGCGGTGGAGCGTCATTTGCAGCGGGAGGATTTCCTGCTCCGCTATGACGAAGAGGATGATTTCGGCCGGCCGGATGCGGCCTTTCTTGTCTGCACGCTGTGGTGGATACTCGCGCTCGCGCAAACCGGCGAGAAGGCGCGCGCCCGCGCGTTGTTCGAGAAGGTGCTGTCGCGCCGCAATCATCTGGGCTTGCTGTCTGAGGATGTCTCGCTGGACGGTCAGGCGCTATGGGGAAATTTTCCCCAGACCTACAGCATGGTGGGGCTGATCCAGTGCGCGGCGCGGCTCTCCATGTCATGGGAAGAAGCCTACTGAGCGGCCCGCTGCGCCGCAGCCCACTGCGCTGTTGCGCCAACTGCACAGGGGAACTGGTGCATTTACCGCGCAGTAAATCGGGCTGGGAAAACAACAAAACCGTTATCAGTCATGCAATAAATTCTTAGAATCGATCGGGTCTGTCTGGCCAGTGCGGGCAGGGACCGGGGCCGCGCCTGCTGCCGGCGACGATCAATTCGAACGGGGAATTTTATGCACAAGAACACCGCTACGCTGCTGCTTGGCAGTGCCCTGACACTCACGCTTTTCGTTCCGATCAGCACCTATGCGCAGGACAGTTACGTCAAGGTCGGTGTCGGCCAGTCCCGTTACTCGGGTGACGGATCGGCCCATGCCACGGGTTATTACCTCGCGTATGGCACGCAGGTCGATTCCAGTCTGGATGTGGAAGTGGGTTATGTGGATTTCGGCCGGGCCAGGGTGCCTTTCGGTTTCGAGGACGTGTCGGCCTCGGATAACTATGCCCAGCACAAGACGCGATCCTTCTATGCAGCCGGCATCGGCAATATTCCCGTATCGCCGACGGTCACCGTGCAGGGCAAGCTGGGTCTTGCTTACCACCGCAGCAGCGCCGTCCAGTTTTCCGAGGATCTGGTCGCACAGGACGTGCCTCCGATTGGTAGCGCCAGCAAAGTCCGTGTGCTGCTGGGCGCGGGCGTGGTCATGCAATTCAACAAGGAAGTGTCCGGTGCGCTGGAGTACACCTACTTTGGTGAGGACGGACAGGGGGCGAAACTCAGCCTGCTCAATGCAGCGCTGCGCTATCACTTCTGAGGCATCACGGTTGAGGGAGTGCTGCTGATCTCGCTATGCTGATCTCGTTAAGGTGACCTCATGTAACAAGCGCGCAAGACGAGTTTTTTGAGAATTGTCGGGTTCGGTGAGATGGATCTGTGCGTTCTGCACCACGATCACTTTCGCCAGTGCTTCCCTGTACCTAGAATCGCGCCGGTCCTATTGATGGACCGGTTTTTTTTATGTCTCTCGCGAATTTTTGGAACAGGAAACCCTCATGAAAAAATTGCTTGTCGCCGCCCTGATGGGTTGTGCATCTGCCGCCGCCGTGGCGGCTGAAACGCCGGACAGTTATGTGTCTGTGTCAGTCGGCGAAGCCGAGTACGAACTGGATGGCAGCAGCGAGAACCATACCGCCTTTGGCATCGCGTTCGGTCAATCCCTGTCCGACTTCACCGGCTACGAAGTGGGTTACGCCAACCTCGGCAGCTTTGATGAAGGTGATGGCTCGGGCCATGGCGTGTATCTGGCCGGCGTGGCGAAGTATCCGGTGGCTGAGGCATTCTCGGTCTACGGCAAGATCGGGCCGACCGTGAACCACGTGTCTGGCAACGACTCGGACACCCGCGTGCGCGTGCTGCTGGGTGCCGGCGTCAGCTACAAGTTCGACAAGCAATGGGCAGCAGCACTGGAGTACACGCATTTCGGCGAGACCCTCGGCGTCACGCCAACGCTCTGGTCGGTCGGTCTGCGCTACCACTATTGATCTTCTGCTCGGATTCTCTGTGGCGAGCTAGTCCGGGGGGCAAAGCGTACCCCGGATCACTCACTCGACTCAGCTACCAGAATCAGCACTTTGGCAGACCGGCACACAGACCGCCCGACAGCATGCAGGGCGGTCTGTGTGCCGGCGGCGAGCCGCCTTCCGGCTTGCCCCAGTCAATGCAGCCAGGGCTTCAGTACGACCTTGATGCAGGCATCTTCCTTGTCACGAAACATCTTGTAGGCGCGCGGCGCCTCATCCAGAGGCAGCCGGTGCGTGATCAGTCGCTCCGGATCGAAATCTCCCCGGCGCACCCGTTCCAGCAACGGCTGCAGATAATGCTGCACATGCGTCTGTCCGGTCCGGATCGTCAGTGAGCGGTTCATCAGCGAGCCCACCGGCAGCTTGTCGACCACACCGCCATACACGCCCGGCACCGACACCGTGCCGCCATTACGACAGGTACGCAGTATCTCGCGCAGCACCTGAGGCCGGTCGGTCTGCCATCGGAGCATCTGCTTGATACGGTCATAGGCGGCCAGCATGCCCGTCCCATGGGCTTCCATGCCGACCGCATCGATGCAGGCATCCGGGCCATGTCCGCCCGTCATCTCGAGCAAGGCCTCGCTGACATCGACGTGTTCATAGTTCAGCACATCGGCCCGCGACCATTCGGAGGCCAGTGCCAGCCGTTCGGGGAAGCGATCGATTGCGATCACCCGCTCCGCGCCCAGCAGATAGGCGCTCTGTATCGCAAACTGTCCGACCGGGCCGCAGCCCCAGACCGCCACCACATCGCCCGGCCGGATATTGCAGTTCTCCGCCGCCATATAGCCGGTCGGCAGTACATCCGACAGGAACAGCACTTTCTCATCCTCCAGACCGTCATCGATCCGGATGGGCCCGCTGTCGGCATAAGGCACGCGCGCATACTGCGCCTGACCGCCGGCATAGCCACCGGTCAGGTGCGAGTAGCCGTATACGCCCGCCGGCGAATGACCCCACATCTTTTCGGCCATCCACGCATTCGGGTTCGAGTTCTCGCACAGCGAGTGATGATGCTGTTCACATGAGAAGCACTGGCCGCAGGCAATGGTGAAAGGCACGACGACCCGGTCGCCGACCTTCAGCGTACGCACAGCCGGGCCGGTCTCGACGACCTCGCCCATGAATTCATGGCCGAGGATATCGCCCGCTTCCATCGTTGGCACATAGCCGTCGTACAGGTGCAGGTCGGATCCGCAGATCGCTGTCGAGGTGATCTTCACGATCGCATCGCGCGGGTTCAGCAGCCGCGGGTCGGGTACCTGCTCGACCCGCATGTCATTCTTGCCGTGCCAGACCGTGGCTTTCATAGCGGTGCTTTCATTCTGTCGCTTTCATCCCGGGGCTCCCTGCCGCAACAGCCGGCCCAGCGCGCTGCGGCGGCCGGCCGGCTGGCCGATGGTGGTGGGAATCTCGCCGGTCTCGATCAGTTGCTTGAACCGTCGCAGGTCCTCGTTCAGTTGCTGCGAGGGCTCTTCGCCGGTCATTTTCGCCAGCACTGCGCCGACCTTGCCGAGCGGCGGGTGATAGCGGAAGTCCACCTCGATGCGGGTGCCGCGTTGCCCCGGCGCCGGGCTGAAACGCACGCTGCCCTCATGGGCGATGTCGGCGCCGGCCAGCGTGCGCCAGCCCAGCTGCTGGCCGGGCACATCGCGAACAAGCTCCGCTTCCCACTGCACCGACAGCCCGAACGGTGCGCGCACCTGCCAGCGCGAACGTGTCGGGTCGATCACCTCGATCGCTTCCACATGCTGCATGAAGCGTGGGAACTGGCCGATGTCCCGCCAGAAGCGGTAGCAGGCCTCGGGGCTGCGGTTCACATCCAGTGATTTCTTTACCCGGATCAGGCCTCGTGCAGCAAGCTCGCCTTGTGCGCCTGCAGCCCGGCCACGGTGTCGCCCGGTCTGATCAAGCGCGGCCAGCAGATCGAGCACGGCGATCCCGGCCAGCGCCGCACTGACCGCACCCAGATGCGAGACGCGCTGTCGCCGTGACACCATCGCCAGCAGTCCGGCGTCCATCAGATCGCCGGCGACGCGCGACCACAGCCATTGCGGTTGACGGGGTTGCAGCACGATGCCGACACCAGAGATGATCTCGCGCGCGCCTATCGTGCGCAGCCAGCGGTCATTTGTCGCGATGCCCGTGGCCTGCGCCAGTCTGTGCGGCATCAGCACACTCGCGATGCCGAGCCCGATGCTCATCCAGCCGAGTGCGCGCGCCAGATCGCCCGCCGTGCGGCGCGACGGCGGCTCCGTGTTGATCGAACGTTCTTCACCGAGTGTGTCTGTCCTCATCACAGCGGCGGTATCGGAGACCTCGTTGGTGACAGGCACGTGCATGAGCGCTCCACAGTCCTAAAGTCATTGTTGCCCGCCGTGGCGAGCCAACGACCGACAGCATCAGGATGCTTTGCCGCTTAGGGCGGCGCCACGCAGCGCAGGTTCCGTTCACATCGACCTCGCGCAGGCGGATGCGATGCAGCGCAAGCCTGCATCAGATAGCTGCTATGCTTTTTCCCTGCGATTACGATCCCGGAGCCTGCATGTCCGATCCTGTTCCCACTCCGCCGGCGCGCACTGCCAGCAGGTCTTCCCTGACGGAATTCGGCAAGCCGGTTTCCGGCTGGCGCGAGCGTTGTTATGTGGTCGTGTTCGAGGCCGACACCCCGGCCGGTCGCCTGTTCGACTTGTGCCTGATCGGTGCCATCTTCGCCAGCGTGGCCGTCGTCATCCTCGACAGCATCAGCAGCGTGTCGGTGACCTACGGCAGCCTGTTCGATCGTCTCGAATGGGGATTCACGCTGCTGTTCACCGTCGAGTATCTATTGCGGCTGTCGTGCGTGCGCCATCCGCTTCGCTATGCGACCAGTATGTTTGGCATCATTGATCTGCTGTCTTTCCTGCCCACCTATGCCGCCATTCTCTTTCCCGAGCTGCATGTGCTGCTCGATGTGCGGGTACTGCGGCTGCTGCGGGTCTTTCGTATCCTCAAGCTGGTCAGTTATGTGGCCGAGTACCGCTTGCTGCTCGGTGCGCTGTCCGCATCGCGGCGCAAGATCACGATTTTTCTCTCCTTCGTATTTCTGGTGGTGCTGGTGCTGGGCACGACCATGTATGTGGTGGAAGGGCCGGAGAATGGATTTACCAGCATACCGACCGCCGTCTACTGGGCGATCACGGCAGTGACCACCGTGGGTTTTGGTGATATCGTGCCGAGAACCGATGTGGGTCGGGCAATTGCGTCGGTGATGATGCTGATCGGCTGGGGTACGCTGGCGGTACCGACAGGCATCATCAGTGCGGAGCTGACGGCGCAACGCGCGCTGACCCTGCGTCTCACCCGCACTTGTCCCGAATGCCTGAAAGAAGGGCTGGAAGAAGATGCGAATTTTTGCGGGCGCTGCGGCGCGGCACTGCCGGTGAATGAGCCCCGTGCCTGAGTGAGCGTCGCGACCACGCAGGCGCCGGCTGACAGCCACATCATTCAGCGCAGCGTCACGCCTGTGCGGTGGTCGCCGTCAGCAAGGAGGCGACCGCGTCACGCAGCGCCTGCGCAATCGCCGGGTCGGCCGGAGTGTGCGTGCCGCGCGCGACCCAGTGCAGCGTCGCCTCCGGCAGCGCCTGATGCAGCAGCACCGCATTCTGCGGCGGACAGACCAGATCATGCGTGCCATGCACGAGCCGGGTCGGCACGCCGCGCAGTGCTTCTGCGGCGGCGAGCAGTTCGGCGTCGCTGGTGAAGCAGCCCTGCGTCAGATAGTGCGCCTGTATCCGGTACTTCGCGAGCGCCCGATCGGACGGGGCAGTTGTCGATGCCGATGTTGATGTCGATGCGGGTTCTGCAGCGGGCGCGGCGATCGTTCCTGACATCGCCTGCATCACCGCGTCTTCATACCGACCCCAGCGCAGCGCGGCATCGCGTGCGGCGTCGTCGCTGCCGTTCAGCAGCGCCTGTGCCAGCGTCTTCAGCACCTGCGCCTGTTGCTGCGCAGTCCAGCCCGCCGTCAGCGCTGCCCAGCCGGTCGGCACCATCGTCTGCAGCGACTGGAAGAACCAGTGCAGCTCGCGTTCGCTCGCCAGAAAGCTGCCGCGCAGTACCAGTCCCGTCAGGCGTGACGCATGCTGCCGCGCATACAGCAGCGCGAGCGTCGCGCCCCACGACCCGCCAATCATCATCCAGCGCGAAATGCCGAGCTGCGTGCGTATCCGCTCGATGTCCCCGACCAGTCGCGGGCTGTCATTGGCTGCGATATCGCCGAGGGGCGTGGAGCGGCCGGCACCGCGCTGGTCGAACAGGATCACGCGCTGGCGCGAGAGATCAAACCACTCCAGCACCGAGGGCTGAGTGCCGCTGCCGGGGCCACCGTGCAGCACGATGGCAGCGGGGCCATCGGGCTGGCCATATTGCGCGACATACAGCAGGTGGCCATCGCCGGTGGGCAGGTGGCGCTGGTCGAAGGCGGTCGGGGGCATGAATTTTTTTCCGGCGGGTTCGGGCTAGAATGGGATCAGTCGACAACACAATAAACACAAGTCGCTCGCCCCCAGACGCTGTGAAACTCCAGCGGTTTTCAGAGGAAAAAACCGATTTTCCGGGGTGGCGACAGGAGATGATTATGCCTGCATCACCCTTCTGCAGCCTGTCGGCGGGTGGCGCGCAACGCGCGCCAGAACCGCTGGCAGCGCTGTCTGCGTCGAGACCCGCTGTGTCGGGCTGCCGATATCGCTGAACGCTTCCTAAGCAAGACTTTATTTACTCCTCCTGAAAATCATGAAAATTCTGGTCCTCGGTTCTGCGGCGGGCGGTGGTTTCCCGCAATGGAATTGCAATTGCGCCAATTGCGCCGGCGTGCGCAAAGGCACGATGAATGCGAAAGCGCGAACACAGTCATCGATCGCGGTGTCGGCGAATGGCACCGACTGGGTGCTGATCAATGCGTCGCCCGACATCCTGTCGCAGATCCGCTCGAATCCGGCGCTGCAGCCGGCACGCGCGATCCGTGACAGCGGCATTGCCGCCGTGATGGTGATGGATGCGCAGATCGATCACATCACCGGCCTGCTGATGCTGCGCGAAGGGAAGAAGAAGCTCAATCTCTACTGCACCGATTCTGTCTGGGACGACCTGAACCACGGGCTGCCGCTGGCGAAAGTGCTGTCTCACTACTGCGGTGTCGAGCATCATGAGATCACCGGCCTGTCCGCCGACAAGACCCGTTTCGCACCGATCGAGGTGCCGGGCATCGCCGGCATCCGTTTTCATCCGCTGCCCCTGAAGAGCAAGGCACCGCCGTACTCGCCGCATCGCGCCAATCCTGCGCCGGGCGACAACAACGGCCTGCTGATCGAGAACCTCGAGACCGGCAAGACGCTGTTCTATGCACCGGGCCTAGGCGAGATCGAGCCGCATGTGCTCGATGCGATGCAGAAGGCCGATTGCGTGCTGGTCGATGGCACTGTCTGGACCGGCGACGAGATGATCACGCTCGGCCTGACGCAAAAGACGGCCGCCGACATGGGCCATCTGCAGCTTTCCGGCCCCGGTGGCATGATCGAGGTTCTCGATGGCGTGGGCACGCGCCGCAAGGTACTCATTCACATCAATAACACTAACCCCATCTTGAACGAAGACTCGGCCGAGCGCGCGCAACTGGCTAAGCACGGCATCGAGGTCGCTTATGACGGCATGGAGATCGAACTATGAACGCACCCGCCAACATGACTGAGCAAATGCCCTGGAGCCGCGAGGAATTCGAAGCGAAGCTGCGCGCCAAGGGCGACAACTATCACATCAATCATCCGTTCAATATCCGGATGAACGAGGGCAAGCTGACACCCGACCAGATCCGTGGCTGGGTGTTCAACCGCTTCTACTATCAGGTGATGATCCCGATCAAGGACGCAGCGATCATGTCGAACTGCCCGGATCGCGCCGTCCGCCGCAAATGGATCGAGCGCATCCAGGATCATGACGGTCATGGCGACAAGGAAGGCGGCATCGAGGCGTGGACACGGCTGGGCGAGGCCACCGGCATCTCGCGCGAAGAACTCTGGTCGCTGAAGCATGTGCTGCCCGGCGTGAAGTTCGCGGTCGATGCGTATGTGAACTTCGCGCGCCAGCGTCCGTGGCAAGAGGCTGTGTGCTCATCGCTGACCGAGATGTTCGCACCGAAGATCCACAAGGACAGGCTGGCGAACTGGCCGACCCATTATCCGTGGGTGAAGGACGAGGGTCTCGCGTACTTCCGCAGCCGTGTGCCGCTCGCCCAGCGTGATGTCGAGCATGGCCTGCAGGTGACGCTCGACTACTTCACCACCCGCGAGCAGCAGGAGCGCGCACTGGACATTCTGCAGTTCAAGCTGGATGTGCTGTGGCAGATCTCCGATGCGATTGAAAAAGCCTATTCCTGAGACGCGCCATGATCGAATTCACAGCAAAGCCGAAGCTTGCGCGACTGTTCCGCATGCAGTACGAAGAGGCGCAGCAGGGCTATGTGCTGCTTTACCCGGAGGGCATGGTGAAACTCAACCAGAGCGCGTCCGAGATCCTCAAGCGTTGCGATGGCGAGCGCGATGTGCAGGCGATCATTGCCGACATCGAGCAGACCTTCAATGCGACCGGTCTGGAGAAGGACGTGACCGGATTCCTGGAAATTGCCATTGAGCGAGGCTGGATCAGTGTCTGATACAAACAAAGTACCTTCGAACATTCCGCCGCCGCTGTGGCTGCTGGCAGAGATCACCTATCGTTGTCCGCTGCACTGCGTGTTCTGCTACAACCCGCTGAACTATGCAGAGAACAAGCGCGAGCTGTCCACCGATGAATGGAAGGACGTGCTGCGGCAGGCGCGCAAGCTGGGCGCCGCGCAGCTGGGCTTCTCCGGCGGCGAGCCGCTGGTGCGCGACGATCTGGAAGAGCTGATCGGAGAGGCGCACCAGCTCGGCTATTACACCAACCTGATCACGTCCGGCGTCGGCCTGACCGAGGCGCGCATCTCGAAGATGAAGGATCTCGGGCTAGATCATATCCAGCTATCGTTCCAGGATTCGACGAAGGAAAT
>JACCDH011251390.1_pt1 | contig 16188 bp, 15 predicted proteins | sample 7442481 | NCBI WGS metagenome assembly JACCDH01 (sample SAMN15323433, study PRJNA562643) | freshwater metagenome | isolation source: river surface water | place: USA:Blue River Watershed | collected 2017-08-15
GCACCAATGACAGCTCAGCAGCGCCCTGCTTGTAGGTATAGCGAAGATCCGTTGTTGCATAGCCGGGCATTAGGTGAAGGTTGTTGAAATCGCCCGCCACATGCTGTTTGGCGACCCATTGCGTATCTACACCCCAGACGTGACCAGCCGCAGGCTTCCATAGCAGCCGCACTGAGAGAACCTCGCGCGCTGACATCGGTACTTTGAGTCCGGCATAGGGTCCCGACCGGAATCGCGCATCTCGGAATGATACCGATGAAGCAAGGCTCAGCGATGAACTCATCGGAAATGAGACATCAATGTCAGCGCCTCGGCGAACGGTCGGATCGAGATTGATATTAGCGAAATTCACCGTATCAAAAATTATTTCATCGTCGAGCTTGCTCTCATAGGCTCTGAGAGACAAACGCCAATCCGACGCTGACCGATGACGCCATCCGACTTCCTTGTCTCGGGAGGTCTGAGGACGCAACTCGATGGTTTTCGTGCCGTCCCAAGTAGCTGTTGCGAGTTCGTCGATATTCGCAAAACGGTAGCTTTGGGCGATTCGTGCAAACACTACTTGATCAGCCGTGACATTTTTAGCGACGCCGAACTCCCACGCAGACCGCCTTTGCTCTCGCTCCAGCAAGTAGGCATTTTGAACCTGCAGCTGCGATCGATCATTCAGCTCAGTTCGATAACCTGCTGTGATGCGCGTACCGATTTGCCTGATATCGAGATCATCTTTGATGAAAAAACTCAATGACTCCGAGTTGAGAAGATCATGTTTGCTGATGGTGCTGTCCGGGAAATATCGATCTTGTCGCCAGTTGCTTTTTTCCACACCGGCGATCCATTGATTTTTCCCGAGATGAATTGCATCTGATCGACTGGCATTGAGGGAGAAAAACTGGTTATCACCAGAGAATGACATTCGATTTGGTGAGCCGAACAAGACTGCCACCGCATCGTCATCACGTTTTCTAAGCTGCGCATCAAGGCGCCAGATGATTCCGGCCAGCTCAGTTTCCGCGAACGTCGCGTATCTGCTGACGTTTGCGCCAACCCAGGTATTGTTACTTATCGATGATGCCTGCGCAGCGCGACGGTCCTGACTGAATTCACTCAATGTAAGAGGACCGGGCGTTTGCGTAAAATTATCTTCTCGGCGAACCGTGAAACCTGCACGAAATGCTTTGTCGGTGAATTTCAGCGATAGATTGCCACTCTGATTATCGTTGGCGGAATACGTGCGAAAACCATCCGACCGACGATCCATTCCGTAGAACTGCAGGTCAAAGGCGCCTACCGTTCGCGATGCGTTCAGACGATATTCTCGCGTGCCGAAGCTACCCGCACCTAGATAAACACTACCCGTGTTGGTGTTCGCCTTGCCGTAGGAACTGCCCTTGGTCACAATATTGATGACACCCGACGTAGCACCCTCACCATACAGGACGCTCGCCGAACCACGCTGAATTTCGATGCGGTCGATGCTTTCCACAGGAATACCCGAGAGGCGGATTTCGGTTGCATCGCCTTCTCGCAGAGGTATCCCGTCCACGATAATCACTGTGTTCAAATTGCTCGTGTCACCGAAGCCCATCAGATCAAGATTTTGTTCATTACCACCCGTGAGACTGGCACGGCCAGCAACACCGCCTATGCGCATGATGGCTTCATTGACCGTCTGCGCATTCGCTGCAGCGATCTGTTCACTGGTAATGACGGTGATATAGGCTGGCAGCCTGTCCGCATCAGATTCATATTTGGTTGCGGTGACAGTGACGGGCTGAAGAGATCGCTCGGCTGCATTGAGGGTACTGATCGATAAAAAAAGACAGCAAAGCGCAGGCACACGGACGCTGGCCGGATAATCACGGAACATAGGAACCTTCAGTTTTGGACATCGCACCAGCTTCCCCGCAGGCGCGACTCAACAGAAGCACGAGGCTTCCACCTGTCCTGGCCGGTATCCGGGCTGGCAAGTGAATCCGGATAGCCTTCCCATGCATAACGCACAGTGGCGAGAGATCCGGATAGCATGGCGAACCATGCACTTGCTTACCGTTGCGGGGGCAGCACACGTTGGCGTCGTCTGGTGTGTTTAACCAGTCTTTGCTCCGTGTTTCCCGTTTAACTGCAAGCCAGAAACGGCCTGCGAGCACCAAAACGTCCGCAGTGTAAAAGATGCTTTACCTTTACGTCAACGTAAATTGGTAGTCTGCATAGTCACTTTTCGGACCAGAGGGTGTTATGAACTACACTGCACATCGATAATGTTCTGACGCAGTATCGAATCCTTAACACGGCCAGCGGCCAGCATCAGCAGGAGAACTCATGCGCGACCACACCCCAGCATCACCCGATGCAAACCTGTCCAGAACGGATTACTACACCCGCCAATACAACGCCCGCGCCGAGATTCCCGATCATCCGCAGTTGTTCAGTCGCTGGCAAAACGATTCGGCACTGGTACGCCGTACCCATGCGGGTTTGCTCGACATCCCATTCGGCGCTGCCGCGGGCGAACGCCTGGACTTTTACCCGGCATCCCAACCGGGCGCACCTCTGCTGGTGTTCATTCATGGCGGCTGGTGGCGCTCACTCGACAAATCCGATTTCACCTTCATCGTGCCCGGCTTTCGCGAGGTGGGATTCAATGTGGCGCTGACTAACTACACGCTCGCACCAGACGCATCGATTGAAGAAATTACGCGCCAGCAGCTGCGTGCGATGGCCTGGCTGTATCGAAATGCAGCGCGCTATGATTTTGATCCCAACCGTATCGTCGTTGCGGGCCATTCAGCAGGTGGCCACCTGGCAGCGATGATGATGGCGGCCCGCTGGCCGGATTTTGGCAGTGACCTTCCTGCGGATCTTGTCAAAGCGGGAATTTTGATGTCCGGTCTGTATGATCTCGACCCGATTCGTTATGCAGAATTCGTGAATGTCGATCTGAAAATCAATGAAACGAATGCTTTGCGCCTCTCACCGGGCTACATGACCCTGCCCCACCGCATTCCGTTTATTACCTCGGTCGGCGATCGAGAGTCGGATGAATTCAAGCGTCAGACCGCATTGATTGCCCATCAATGGCGCCTGTCGCATCTGGGCGATATTCCACTGAATGACATCAATCACCTGACGATCTGCGATGCATTCGCCAGTCGCGGCCACCCGCTGTTCGAGCGGACCTGCCAGCTGATCGCCGCAGTCTGATCCGCACTGACGGCGCTGCAGGCTTCAGTCTTGCTCTGTGTAGCCGGCTGAGCGACGGTGTTGCTCATTGAGGAAACCCGTCGCCAGAAAAACTTCGCGCAGCAAGTACACAAAGCTTGCCGTCAGCGCCATCATCGCCAGTACAAACAAGCTGGCGATCACCAGACTCAGTCTCAGATTCAGCGCATCAGCAATAAATAGTGTCGCCACCACCATGCAGATCAGGAGCGCGCAGGTGGTTGAGAGAAAAATGGCGCGATTGATTTTCTGTGCTCGTTTGAACAGCATGTTGAGCTCTGTCTGCTCGGCAGAATTTGCTTGCCTGACCGGTTGTCCATCCCACCCTCCCAGCCGCTCTTCCAGCGTTCGATAGCGATCAATGATCCGCGCAAGCCGGTTCGTCAATACCAGCATATTGGTGCCGACGCCCGTGAGCAAAAAGACGGGCGCAATCGCTAACTGAATAATGTGTCCGATCTCATCGGGTCCGATTTTCATGGGTCTGCATCCATCCTGTTGATGACGTTAACTTTCTGAACAGCAATTTGTCTGACGCAGTGTAGCAGTGGTACTACCGTCGTGCGGGATGTCACGGCGACGCTGACGACCGAACCCTACCAGCGAGAATATTTCCACACAAAAACGTATTCAGTTCTTAGTAGCAATAAATCTGAAAAAACAAACACAAAATTCCCGGAAAGAACAAATTTTCGTCTCGAATCATATAGGTAGCTCTGTCAAAAGCTGATACATTTATCTTAAGTGTTGCCATTTTGTTACTAAAGGGAAACCGTGATGAAAATAGTTCCTAAACTGCATGACAACTTGCGTCGGAGTATCTGAGATGCGGGGCATGAAAAATGAGCTGGCCAATTGCAGCACTGACAGGACGACCCATCCATGATTCGCGCAGTGATTGCAGATGATCACGCGCTCATGCGTGAAGGCCTCAAACACATACTGAGTCAGGCTGACGATATCGCGGTGGTCGCCGAAGCCTGTGATGGCTTTGAAGTACTGGCCCTAGTTCGCAAAGGCGACTTCGACGTGCTGGTGATGGATTTATCAATGCCAGGACGCAGCGGCATGGACCTCATCCGTCAGATCAAAGATGAGTTTCCCAGAGTGGCCGTGCTGGTACTCACGATGCATGACGAGAACCAATACGCGGCCCGGGCGATCAGAGCGGGCGCACTGGGCTACATGACCAAAGAGAGTGCCGGCAATGAGCTGGTAAAAGCCATCCGCAAAGTGCACAGCGGACGTCCTTACATCAGCATGGATGCCGCTGAACAACTCGCGATGGATGCCATGCCCGAGCGACTGGACATGCCGCACAAATCACTCTCTGACCGGGAATTTGAAGTCTTTAACTTTCTTGTCTCCGGAAAGTCAGTGACGGAAATTGCAGAGCTTCTCCATCTTTCGGTAAAAACGGTCAGCACGCACAAGACTCGCATCCTGCAAAAAATGGGAAGCAACTCACTTGCCGAGTTGGTGCACTACGCGGTCGTGCACGGTTTGCTTGAAAAATTCAAGCCTTGAATTTCATGAGGATCAATGATTCATCGAACAAATTGGCGAAGATAGGAATAGCCCTAGCGAAGCTCAGGGGTGGCTCGATCCGTATTCAGAGCAGCCCGATAGCCATTGAAACAAGCTGTAGCGATACTACCCACTCGCTCACAGCATGATGCGCAGAAACCGAAGCAGGCTGGGCATCATTCATTCGACGACATTGAACATTGAAAAATTTTTTATTGTGACTCGTACATTTTTATGCGGAACCAGATCGAATGACTTTCCGTGAAATTGATGAGCACAATGAAAAATCATGAAATGAAGAACTACCGCTTAATCATTCAGCCCTCACCATCAGGAGATGACCATGACATCCATACAAATTTCCGAGCCTCGTCCCGGTACCACGAATGCAATCCAGCACACATCAGCAACTGAGGCGGGATGGCAACGGCAAGGAAAATTATGGTCGAACCTGAAAGAACTGTGCGAACTTCTTCGCATCCCGGCCGCTCCCTCCGTAAATGATGAGGAATTTCTGTTTCAACACGTACAGTTCAAGACCGGACAGCGTATTCATACGATAGGCCAGCCATTCGATACCCTTTTCATCGTGCACTCAGGATTCCTGAAGACCGGACTCATCGATGAATATGGCAATGAACAAGTACTGAGCTTTCCAATGAAAGGTGATCTCTTCGGCGTGGACGGCATTCATACCAAACGCTATTCGTCAGAAGCGGTTGCCTTATCAAACTGCGATCTGATCCTGCTCCCCTTCAAAAAATTTACCGCACTGGGTCGCTCATACATCGAGCTGGAGCATGCGATGTACAGCGTAATGAGCCGTGAGCTGGTTCGTGAGCAGGCAATGGTAAGTATGTTGGGCGCACTGTCTGCCGAAGCGAGAGTGGCACGCTTTCTGGTCTCCTTGTCCGAGCGATTTGCCGAGATGGGATACTCCAGCAAGCTGTTCAATCTGCGCATGACTCGTCATGAAATCGGCAGTTATCTCGGACTCACGCTGGAGACAGTCAGCCGAACCCTGTCGGCTTTCAATGAAATCGGTCTGATCAGCGTCGATCAGCGATCGATAGGTATCAAAGACATTGAGGCGCTGCGCACACTGCGCCGTCTTCCCCCTTCTAGTTCGCGCTCCAAAGCTGCCGGCAAGCGAGCTCGGGAAGCAGCAGCGGCTGCAGCGCGGGCCACAACGGCTGAAGTCGGCAAGGACTGGAATCCGATCGCGGCGGCCTGATACCATCAAACAACAGCGCAACAGGCTTCACGAGAGATACTGGCGGCTTAGCTGTCGGGGGCGGATTCAGCAATGACCGCCCCACCATCACCAGACAAATGATCATCCGTACAAAAACGCGGATAGGTTTTAAAAAAAACCCATCCGACTCAGGACCAGAACCCTATTTTTTCTTGTGCGTACCGCCTCGCTTATGCGCTTGAGGATGTTCCATTTCTTCGACTCTGTGCTCGCCCGCTCTTGACACGGCATCACGCGCAAAATTGGCAGCATTTTCTACATTACTGCGTGCGGCGGTCATATTCTGAGTGGCAAAACGGCTGGCCTCACGAAAGGCCTGTTCCCATACTCCCATCATGCCAGTGAATGGGCTGACCATCGGGCTGACCATCGTCTGCCCCGACGGGTTCAGCCCGGCTGCTGCCTGCTGTTGCGCTGATTCGGCCTGCTCAACCGCGCTGTGACTGACGCGATCCATATATTCACGCATCGAACGACCAAATTCCGTCTGCATTTCGACCAGCGCTGACATGATCTGCTGCTGACAATGCATCGCTTTTTCGGGCCGATTCGCGATAACAGACTGCAGATCGGCCATTTTTGACGGATCACGCATGTTGGCCATTGCGCGGACAAGCTTCAGCTGACTTTCAACCGCCTGGTGCGTAACATCCAGCACTGCCCGGTCAATTTTTTCTGTGCCGGAAAAGACGACATCCGCCAGTTGTATCGACGCGTCCAGCTGGTGCTGGACCATGTCAACCACCGGATTGTGAGGCTGTGTTTTATGCATTATCACTCCTTGAAATCGAGGGAGAATCAGGAAAACGCACTGCGAAGGATCGTGTCAGCGAGCACTGACGTGACGTTCAAACGCCGATGCAAAAACACCATGGGAATGGCAAACGCTGCCCAGACCTGCTTAACCCAGTTTGTCATTCGACGATGACATGGCTTTGATAATTCACAAAGAGCGGTCATCAAAAGTCTGGCCGGGCACGGGCCTCAGCAGCCCGGCACACATTGGCTGGCGACACTGTCAACGCGCAGGAAAAGCCGGGTTTTGCGCCTGCGCAAACCAGCGCTATAGCAAGGGTATAATAGCTGCCGGCGAGCGCGGTCTTGCCCCGACTCATCCGGTAGCCGGAGAGCGGCTGTTAGAAGCCCGGGACTGTATGTCAAAGAACCAAGCCAGGAAGCCCCTGGAAATCAAGATTTCCACGGTGGTCGCTGTTGCTGCCCTGTTGGGCGACACCGACCACGACAAACTGTCTTCAGCGCTCGCGCAACTCACTGCCGGAACCCCCGACTACTTCGAAGACGAATTCACGCTGCTCGACTTTGCGCCTGTGTCGCCGACGCTGGCGCCGGGGCAAATCGATTGGGCACGTTTAATTACCTTGTTCAAATCACACCGGCTGAATCCGGTGGCCGTTCGTAATGTGCCTGTCAGCCTTGAAGCCGAAATCCGGTCGCATGGCCTCGCTATCGACCATGTCGATGCGTCGCGGCAGTTCGAACTGACATCACCCCCGTCGCCGCCCAGACCGGAACCCGTCGCAGAAGCGACACCCATACCTGAGCCTGCCGCAACAGTGGAGGCTGCGCCCGACACAGCGTTAGCCGTACCCGTCAGCACCATGATCGTGGATACTCCGGTGCGCAGCGGACAACGCATTTACGCTCGTGGCTGCGACCTGATTCTAACTGCCGTAGTCAATGCCGGCGCCGAGGTGATTGCCGACGGCAGCATCCACGTCTACGCGCCGCTGCGAGGCCGCGCGCTGGCAGGTGCTGCAGGCAATGCACAAACCCGAATATTTTCGCTGGCGATGGAAGCCGAGCTGATTTCGATCGCCGGTGTATATCGCACCTTCGATGAAGGCTGGCCCAAAGACCTGTCCGGCAAAGCCGTTCAAATTCGTCTGCGAGATGAGCATCTCGATATGAACGCCCTTGAATTGAAATGATTTTTTCCTGACTAAAACGCAGCAAAGGAGTTTTTTGTGACAAAAATAATCGTCGTAACATCCGGTAAAGGCGGCGTCGGAAAAACTACTTCCAGCGCCAGCTTCGCGTCCGGCCTCGCTTTGCGTGGCCATAAAACTGCTGTCATTGATTTCGACGTCGGCCTGCGCAATCTGGACCTGATCATGGGCTGCGAACGCCGTGTGGTCTACGACATGATTAATGTCATCAATCGCGAAGCGACGCTCACGCAGGCCCTGATCAAGGACAAGCATTGCGATAATCTTTTCGTACTGCCTGCATCGCAGACACGCGACAAGGACGCGCTGACCGAAGATGGCGTCGAACGGATTCTCGACGAACTGCGCTCCTCGGGTTTTGAGTACATTGTCTGCGATTCTCCTGCCGGCATCGAGCGCGGTGCCGTGATGGCGCTGACTTTCGCTGATGAGGCCATCATTGTCACCAATCCTGAAGTTTCGTCAGTGCGCGATTCGGATCGTATCCTCGGCATCATTCAGGCCAAATCCCGGCGCGCCCAGACCGGGGATATACCAGTCAAAGAGCATCTGCTGATAACGCGCTACGTTCCCAAGCGTGTCGAAGCCGGCGAGATGCTGTCCTACGAAGACGTACAGGAAATTCTGCGCATACCCCTGCTGGGCATCATCCCCGAATCGGAATCGGTACTGCATGCGTCGAACCAGGGTAATCCGGCGATTCACATTGCCGGCAGCGAAGTCTCGGATGCTTACAAGGACGTCGTTGCTCGCTTCCTCGGCGAAGAGCGGCCGCTGCGTTTCGCGGACTATGAAAAGCCGGGCATTCTGTCTCGCATCTTCGGAGGCAAGTGATCATGTCACTACTCTCGTTCTTGTTCAAAAATGATCAAAAATCTTCAGCCAACTCGGCCAAAGAACGCCTGCAGATCATCATTGCGCACGAGCGCAATATCGGCAGCGGTCCCGAGTTTTTGCCGGCGCTGCACCGGGAGCTGATCGGTGTGATCTCCAAGTATGTGAACATCAATCCGGAAGACGTGAAAATTTCGCTGGACCGAAAGGGCAACCTCGAGGTGCTGGATGTAAATGTCGTGCTGCCGGATGCCCAAACGTAACACTGAAGTCCACGCAAGCCCGCTACTGCACGGCGTCGATTTCACCTCGGCACCCCGTCGCAGCAAAGGCATCACGATTGCTTCGGGCCATCTGGTCCGGAGCACCTTCACACTGAGTCATCTGACCACGCTGCATGATTTCGACCGCTTTGCGGAGTGGCTTCGACAACCCGGTCCCTGGGTCGCCGGATTCGACTTCCCGTTTTCTTTTCCCCGCGAGCTGATCACCCAACTAGGCTGGCCCACCGAATGGCCTGAGCTGATTCGTCACGTGGCTAAACGAACGCGCGGTGAATTGCGCGATACCTTCAAAGCCGTGTGTGACGCACGGCCAGTCGGGAGCAAATTCATTCATCGCGCCACGGATTTAATTTCGGGGTCTTCATCATCGATGAAATGGGTCAATCCTCCGGTCGCCTACATGCTGCATGCCGGGGCGCCCATGCTGCTGGAGGCAGGAGTGTCCATCCCGCTCATGCAGGCGGGTGATCCACAACGGATTGCGCTGGAAGCCTATCCCGGCATGGTCGCGCGGTCGATTACCCGCGCCTCTTACAAGAATGACGCGCGGGCGATGCAGACACCGGAACGCCGGGCGGCGCGTCTGGCGATTATCAAGGCACTGGAATCCGGTGATTATCCACAGGCGATCGTGCTGGATGCAGGCAAACACCGGCGAACACTGCTCGACGATGGCAGTGGTGATTTGCTCGATGCGGTCTTGTGCGCCTTGCTCGCAGCATGGGGCTGGCAGCGCCGCGACAGCGACTACGGTCTGCCGCTTCATGATGTGCTCGAAGGATGGATCGTCGGCGCCTGAAGAGCCTGTCTCGTCGGGTCGCTGGCCAGGCACGCCGACGAAGACAGTACAACTTGTACGGCAAGAAGGTGCAACGCGGTCAGCGGCGTGACGAGAAAGGCGCTGCCCACGACGCAGGTTCGCGCTCAGGCCATCTTGCGCTGCGCCGCAAATCCGACGTACCACTGAAGACCTCCGGGCTTGCTCATCGCAACCGGATTGGCCACTTTCTCAAGTGGCATGCCCAACAGCAGTTTCTTGATCGGCAGCTCCATCTTTTTACCCGTCAGTGTGCGCGGAATTTCGGCCACTGCATAAATATCATTGGGCACATGACGACCCGAGAGCTGCGTGCGAATCTTTTCACGGATGCGCTGATCCAGCACCTGATCCAGCGCGACCCCTTCACGGAGCACCACGAACAAAGGCATCCACGACTCACGGCCCAGATATTCAAGATCTACCACCATGCTGTCGAGGACCTCGGGGAAATCCTCGACCACACGATAAATTTCGGCGGTGCCCATCCGAATCCCATGTCGATTGATGGTCGCGTCAGAGCGTCCGTAAATGACGGCACCGCCGCGTGGCGCAATACGAATCCAGTCACCATGACGCCACAAGCCGGTGTAATGCTCGAAGTAGCTTTCGAGATAGCGCTTGCCGTCGGCATCATTCCAGAAGTACAGCGGCATTGACGGCATTGGCTCGGTGACCACCAGCTCGCCCACTGCATCGGTCAGTGACTGACCGTGATCATCAAACGCATGCACTGCCACGCCGAGCGTGCGGCACTGCATCTCACCCGCGTACAAAGGCAGGATCGGACACGAACCCACAAAGGCGGCTGCGATATCGGTACCACCACTAATCGACGCCAGCATCACATCCTGCTTCACATGCTGGTACACCCATTGATAAGCTTCATTCACCAGCGGTGAGCCGGTGGCACCCACGGTGCGCAGCTGCGATAAATTGAATTGCTGACCGGGCTCGATACCCGCTTTCATGCAGTTCGTAAAATACGCCGCGCCGATGCCAAAGAACGTCAGCTGCATCTCTTCGGTAAAGCGCCACAGACGATTCATATCGGGATAACCCGGATTACCGTCGTAAATACAAATGGTCGACCCGACCAGCAAGCCGGTGACCTGAGAATTCCACATCACCCAGCCAGTCGTGGAGAACCACAGGAAGCGATCATCCTCGCCCAGATCCAGATGAAGCGCATGCGCTTTCAGCGTTTCGATCAGCGTGCCACCATGACCATGCACGATAGGCTTGGGCATGCCGGTGGTACCGGACGAATAGACAATCCACAACGGATGATCGAAGGGCAGCTGCTCGAATTGCATCTCAGCTGCCGGATGCGAAAGCAGCGTGTTCCAGTTGGTCACATCTGGCAGTGTGGCGTTCGGGTTCAGGTAGGGGAACAGGATAGTATGCGTGAGCGTATTGAGCTCGGCTCGCATAGTCTCAACCACTTCCATGCGGTTGAAATCCTTGCCGCCATAGCGATAACCATCGACCGCAATCAGGACTTTCGGATCAATCTGGCGGAAGCGATCCAGCACACTGGCCGTGCCCATGTCGGGCGAGCAGGAAGACCAGATCGCACCAATGCTCGCACACGCGTAAAAAGCAATTGCTGCCTCGGGTGTATTGGGCAGATAAGCGACCACACGATCACCCGGCACCACACCCATTTCGCGCAGGGCATTGGCAACCGCCGTTACCTGCTCGCGCACTTCACGCCAGCTGAGCGTGACGCGATCACGTACTTCGGACTCAGCCACCACGGCGACTTTGTCTGCGCTGGCACCCTCAGTGTTGAAGCGGAACAGTTGCTCGGCAAAATTCAGGCGGCTGCCGGTAAACCACTGAGCGCCTGGCATGGCATGGGTTGACAGGATTTCCTGATAAGGCGCCGAGCTTTTGATGTCGAAATACTTCCAGAGCAAAGACCAGAATCGCTCAAGGTCATCGACCGACCAAGCCCACAGCGCCTGGTAATCGGGAAAGTGCAGGCTGTGCTCACTGGCCAGCCATTGCATAAAATGAGTCAGCCGGCTGCGCGCAATGCGATCCGCGTCCGGTGTCCACAAAAGCGGGTGGTCGTCCGCCATACCTGTCTCCCTGTTGTTTTTGTTGATGGCTTGCGCATGATAATGCAAACCGCCAGCAGAGAGAACGGCATGGCTGACGAACCGGGTTCCGTATTAGTGAACCTGATGTTTGAGCTGGGAGAGTTCCTGGTGCGCTTTCATAACAGCGTCTTTGAGATTCTGATCGATATCGGCCGAATTTTCGCAGGCAACCTTGGCCTGGTCACCCAGCTCTTCCAGTTCATCGACGCATTGGCGGATCGATTCCTCATCCGAGGATTGTTTTAGTGTTTCCGAGGCCTGATCGGATCGCTTGCCGAGTTGCTGGATACTGCTCTTGAGATCGGCCGGCACACTCTCGCCTGCGCTGTCACATGCCTGACTGGCTTGCTGAATGGTCTGCTTGATCTGGCTGACACGCTGCTGCACTTCTTTGGCTTGCATCATGATCTCACTCCTGTACGGTTATTTTGACCGGAGAATCCGGCTTCGTTTTGAACAGGCCATTCCGATTGAAGTTCCTGCGGATCGCTTCAATACAGCGCCTTGGTGCAGTGGCTTAGTGCAGTGGCTTAGTGCAGCACATTGCCGCCACCCACCGCTCCCGCCTGATCACGCACCGGCAAGCCCCGCTCGATGAAGTCTTTCATCCGGTACAAATCGTCTTCCAGCGCACTCTGCGGATCGGTGCCTGTCAACATGGCCACTGCCGTGCCAGCCACACCGACGGGTGGATGCCAGGATAAGCGCACCGTCGCGCGCGTGCCATCGCCGATTGGCTCGAGCAATACGGTGCCCTCATGATCGACGCTCGCATCGGGCTCGCTTCGCCAGGCCAGACGATGCGGGCGCTCGGAGGCAGTCAGTACGGAATTCCATTCCACATCCAGACCACCGGGGCCCTGAACAATCCAGTGTGAGCGGTTCTGTCCCAAATCTCTCACCTCAGTGACATGCGACATGAAATGCGGGAAATTTTCATAGCGACTCCAGATATCGAACACGACCTCCGGTGATGCAGCAACATCGATCGCGCACTCCGCCTCATAAGTCTGGCTGCCTGCCTGCCGGGCGAATCGATGCCCGATATCAGTGCCGCGCACCATCAGCCCGAGAGTCGACAATGCAGTGAGCAGTCCCAATGGTCGGCGGCGCGTCAGCACGTACCAAGTCAGCAGACCCGCGCCCGTCGCACCGGCAATCCACAGTGAACTGCGCACAGCCGAGCGGTGATGCGCTGCAGTCTCCAGCGTCACCAGACCGCTGACCGCCTCAACACCGGGAATCGCCGCCACCAGACTGAGCATTTTTTCCTGCTCCTCGCTGTCGAGATTCCCGGAGAGCGTCACCCTGCCCTGGTGTGCATGCACCTCGATATCCTGCAGATGGGACATCGCTCGTCCAAGGCGCGATCGGACACGAGCTTCCAGTACATGATCATCAATGGGTTTAGCCTGCCGCGGTGACAGCAGACGCATGGCACTCGACTGCACACCGGACCAGCGATTGCGCGCATCATGCAGCGCCTGATCCATCAGTTTCGACGTCGAGTGGGTGACATGGGTCACTTTGTCTTGCAACAAAGCTCTGCGCCGCCGGCCCTGTGAGGGATCGGCGATATACATGGCCAGTGCGCCGAGCGCGATACCACCGATCCAGTTCAGCCATGGCATCTCGGTACTACGGGTCTGATATTCCACATTGCTCTCCTTAAATGGTCGACGGGGATGACTGCATCGCGGTACCAGCGTCACGCAAACGCTGTGCCTGAGCCAGCAGTTCGATCACTTCCTCGTCACAAATCTGTCGGAAATCCTGATACCAATGGCCCACGGCGATAAAAGCTTTTGGCTGGTGAATGCCAATGAGCGCATCGATCAGGGGCACCAACTTACGGGCAACCTCGCGCGGCAATACGGGTACCGCCACCGTCATGTGCGCGACGCCGTAACTTCGCAACGCTTGAACCGCAGCCAGCATGGTGCTCCCGGTCGCCATGCCATCGTCGACCACAATCACCCGGCGTCCCTGCAGTGCCTCAGCAGACAGGTTCGTACCGTAACGTTTCTCCCGACGTGCCAGTTCATCCTGCTCGCGCTGAATGACGGTCTGTACGGTGGCCGTCGACATGCCCATACGGTCACACAGAGCACGATCGATCACCGTATGCCCGCCACTGGCGATCGCACCGAAAGCGAACTCTTCATGACCGGGCAAACCCAGCTTTCGAACGATTAGCAGGGACAGCGGCCACCCAAACTGCCGGGCGATCTCGTAAGCCACCGGCACACCGCCACGCGGCAACGCCAGTAACTGCGTATTTCCCTCAAGCGTCATTCCCACCTGACGGAGCTTGTCCGCCAGCAACAAACCGGCATGCCGGCGATCGCGAAACACGAATTCTTTGCTCGTCATGGGCTTTTTGACATCCCGGACGAAAGAAAGCTCAAAGTTTCATTGGGGTAAAATTTCTTTTTGGAATCTTCGGCTATCGATCGGAACTTCGTTTGATCGCCCCATTCGAACCAGCAAGTCCCGCTGATGCCCCTCTCAATGAAAAAACTGCTCGCTGCCTGTCTGCTGCTCCTGATCAGCACGATCACTGTCGCTCAGACGACCGCCTGTCTTGAGCATTTTGTCGACAAGACCGCGCCTGAACTGACGCGTCCGGCGCTGCAGACAAAAACGATGGGATTATGTTTTGAAGCATTTGCGGTGATGCATTCCGGTATCTCCCGCACGCCCTTGTGGGTCGCGGAAAAACTGACGCGCGAGAGCCTGCTCAGGGCCAAAAGCGTCAAACGCGAAGACACCTTCCACCCTGAGGAAACGCTGCCGCCTGAAGACCGGGCCGAACTTGCCGACTACGCGCGCTCGGGATTCGACCGCGGCCATATGGCGCCGGCGGCCAATATGCCGACGATCAGCGCGCAACATGAGAGCTTCTCGCTGGCCAATATCGTGCCGCAGCAGCCGCAAAACAATCAGATACTGTGGTCTGCGATTGAGGGAGCAACGCGGCACATGACCAACCAACGCGGGGCACTGTATGTGATAACCGGCCCGATTTTCGAAGGCGACAAAGTCGAGCGTATCAACCGCCGGGTTTTTGTACCCACGCACATTTACAAAGCTGTTTATGATGCGGAAAAAAAAGAAGGTGCTGCGTGGATCACGCCGAATACTGCCGAGAATAGTTATGAAGTGGTATCGATTGCTGAACTGGAAAAGCGTATCCGCATTAAACTTTTTCCCAGCGTACCCTCCGAGGTGAAAGAAAAAATCGCCACCTTGCCCGAACCCCGTATGCGCAAACGTCAACGCCCCTCCCGGGAGACGCCATGAAGCTTCAGCCTTTTGAAAACGAATCTCAGGCGCTGAGCATTGGTGATCTGAACATCGAGAACCGCTTGGATCAGCTGGAAATTTACGGATCCCTGAGCCTCACCCGAGATCAAGCCGGGCTGGCACTCGCGCTGCAACTCAAAGCACTGATCGACGCCACCGTGATGCACCTGCAGCAGGCGCCGGATTTGCCCGAGCACCTGAGCATGAAGCCGACCGACCAGACAGATAATCCCTTCAAGTAAACAGGGTCATTGCACGCCAGCGCGTTCCGGCAAGCAGCACGGGCAAGCAGCGAGGGCAAGCGACACGGGAAGGCCGCAAGACTGGCATACTGTCGCACCATCACGAATACCCCGCACGACGCATGACACCCACGCCCGCCAATTTGCGCTCTTACCCGCCCTACCGGCCGGGTCTGAAGCCTGCTCCCTTTCTGCCGATGTCACGCGCGGAGATGGATCTGCTCGGCTGGGACAGCTGTGACATCATCATCATCACCGGGGATGCCTATATCGATCATCCGAGCTTTGGCATGGCGCTGATTGGCCGCCTGCTGGAATCTCAGGGCTTTCGCGTCGGTATCATCAGCCAGCCTGACTGGCACTCTGCCGAAGCCTTCCGTGCGCTGGGCAAACCCAATCTGTATTTTGGCGTCACCGCCGGCAATATGGATTCAATGATCAATCGATACACTGCCGATCGCAAAATCCGCACTGACGATGCCTACACCGCCGGTGGTTTACCTGACAAACGCCCTGATCGCGCCGTCACGGTCTACGCACAACGCGCACGCGAGGCCTACCCCGGTACGCCGATTGTCATCGGCAGTATCGAAGCCAGCCTGCGCCGCATCGCGCATTATGATTAC
>JACCDH011344109.1_pt1 | contig 16188 bp, 13 predicted proteins | sample 7442481 | NCBI WGS metagenome assembly JACCDH01 (sample SAMN15323433, study PRJNA562643) | freshwater metagenome | isolation source: river surface water | place: USA:Blue River Watershed | collected 2017-08-15
GATACGACGATAGTGTTTCGCAATACATTTTTGTACTGGTAATGGTATTTTTAGGTGCTACATTAGCCGAATTAGCTGGAATTGAAGCCATTATTGGCGCCTTTTTATCGGGTTTAGCACTTAATAAATTAATTCCTTCTACTTCTCCATTAATGAATAGAATTGAGTTTGTTGGAAATGCCATTTTTATTCCGTTTTTTTTGATTGGCGTGGGTATGTTGGTGAACTATCAAGCTTTTGTTAAAGATACCGAAACGATTAAAGTGGCTATGATAATGACAGTTATTGCAACTTTAGCTAAATTTTTGGCTGCATGGGCAACACAAAAAACTTTTAAATTTACTAAAGATGAACGCCGAATTATTTTTGGTTTAAGTAACGCGCAAGCAGCGGCTACACTAGCTGCTGTTTTAGTTGGGTACAACATTATTTTAAATCAAAAGGAAATTGATGCTGCACAATTAAATAATCAAATTATTGAACCTGTTAGGCTGTTAAACGAAAGTGTTTTAAATGGTACAATTTTAATGATTTTAATTACCTGTACTATTGCTACATTTATTGCCCAAAAAGGAGCGAAAAATATTGCTTTAACCGAAAATATTGATGATGATAATGAAGAAAAAATTGATGCAGAAAATATTTTAATCCCATTAAATAATATAGAGCATATTCACGAATTAGTTGGCTTGGGAATTACCATCAAATCCAAAAACAACAAGGAAAATTTATATGGTTTAAATATTATTAAAAACAGTAACTCTACTTTACTCGATGAAAAAAAGGGGCAGCGTATTTTAAATAAAGCCTCCAGTATTGCCTCTGCTACGGATAATCATTTAAAACAATTGTTGCGTTATGATGTAAATATTGTAAACGGAATAACTGGTGCAGTAAAGGAGCATAAAATAAGTGATATTATATTGGGTTTACATGATCAAAAAGGTATTTCGGATAGTTTTTTAGGGAATTTAACCGAAGGTATTTTAACTAAATGTACAGCTACTACTTTTATTTTTAAGCCTTCGCAACCACTTAGTACTATTAAAAGACATATCATTGTAATCCCAGAAAAAGCCGAGTTGGAAAGTGGTTTTGCTTTATGGTTGCTTAAAATTTGGAATATCGGACGAAATATGGGCGCTAACTTGGTTTTTTATGGTAGCGAACGTACTTTAAAATTTATAAAAGATGTACAAATTAAACATCCTTTAAACTGTACCTATATTACTTTTAACGATTGGAACGATTTTTTAATCTTATCTAGGGATCTTAAAAAAGACGACAACTTGATAATTGTTATGGCGCGTAAGGATTCTTTATCTTACCAAAATAGCATGGCAAAAATACCATCATACTTAAACAAATATTTTGTAGGTATTAGTTTTATTTTAGTTTATCCTATTCAGTACGGTATCAACGACGATGAATTTGTGGCAAAATACAACGATGCTTCTATCTTGGAACCTATCGAAAAACTAGATGAAATTGGTAAAACTATCGCACGAATTTTTAAACGAAAATAAACTATATTTATTTTTTGTCTTGTAAAGCAAAAACTCTTTTTAATAAATCTGTTGTACGGGAATTAAAATTGGTTCGAATTTCTTTTTCTTCTACTGTAATCATTTTGTAAACACCTGATAATGCTTGGTTGGTAACATAATCGTTTAAATCTGGATTGATTTTTTGGATAAACGGAATGGCATTATAGGTGGTAAAAATTTTCTTCCAAATATCATCTGCCCCAACTTTACTAAACGAATTTTTTACTACTGGGTAAAATTTATTGTATAAAGCTTGGTTAGTGTTGCTTTGTAAATATTGTGTTGCAGAGCTATCGTGACCCATTACAATATTTTTTGCGTCCATAATCGACATGCTTGTGATGGCATCTACAAAAATTGGAGTGGCCTCTTTTACAGCATCTTCTGCAGCACGGTTTAACATTTTTAATCCTTCATCTGCCAACATCCCCATACCTAAATCGCGTAAAGTTTTATCAACTCTTTTTAACTCATCGGGCATTAAAATTTTAACCGCTTCGTTTTTTAAAAAACCATCCTCTAAAGTTAATTTTTGCACTTGATTATCTACACCTTTGTTTAATGCTTGTTTTAAGGCATTAGCCATATCCTCTTGCGTTAACGGAATGTTTTGTGGTGCATGATGCTGTAAAACATACAACAATTCGTTACACGAAACAGTTGATAATACTATAGTAGCGCTTAAAATTAACTTCTTTATCATATTATAAATTTTTTGTGGGCAAATATATCAATAAAATCCATTTGCCTTAGTTTTACTTCATTAGAAATTATTAAATTTGAGAGAATTTTTTAATTTAATTTTATGATAAATTTAGTATATCTTTTAGTAGCCTTATTAGTTTTGGCAACTTTTGCTCAAATTCGTAAAACGTATTACTATTCTGCCGTAATTTTAGGTAAAAAACCTCCTTTTTGGGTGATATTCGCAGGAAAATCTGTAAGATTTGTAGAAAATGTCATTTCTTTACAGATTTTCGATAGAAAATAACAACAAAAACTTATATTATTTAATTTTTTCTTGAAAAATTTCTTTAAAACTTTAGGTCCGGGTATTTTATTTGCCTCCACTGCCATAGGTGTTTCGCACTTAATTCAGTGTACACGTGCTGGTGCCGATTACGGAATGGCGTTGGTTTGGGCTGTGGTGGTAGCTAATTTTTTTAAATATCCATTTTTCGAGTATGCATCTCGCTATGCTAACGTTACCAAAACTTCCATTATCGATGGATATTTATCCCTAGGTAAATGGATGTTGTGGATATATTTTATAATCACTATTTTAACCATGTTTTTTGTAACCAGTGCGGTTGCTGTTGTTACTACAGGATTTTTTGATAATCTTTTAGGTGTATCCGAAACATTGCAGACTATGGGTTTCCAAAATACAAAATTGGTAATGCCAGTGCTAACTTTTGTGGTTTGCGGAGGAATATTATTTATGGGTAAATTTGGTTTGTTGGATTCCTTAACTAAAATTATTGGTTCGGTTTTGTTAATCAGCACTTTAGTAGCATATATTTTAGTGTTAATTAAAGGGGCTCAACCACAAATTCCTAATTTTGTTGCGCCTGATGCTTGGGATTTTGGCAATCCTTTAACCTTTGGCTTTATTATAGCTTTAATGGGCTGGATGCCTACTGCTATGGATTTATCGGCTTGGAATAGTTTATGGACTTTAGAGCGTATTAAACAAACAAAATATCATCCAAGTTTACGCGAAACGCAAATTGATTTTTTAATTGGGTATGTAATTTCAGCAATTTTAGCCATATGTTTTATCACTTTGGGTGCATATATCATGTTTGGTACAGGAAAAAATTTAGAAGATAATCCTGTAAAATTTGCGCATCAAGTAGTAGTTTTATTTACACAATCTATGGGCGATTGGAGTTATTTTTTAATTGCCGCAAGTTCTTTTACCATTATGTTTGGAACTTTAATAGCGGTTTTAGATGGGTATTCTCGCAGTTTGGAGCGCACATGGACCTTACTGAATCATTCCTCTAAAAAAGCAACATCGCAAAAAAAAGCTTTTAATATTTCATTGATAATTTTAACTTCGGTAAGTTTTTTCATTATGTATTTATTTGTGTATTCGCCTAATAGTTCGCCAAAAGGATTTAAAAATTTGGTAGATTTTGCAACCTCAGCCAGTTTTATTTTTGCACCAGTTATTGCCGTTGTAAATTTTAAACTGGTTAGTAATAAGCAATTTCCTAAAAAGCATCAGCCTAAATTATTTTTAAAAATTGTAAGTTATTTGGGTATTGCTTTTTTAATTGCATTTTCGTTGATAAAAATCTATTATATTTTAGGGAATGCTTAAGGTTTTAGTTGTTGGAAGTGGTGCCATGGCTAAATTTGTTGTTGCACAAATCCATCAAAATTGTAGTGTGTTTACTTTAGGTAATTTTTGGGATAAAGAGTTTGTGTATCAAAATCAACAACAAAAATTTACCATTCATCAATACCAAAATTTTAATCCTACAATACAATTCGATTGTATTTTTTGGCTTACCTCAACCGTTTACAACCAAAGGATTTTAGATAATCACGAGGCATTTTTTAGTGCCTACACGGGGTTGGTTTTAAATTTCCAAAACGGAATGGGTTACGAAAATTTGTTTACTAAACATTTTCCTAAGGCTAGCATATTTTTTGGTTCCTCCACACAGGCTGTTTTAAAAAATAAAAGTGGAATTATAGATACTGGAAAAGGTGTTTTTTATGTAGATATATCGGCAAAAAATAATAGTGTTTTACAAACTATTTCTTCCATTTTTACTATCGAATTTATAGAGGATATCGAATTTAAACGATTGCAAAAACTAAGTATAAATGTAGTCATAAACCCTGTTACAGCATATTTTAAAATAAAAAACGGAGAAATTTTAACGCATCCCGAAGCTTGGGAAATGGCAGGAAAAATCATTATCGAAACCTTTCCGTTTTGGCGCAAACAAGGCATTTTTCCCTCTATGCTAAAATACGAAGATATGGTTGTTGATATTGCCGAAAAAACTGGGCAAAACTACAGTTCCATGTGCAGTGCCAAAATCAACAACATTCCTCTTGAAATAAATAGCATCGTTGATTTTGTATATAAAAAAACGCAATCCAAAACCTTATATTTTTTATTGGAGAATTTGTAGGGGTTTTTTACATTAAACAAATTCTAAACTTAAACTAGTACAATCCTTTTATCATAAATTAAAACTTAACTTTTAAATTAGGAGTATTTTATATTATTTTTCTATTCCAGAATACTTTTTATAAATCGCTCTATAGCCAAATAATTTACCAATTGGTGCAATCGTATTCATTAATAATTTTTGGATTCCAACAGGAATATCAGCCAAATAGGATTTACTATCTAAATATTTAAGCGTAACTAATTCTTGTATTAAACCATATTTTCCGTTTTTACCTTTTCCATCCGCAGCTAAACCTACTAAATTTTCTATCAAATAGTCAAAATCTAAAGCCGGACTAACTGTTTGGATATAAGTTACAGGATAATCTTGATTATTAAAATGATTGTGTGGAACATTTTTGGGCAAAACAATTGTTTCTCCAGCCGATATTTTTTTTGTTTCTCCTTTTAAAAGTACTGTTAAATCTCCTGATAGCACTTAAAAAGTTTCATCCTGAAAAACATGAAAATGGTTAGGAACAAGCTGACCTTTGCTTTTAATAATAGCTTTCAGAATAACTCGTTCTCCGTTAGTGTCTTTAGCAGTTTCTAAAAATTCGTAAGAATCTCCATTGGTAATATTAACTAAAACTTGTCCTTTTATTGGCATATTTTAAAATATTTTAATTCGAAATTAAAATTAGTAATTATTCAAAGATATCCAACTAATTTTTGTAAAAGGGGACGGTCCTGTTATAAAAAAACGCCAAAGCACTTGTTTTTATTAAGCTTTCCTGATTTGTAAGGGTGCTAATAATATGAAGTTTTTGAAGGATTTTTTGGTAGAAATTCTTGATAGATTTGGAGTTTCAAGATTTTGGATTCACAATTCAATCTATTTTACTTGTTTTGAATTATTTTTTTGGTAGAATTTGGATGGGAAAATCCGGTTTTGGTTCTGAATTTTTTCTTATTATGAAATTTTTAGTACAAAAATCACATAGCAATCTCAGTACAACTAGGAGTTGTATTCAGTAATTTGTTGTGAAAATGTTTATTTATTTTTGGTGTTCATCAGGCAGCAATGGGTCGGCCTCGTTTTTTGGGTTTAAAATCTCTTTTGAGTAACGTTTCCATTGAGTTCATAAAAACCTCATTTCCTATCGGGTAATTTTTAATTGTTGCACTTTTAATATTACTCCATTTTTCCTCTAAAACCTCTATGTTTTCTTGTAGATATTCCTTCCAGTTATCTATCCGAATATATTCAGGTAGTTTGTTTAAAAAATATTGATTCCTTTTTCCTAGATGCTCTGATGCACTCGACCATGGATAATCGCCTATATACTTTTCTAACTGGGCTTTAAATGGGTTTAATTCAACATATCTTATCCCCTCAAACATATGATTTTCATCCAATAAACAAGAATAAAATCTGTTACCAAACAAAACTCCGCTTAAATTATATTTTTTATTAAAATACTTAACATACTTCGTATTTAAACTTAAAAACAGCTTGCTAAGTCCCTTTTTATCAGATGTTTGCAAAATAAAATGCACATGATTATCCATTAAACACCAAGCAAAAAGTAGTACTTTATATTTTTTTCTATACTTCATAAAAGATTGGATATAAAAATTTTTATCCTCCTGATCTCTAAATATATTTTCCTTTCTGTTCCCACGTTGCGTAATATGCATAGGTGTATTGGGTACAATAATTCTTGCTTTTCTGGGCATACAATAATTCGTTATATTAAAATTACAATAAAGAAATGAAAACAAAATTAAGATAAAATTTTAAAATAAAAATAATTTCGATATTTAATTAAAAAAAGTATCTATTGTTGATTGATACAAAAACAGTAAACCAATTGAAAACATTAGAAAAATTTAGTTTTTTAAACAAGGACTGTCCCCCATTAAAAAAAACAATTCATATAAAATATTGAGGTACTGTTTGTGTTTTATCACAATAATTCTATTCCTTATAAAAAGATAAAATAGCTATAGACAAAATAAAAGATGTGTTTACTAAACATACCTATGTTTATAAATGCCTATATATTGTTAAATTATGCACCATAATATACTTTAATTTAGGCGAGATTTTTTGAGGTTTAAAAATTGCGCAAATAAGTTATAAATAATGAATAAAAAAAAGTGGATTATATTAAGCTTTATCCTTGTATTGGTGGGCTATTTACTATATTATTTTATTCCTAGAACTAAAGTAGATAGAGCATTTGATTCGGAAAGTATAGATATGATTCCCTCGGATGCTTTTGCTATTATTAAAAGTAACGAGCCCTTTGATGTAGCAAAAAATTTATTTAATTCGCCCATTGGCAAAGCGTTTTTTAGTTTTAAAGATGCCCGAGAACTTCAAAAAAACATTGCCAGTTTAGATTCGTTTTTTTTAAAGCATCCTAATATTAACGAGGTTCTTAAAAACAAAAACTTATTACTTTCTTTTCATAAAACTGGTTTAAGCAGTAAAGGGTTTTTATTTGTTACTAAAATAAATAATGATGATAATAGCGATATTAAAAAAATTATATCGGATGCTAGATTTACAAAAGACATAACTTTTAAGGAATATGATGAAGAACTAATTTATTCCATCACCCTAAAAAATAATACCAAATTACATATTGTACAATTTGGAAATTGTTTAGCAATGTGTAACTCATTAATTTTAGCAGAAACCGTAGTGAGGCATTATAAACACGGACAATCCTTGGGTAAAATGCAGGGATTCGAAAAATTATATCGCTCATCAGATGAATTAGCAGATGTAAATGTTTTTATCAATTTTAATAAAGTAGGCGATTATCTATTTAACTTGGAAAACCCCTATTTAGGTATTGTACAAAATAAAGTTAACCAATTTGGGAACTGGATGGAGTTGGATGTAAAATTACAAGAAGATAAAATTTTAATGAATGGTTTTACATATGTGGGCGATAGTACACAAGGATATTTAAAAAGCTTTTTAAATACAACTCCACAAAAAATTAATGCCATTAGTACCATTTTACCAAGTAATACGAGCTTTTTTACATACCAGGGTTTTGGCGATTTTAATTTATTTTATTCCAATTTCGAAAAATATTTATCCGAAACAAAAAATCTATATGCTCACCAACGCAATATTGAAGTTTTTAACCAGAGGTACAAATTAGATATTAAAAAGGATTTTTTTAGTTGGATTGGTAATGATGTTTGCGCTTTTGTTACCGAAGGAAATCAGGATAATGTAATGCAAAATTATGCTGTTGCTATACATATTAAAGATATAGAAATGGCAGATGCTTCTCTACAAAAAATTTTAAACGCTACAAAAGGAAAAAAGGAAGTTTTAAATTATTTAAATTACAATATTAGCGATTTAAACGTACCTGCATTTTTACCCACCTTTTTAGGCGATTTTTACATGGGTTTAAACAAAAGCTATTACACAATTTTAGAGGATTATATTGTTTTTGCTAACGACATTTCCAATTTAAAAAATATTATATACAGTTATTTAAGTGCTAAAACTTTAGTAAAAAATGTTCATTTTAATAAATTTACCGATAATTTATCTAGTACTTCTAGTTATTTACTTTATTTTAATTGCAAAAAAATTAGCAACTTTTACAGTTATTTTTTACACCCTGATTGGGCTAAACAATTTAACAATGTTAACGCTAAAATTAAGGAGTTAGATGGTTTAGCAATACAATTTGTAAGCAATTCCAATTTATATTACACCAATGTTTATGTAAATAAAATGGATATAAAAGAAAATGAAGCCGTTTCACTTATAGAGTGTGCTTTAGATGCCAGCTATTCACAAAAACCTTGGGTAGTTATTAATCATACCAACAACGAAAAAGAATTAATGGTGCAAGACCATAAAAATACACTGTACTTAATTAATAATGTTGGTAAAATCATCTGGAAAAAATCGCTTAAAAACCAAATTGTTGGCGATATTCATCAGGTAGATTGTTATAAAAACAATAAACTGCAATATTTATTTGGAACTGGTAAGGAATTACATTTAATTGATAGAAATGGTGATGATGTGAGTGGTTTCCCTGTTAAATTAAAAAATGAACAAACTTGTGGAATTGCTGTTTTGGATTATGATAAAAATAGAAATTATCGTATTTTAATTCCTACACAAAATAAAATTTTAAATTTTGGTATCGAAGGCAAAGAGATTGGTGGTTGGGAGTTTAAACCTACATCGCACAAAATTGTAACAATTCCGCAGTTGTTGCAACTTAACAACAAAGATTACATTGTTTTTGCAGATTTAGGCGGAAATGTTAGGGTGCTAAATCGCAAAGGGGAAGATAGAGTTAAGTTACAATCTAGCTTGCCAAAAAATCGTCCCAATTACGAAGTTATCATCAACTCCAATATACAAAACTCGGGCGTTTTAACTACCGATGAAAACGGAACCGTGTTTATGGTTAAACTAAACGATGAGTTGGAAACCATTACCATTAGGGCATTTTCGGCTAATCATCAGTTTTATGTAAGTAATATCAATAATGATAAAGGAAAAGATATTGTGTTTTTGGATGAAGGAAATATTTATGCCTATAAATTAAGCAAAAAAGCTATAACCGAAATTAAAAATATCGATTTTAATCCCGATTTTGGTGTGCAATTTTTCCATGCCAACAATAAGGTAATTTATACTTTAACTCATGCTAAAAACAAAAAAGTTTTCGCTTATAATATAGAAGGTAATTTATACGATAATTTCCCGATAGAAGGTGCTACGCCTTGTATAATTGTAGATTTGGATAATGATAATCGTTTCGAACTAATTGTGGGCAATGCTTTAGGTAGCTTATACTTTTATAAAATTTTTTAATGGATAAACCCGTTATTTATTTTGCTTATCATAAATGTTATTTAGGCGAACTAAAAATTGGGGTGTATAACAATGCCATTTGTATGTGCGATTGGCGGTACAGGCGGATGCGTGTTGCCATTGATGAACGATTGAAAAAATTTTTTAAAGCAGAGTTGTTAGAAGCGCATCATCCTTTAATTACCGAATTTATCCATCAACTTCAAGCTTATTTAGATAAAAAGTTACAAAATTTTACTATACCTATAGTTTTTGCAGGAACAGCTTTCCAACAAAATGTTTGGCAACATTTAATACAAATTCCTTATGGTACAACAATAAGCTACAGTGCATTAGCACAAAAAATGAATATGCCCGATGCTGTAAGAGCTGTAGCAACTGCCAATGGTGCTAATGCCATTTCGATCGTTGTACCCTGCCACAGGATAATTGGGAACAATGGCGATTTAGTTGGCTATGCCGGCGGATTACCAGCTAAACAAAAACTATTAACACTAGAAAATCCAAACCCTCCTAACACTTTACCTTTTTGGGACTAAAGTTAAACGTGGTAATATTTCGGAAAAAAATGGAATCTGATTCCATTTTTTTCCGAAAAACTAGGATTTAATTTCATTTAAATTTCGCCAATTTTGTACAATTGTACCATTACTTCTGCATTGATAAGTATCTCCAGAGTGTAATAAAAAAGACGATTTACTTTTAGATAAACCCAACCAATAATTTAAATTTTTAAAAAAATCTACCTGAATCGTTTTACCAGATTTAATTTCTACAGGAATCAAATCTGCACCATCCTCAATAATTAAGTCTATTTCTCTACCTGTTTTATCCCTCCAATAAAATAAATTAATAGGTAAACCTTTATTGGTTAATTTTTTTACAAACTCTGTAACAACCATGGTTTCAAAAATTGCTCCTTTTAAAGGATGCGAACTTAAATGATTTTGATTTCTTATTCCTAGTAAACTACAAACTAAAGAAGTATCATAAAAATATATCTTAGGTCGTTTTACAATAGTTTTATTAAAATTTTGATAATGAGGTTTTAATAAATAAATTATATAACTACTTTGTAAAACACCTAACCAAGATAATATAGTTTTATTATCCACGCCAACATCTGTAGCTATTGAATTAGCATTAAATTCTTGTCCGGTTCTTCCTGCTAAAATTCTCAAAAACTTTTCAAAAACATACAAATCGTTAATGTTTTTAATTTGTCTTACATCTTTCTCAATATACGTTTTAATATAGTTTGGGCACCAATCTTCAAAAGGTATGTTTTGATCATAAATTGGAGGATAAAAACCTTTTAAAATTAACTCTTCATCATGTTGTGGCAATAAATTTTCGTTTCTCAATTCCTCCACAGATAAAGGTAAAAGTTCTAAATATCCAACTCTGCCAGCTAAACTTTGTGAAATATTTTGTTGTAATAAAAAATTATTTGAGCCTGTTAAAATAAACTGACCCTTAGCAGGATTGTTATCTAAAATTTCTTGTAAATAAGAAAACAATTGAGGTGCTTGTTGTATTTCATCTAAAATTGCATCATTATAGGTATTTAAAAAACCTCTTGGGTCGTCGTTTGCAAATCGTCGAGTATCCAAATTTTCCAACGAAACATATTTTTTTTCAGGAAAAATACTTTTAACCAAGGTTGTTTTCCCTGTTTGTCGGGCTCCAACTATGGCTACACACTTAAATATTTGTGCTAAATCTATTAGTTTTTTAGTTGCTTCTCTGTAAATCATAGGAACAAAAATAGGAATAAATTGGAATCAGATTCCAATTTTTTCCTATTTTTAACAAATTGTTTACGATAAATAATCGTGGTTTTGGTAAAAATTATCATAACAATAAAAGTGTGTTTTTGTAGTAAAATTATATTAAACATTACAAGTTAATAAGTTTGTTTATATGTGTGAAAAATTAAGTGCTTATTTTATTGATATAAGCCTAGTAATTCCGTAAAATTGCATCTTTATTGTTTCTTAAAAATTTTCCGATTAAAATGAGTGAATTAAAACAGATTAAAAGTGCGTTGATTTCTGTATTCGACAAGAGTAATTTAGATGAAATTGTATTAAAATTAAACGAGTTAAATGTTACTATATATTCCACTGGAGGAACTCAAACTTTTATTGAGCAATTGGGTGTAAAAGTAACACCTGTAGAGGATGTTACAGATTATCCATCTATTTTAGGAGGACGAGTTAAAACCTTACACCCTAAAGTTTTTGGCGGAATTTTGGGCCGTAGAGAATTGGCAGAAGATGTTGCACAAATGGAAGCGTACAATATCCCCGAAATTGATTTGGTTATTGTAGATTTATATCCGTTTGAAAAAACTGTTGCTTCGGGCGCTGGACATGAAGATATTATCGAAAAAATTGATATCGGTGGAATTTCCTTAATTCGTGCTGCTGCAAAAAATTATAAAGATACGGTTATTGTTCCTTCCAAAAATCAGTACGGCTATTTGTTGGCTTTGTTAAAAGAAAACAAAGGACTTACCTCTATTGAGGACCGTAAAAACTTAGCTAAGGCGGCATTTAATGTTAGTTCCCATTACGATACAGCGATTTTTAAATATTTTGACGAAGGAAACGAAACTGCTTTTAAAGAAAGTTTCGAGGTTTCTCAATCCTTACGTTACGGTGAAAATCCACATCAAAAAGGAATTTTCTTTGGCGATTTATCGGAATTATTTGATAAAATTCACGGTAAAGAATTGAGCTTTAACAACTTATTGGATGTAGATGCTGCGGTAAATTTAATAGATGAATTTACAGATATAACTTTTGCTATTTTAAAACACAACAATGCGTGTGGTGTAGCAAGTAGAAATACCGTTTTAGAAGCGTGGAATGATGCTTTAGCTGCAGATCCTGTTTCGGCATTTGGTGGTGTATTAATTACCAACACAAAAGTAGATGCGGAAACTGCCGAAAAAATTCAGGAAATTTTCTTTGAAGTTTTAATTGCTCCAGATTATGATGCAAAAGCTTTAGAGATTTTAACCAGCAAAAAAAATCGTATCATCTTACGTCGTAAAAACATCCAATTACCTCAAAAATCTTATCGTACAGCTTTAAACGGAGTTTTAGCTCAGGATAGAGACGCTGTTACCGAAACCGAACAAGATTTAAAATTGGTAACCCACAAAAATGTAAATGCGCAAGAAATTAGCGATTTATTATTTGCCGCTAAAATTTGCAAACACACTAAATCTAACACTATTGTTTTTGCAAAAAACAAACAATTGTATGCAAGTGGAACCGGACAAACATCTAGAGTAGATGCTTTAAAACAAGCGGTGGTTAAAGCCAAGGAATTTGGTTTTGATTTAAATGGTGCTGTAATGGCGTCCGACGCTTTTTTCCCTTTCCCAGATTGCGTAGAGTTAGCTTGTAACGAAGGTGTTAAAGCGGTTATCCAACCAGGTGGTTCTATCAAGGATCAAGAATCGGTAGATTACTGCAACCAAAACAATATGGCTATGGTAATCACTGGCATTCGTCATTTTAAACACTAAAAAAACACCTCAACAAAATGGGATTATTCAGTTTTTTAAATCAAGAAATTGCTATCGATTTAGGTACTGCCAACACTTTAATCATCGAAAATGATAAAGTAGTGGTGGACGAACCTTCGATTATTGCTAAAAACCGAACCACAGGTGAGGTGATGGCAATTGGTAAAAAAGCTATGCAAATGCATGGTAAAACCCACGAAAACATCAAAACTATACGTCCGTTAAAAGACGGTGTAATCGCGGATTTCCAAGCAGCAGAAGAAATGATTAGAGGGTTTATTAAAATGATCAACGAAGGAAAAAAGAAGTATTTTAAACCTTCTAACATTCGTATGGTTATTTGTATTCCTTCTGGTATTACAGAAGTAGAAAAACGTGCCGTAAAAGACTCGGCAGAGCATGCAGGTGCAAAAGAAGTTAGGTTAATTCAAGAGCCAATGGCTGCTGCTATTGGTATTGGAATAGATGTAGAAGAACCTATGGGTAATATGGTAATTGATATTGGTGGTGGTACTTCCGAAATTGCCGTAATTGCTTTAGGTGGTATTGTGTGTGATAAATCCATACGTGTTGCGGGTGATGAATTTACGCAAGATATTGAAGATTACATGCGCCGCCAACACAATATTTTAGTGGGTGAGCGTACTGCAGAAAGAATTAAAATTGAAGTGGGCTCGGCTTTAACCGAATTGGACAATCCACCAGAGGATATGGCTGTGCACGGTAGGGATTTAATGACAGGTATACCCAAAGCAATTGTTGTTTCTTATTCTGAAATTGCACATTGTTTGGATAAAAGTATAACCAAAATTGAAACTGCGATTTTAAGTGCCTTAGAAATGACACCTCCTGAATTATCTGCAGATATTTTTAGAACTGGTATTTATTTAGCTGGCGGTGGCTCCATGTTACGTGGTTTAGATAAACGTATTTCGTTAAAAACTAAATTACCAGTTCATGTAGCGGATGATCCTTTAAGAGCAGTAGCTAGAGGTACGGGAATTGCCCTGAAAAACTTTGATAGATTCCCTTTCTTAATTAAATAAATTTAAGCCTCTATTGAAGAGGCTTTTTTTTACATTACTATTTATGAATAAAACAATTGAAAATTATTTAATTAATGGTTGTATGCGTTGTAAATATGGCGCAACTCCACAATGCAAAGTAATAAAATGGAGCGCCGAATTAGAATTGTTACGCGGCATTGTTTTACAAACTCATTTAAAAGAAGAAATTAAATGGGGTTCGCCTGTATATACTTTAAATGATAAAAATATTATTTCGGTTAATGTTTTAAAAGATAGTGCAAATATTGTATTCTTTAAAGGTGTTTTGCTTCAGGATAAACATAAAATTTTACAACAACAAGGAAACGTTCAACTAGGACGAATTGCTAAATTTACCAATACAAACGATATTATTTCACTAGAAAATATATTGCTGGAGTATATTCAAGAAGCTATTGATGTTGAAAAAAGTGGTAAAAAACTGGAAACTCCAAAACCAACTATGGAAATTCCAAATGAATTAACTCAAGTTTTTGAGGAAGAACCCGAATTTAAAAACGCCTTTTACAAATTAACTCCAGGCCGACAAAGAAGCTATATCATTCATTTTTCGCAAGCCAAACAATCCGCAACTCGTTTGGCTCGTATTCACAAAAACAAAGATTTAATTTTTAAAGGTATCGGTTTTAATGATAAATATTAACGATTGAGTATTTCAAATAAAGCTAAAGTAGTTTGATTTTCAATTTATAAAACAATTGTTTTTACGATAAATAAGATTTAATTTTATAGTTTAAACCAATTAAGCAAAAGCTATTGAAAATCAATACCTCCATAAAGTGGTATAATCATACAATTGTAGAAGTACTTAGTGCTTTTTTAGCTGCTTTTTTGGTATTGTACCTCATCCAAAATGCCTTAAATTATTTATGGATTTTAGCTGTTGTATTGTTATTGGCTATTTATTATTACCAATTACGATTTACCAAATGGCTATTTTGGATAGGTTTTATTCCGCGATTTATTGCTTTATTTTATGTAACGGAATATGTGCAAGGATATAAAAATATATATATTCCGGGTATTTTAATGCACCACAATACACCTCCATTTATTCAAAATTTAACGACTGATAATTTACCTGTTTTAGAGGAATCGTATCAAAAATGGATATCAGAAATTTTAAATAACGAACCATATAATACAAGTATATTTTTAGGTCCGTTAAAAATCCTGTTTTCTTATTTAATAACCAGTTTTAAAAACTCTATTTTATCTCTTTTTATAGTAAAATTGGTGTTGCTAATTACCGAAACTTTTTTGTATCATATCACCGCGAAAATGTTGGAGCGCTACAAATTATCCGCAAAAAACATTTTATGGTATTGGGCAAATCCTTTGGTTTTTGCTTTAATATATTTTTATGGTGCTGTGGATGTAATCGCTTTATTGTTTTTAGTACTATCCTTACATTATTTTGCTGTGGTACAAGATATTAAAGCGGGTTGGTACTGGTTTTTAGCTATAATTTTTCAGCCTTTAATTTTGATATTTAGTCCGATTATACTCCTAAAACTACAAAATTTTAGGCGTAATAAAGTGATTCTGTTAAGCATACTATTTTTAGCAATAACTTATTTTCCCTTTTACCAATTTTTGCCTATTGTTTTGTCTTTTGAATCCGATAAATGGAATATCATAAACCAATGGGCTACAAAAAACTTAATGTTAGAAATTGGATTTTTAATTAGCGTATTGTTAATCAACTTTTTAATCGGATTAAAATTTAGATATCACAACCGACTAGATTTGGTAAAAGTATTATTTTTCACCACCCTACTCTCCTATTTATTTGTACCCGAGTTAAATATTACCTTCCTAATTTTCCCACTATTTTTTGCTGTATTTACCCTAAAAATACCCGCACAAAAATCATAATTACTCCTTGAAATTAACCGCAATCTGATTTAAAATATCGTAAATTTCTTGGGCTTCCTCGGTATTTACCAATTTACTTCGGTACTCTTTTATGCCCGGATAAGCTTTAAAATAATTGGTATAATGACGGCGCATTTCTAATA
>JACCDH010108135.1_pt1 | contig 16184 bp, 14 predicted proteins | sample 7442481 | NCBI WGS metagenome assembly JACCDH01 (sample SAMN15323433, study PRJNA562643) | freshwater metagenome | isolation source: river surface water | place: USA:Blue River Watershed | collected 2017-08-15
CATAACCTCTTAAGGTGGTTATTGCGTCGGGGCTCACCTCTTCCCTTTCCGAACAGAGAAGTTAAGCCCGATTGCGCAGATGGTACTGCAGTTATGTGGGAGAGTATGTCGCCGCCTTTTTTTTGAAAAGCCTGTTTCTAACGAAACAGGCTTTTTTGTTTTCAAGCGGTTCGGCGCAGTCACTGCGTTCGTGTCGCCGCATTTTTTTAGTAACCCCAGCTTTTTAAGCTGGGGTTACTTTTTTTATAGGTGCGCCGTGTTCCCCGCCAAGGCGGGTCGGTTCGCCGCCTTTAGCTTCGCTCAGTCGGGCATAGCCCTCGAGTCTTTTGAAAACCCTGTTTCTAACGAAACGGGGTTTTTTGTTTTGTATTGAAATAGGGTTGTATTTGTAATGAAATACAACACGTCTCGTATAGCCGTGGGTGAAGTGGCAGCGCCCGAAGGGACTACAACGCAACACACGACAACTCCTTGGCTAAACACAAAATAGCTGCTTCAAAAAAAAATCCAGCTCAAAAGAACCGGATTTGATTTATAATTAATGAGTTTATTATTTCACTAAACCTCTTGAAATGACAATGCGTTGAATTTCAGAAGTACCTTCATAAATCTGCGTAATTTTAGAATCGCGCATCATTCGCTCTACGTGGTACTCACTCACATAACCGTTACCACCGTGAATTTGTACCGCTTCATTCGCCACTTCCAATGCAATTTCAGAAGCATACAATTTTGCCATCGCACCCGAATGTGCAATATCTTCACCGTTATCTTTTTCAGTAGCGGCTTTGTGAATTAACAAACGCGCACAGGTAATTTTTACATGCATGTCGGCCAATTTAAACGCAATGGCTTGGTGGTTGAAAATAGGCTTTCCAAACGCCACACGTTCTTGCGAATATTTCAATGCTAATTCATAAGCGCCTTGGGCAATTCCTAACGCTTGAGAAGCAATTCCAATTCGTCCTCCGTTTAAGGTAGACATCGCAAAAGCAAAACCAAAACCGTCAGCGCCAATTCTATTTTCTTTCGGTACTTTTACATCATTGAATAATAAGGTATGCGTATCCGAGCCACGAATTCCCATTTTCTTTTCTTTCGGACCCACTTCAAAACCAGGCATTCCTTTTTCAACAATCAACACATTAATTCCTTTGTGCCCTTTAGCCGCGTCAGTTTGTGCAATGACTAAATAAGTCGAAGCGGTTCCTCCGTTGGTAATCCAGTTTTTGGTTCCGTTCACTAAATAGTGGTCGCCCATGTCAATAGCTGTAGTTCTTTGCGAAGTAGCATCAGATCCTGCTTCGGGTTCCGACAAGCAAAAAGCACCAATGACCTCTCCTTTAGCTAACGGGGTTAAATATTTTATTTTTTGTTCTTCTGAACCATATTTTTCTAATCCGGCACACACTAAGGAGTTGTTTACCGACATGATTACGGCAGCAGAAGCATCCACTTTTGCAATTTCTTCCATGGCCAACACATACGACAAACTGTCTAAGCCAGCTCCCCCGTATTGTGGGTCTACCATCATTCCCATAAACCCTAGTTCGCCCATCATTTTGACTTGCTCGGTTGGAAATTTGGAATGTTCGTCTCTTTCAATAACTCCAGGTAATAATTCGGTTTGAGCAAAATCTCTTGCCGCTTGCTGAATCATTAAATGCTCTTCGGTTAATTTAAAATCCATATAATTTAGATGTATTGTTTGATAATTTACTATTTTGAGTCCCCAAATGTAACTAATTATTAGTAAAATTTCAATAACAATTTGTAATTTTAACCCATGTTTAAAGAAAACTACAACGTTATCGGTGTCATGTCGGGTACATCCTTGGATGGTGTTGATTTGGCCTATATTGCATTCAACAAGAAAGACCAATGGACGTATCAAATTTTGCACTCAGAGACCGTTGCGTACTCCCCAGAATGGGTGGATCAATTGAAAAATGCGTTTCATTTTAGCCCATTAGAATTAGAAGCGCTGAATGTATCTTACACCAAACTATTAGCTTCTATCATTGCCGATTTTATTTCGAAACATCAGTTGGTTGCCATTGATGCCGTTTGTTCTCACGGTCATACCATTTTGCACCAACCACACAACGGCTTTACGCTTCAAATTGGAAATTTACCGTTATTGAGCGATTTACTGCCGTATACTATTGTTTGCGATTTTAGAGTGCAAGATGTCGCGCTAGGGGGTCAAGGTGCGCCATTAGTACCTATTGGAGATGAATTGCTTTTTTCGGAATATGACTATTGTTTGAATTTAGGCGGATTTTCGAACATCTCTTTTCATGAAAACGGAACCCGAATGGCGTTTGATATTTCGCCGGTCAATACGGTTTTGAATTATTATGCGAATGCCATGGGCTTGCCCTATGATGATGGGGGAGCTATTGCCAAAACGGGTACAATTCACGCCGAATTATTAGCCCAATTGAACGGCTTAGATTTTTATGCTCTATCGTATCCGAAATCATTAGGAATGGAGTTTGTTCAAGAGATTATTTTTCCATTATTGCATTCGTTTCCTATTTCGGTGCCCGATGTATTGGCTACTTTTGTAGAGCATATTGCCGTGCAAGTGGCTGCGGTTTGCCAACCCAATACCAAATTATTGATTACGGGTGGTGGGGCATATCATTCCTTTTTGATCGACCGATTACAGCAGCATTTGCCGTCGGTTCAAATTACGATTCCAGAGGATAAAACCATACAATTTAAAGAGGCCTTAATTTTTGCTTTGTTAGGTGTGTTGCGATTGCGCAACGAAATCAATGTGTTGGCCTCCGTTACGGGTGCTCAACGCGATCATTCTTCGGGCCAAATTTATTCCTAAAATTTACCGCCAAAAAATAGTGTTTAATTCCAAGAGCTTATACAGAATATGTATATTTGCAAAACCATAAAACGAATGTTATCATGAAAGATTTATTGCAAAAATTTGAAAATAAAGAACCAGAAATTGTATTCCATTGGAAAGATCCAGAAACAGAAGCAGAGGGTTGGACGGTGATTAATTCCCTGCGCGGTGGTGCTGCAGGTGGGGGAACCCGAATGCGAAAAGGTTTGGATATGAACGAAGTACTTTCCTTGGCCAAAACCATGGAAGTGAAATTTTCGGTCTCAGGACCGGCTATTGGTGGTGCAAAATCTGGAATTAACTTTGATCCAAACGATCCTAGAAAAAAAGGCGTTTTAGAGCGTTGGTATAAAGCGGTTTCGCCGTTATTAAAAAATTATTACGGAACGGGTGGCGATTTAAATGTAGATGAAATCCATGAAGTAATTCCAATGACCGAAGATTGTGGTGTTTGGCATCCGCAAGAAGGCGTTTTTAATGGTCATTTTAGACCAACTGAAGCTGATAAAATCAATAGAATAGGACAGTTGCGTCAAGGCGTTATCAAGGTACTTGAAAATCCTAACTTTTCTCCAGACGTTAACAGAAAATATACCGTAGCCGATATGATTACTGGATATGGTGTTGCCGAAGCGGCGCGTCATTATTATGATAGCTATGGCGGAACCATCGTGGGGAAAAAAGCCATTGTGCAAGGATTTGGAAATGTCGGTTCGGCAGCTGCTTTTTATTTGGCTCAAATGGGTGCAAAAGTAGTAGGAATCATCGATCGAGATGGTGGAATCATGAAGGAGGATGGATATACTTTTGAAGAAATTAAAGCCTTATTTTTAAACAAAGACGGTAATAAATTAGTGGCAGAAAACATGATTTCGTTTGCTGAAATCAACGAGAAAATTTGGTCGATGGGAGCGCAAGTATTTGCACCCTGTGCGGCTTCAAGATTGGTTACAAAAGAGCAAGTAGATCATATGATTGCTTCTGGTTTGGAAGTGATTTCAAGTGGTGCCAACGTGCCTTTTGCCGATAAGGAAATTTTCTTTGGACCCATTATGGAAGCTACCGATCAAAAAGTGAGTTTGATACCTGATTTTATTGCCAATTGTGGTATGGCCCGTGTTTTTGCGTATTTCATGGAGAAAAAAGTACAAATGACCGACGAGGCAATCTTTTCGGATACATCCAATCGAATTAAAGCGGCCATTCAAAAAGCACATGCCATCAGCTCCGATAAGAAGAACATTAGTGCCACTGCTTTTGAAATTGCCTTAAAACAATTAGTATAATTTCATGCCACTAACCAAACTTTTTAACTCCTTTTTTGAAAGTGAAAAAGCGGGTGGGTTAATTTTATTAGTCTGCACAGCGTTTTCATTGGTGATTTCCAATACCTCATTTTCGGAAAGTTATTTTGCTATTTGGCATTATCCTGTTGCAAACCATAGTTTTGAACATTGGATTAACGATGGATTGATGGCTATTTTCTTCTTAATGATCGGATTGGAGTTAGAGCGGGAAGTCTATATTGGGGAGCTGTCTAAAATAAAAGATGCGATTTTACCTATTTCAGGAGCCTTGGGCGGCATGCTTTTTCCGGCCTTGATTTTTTTCCTTTTTAATGCCGGTACGAAAACCCAATCGGGTATAGGTATCCCAATGGCTACCGATATTGCATTTGCTTTAGGGATTTTGTCATTAGTAGGCAATAAAGTACCCAATTCATTGAAGGTTTTTCTAACGGCATTAGCCGTTATTGACGATTTGGGCGCCATAATTGTCATCGCTTTGTTTTATACCAAAACATTATATTTTGCCAATTTGATGATTTCCTTGGCCATTTTTGCCGGACTTTTGGTTTTGAACCGCATGAAGGTATACCAACTTTGGATTTATTTAGTGGTAGGCGTATTTATGTGGTATTTTATGCTCAACTCGGGGGTTCATGCTACCATTACAGGGGTGTTGTTGGCCTTTGCTATTCCTTTTCAAGATGGTACAGAAAAGACAATATCCTATAAATTGCAGCATTTTCTACACAAGCCTGTGGTGTACATCATTTTACCTTTATTTGCGCTATGTAATACGGCAATTGTAATTGGTTCCGATTGGGTACAGAATTTTTCAGAGGACTATTCTTTAGGAATTATTTTTGGTCTGGTTTTTGGTAAGCCTATTGGGATTGTTTTGGTTTCACTATTCGTTGTTACCATAGGAATCGCTAAATTACCAAAGGACATGAGTTTTAATAAATTATTAGGCGCAGGATTTTTGGGAGGCATTGGTTTTACCATGTCTATTTTTATCAGTTTATTGGCTTTTGAGGATGCAGAAATTATTAATAACGCAAAGTTTATGATTTTGGTGGCCTCACTATTGTCTGGGATTATTGGTTTTTTGTGGTTAAAAAAGACTTGTAAATAATTCGAGCAATTTTTATTTTATATTTACGTTTCAAATTAAAACCTTTTATTATGAGTATTTTTCTTCAAATGGATACCGTTGCTACTGCTACCAATCAAGCAGTTGAATCGATCGCTACCAAAAAAGAGTTGACGTTAATGGAAATTATTTTCAGCGGTGGCTTAGTGGGTCAATTAGTAATGACGGCTATTTTTATTATGTTGTTTTTAACGATCTACTTGTATTTAGAACGTCTTATGGCCATAAAAGCAGCCTCTAAAATGGATCAAAATTTCATGACTCAAATTAAGATGCATTTGCAACAAGGAAAAATTGACAATGCTAAAATGCTTTGTGCAGCCACGAATTCTCCGGTAGCTCGTTTGATCGAAAAAGGTATTTCACGTATCGGTAAGCCCTTAGAAGATATCAATATTGCAATTGAAAATGCTGGAAAATTAGAGGTATATAAACTAGAAAAAAATGTAAGTTTATTAGCGACACTTTCTGGTGCGGGTCCGATGACGGGTTTCTTAGGAACTGTTATTGGAATGGTAATGGCATTTCACGAAATGGCCGCAAGTGGTTCAAATAAAATTGAGATGAGTGTCTTAGCAGAAGGGATTTACACGGCAATGATGACCACCGTTGTGGGATTGATTGTGGGGATTATTGCTTATGTTGGTTATAATCATTTGGTAAGCATTACCGATAAAATTGTACACATGATGGAAGTAAATGTTGTGGATTTCTTGGATGTACTTAACGAACCTGTTTAATTATGAACTTAAGAGGAAGAAATAAAGTAAACGCAGAATTCAATATGTCGTCCATGACCGATATTGTTTTCTTGTTGTTGATCTTTTTTATGATAGCCGTCACCACAATGACCAACACCAATGCCTTAGATTTGGTGTTGCCCAATTCGGCAGGGCAATCCGATCAAGGCGAAACGATTTCGGTGAGTATTGATGGAAATTTCAATTATTTTTTAGATCAAGAACAACTTCCCATAGAACAATTAGAAGCAGCATTGCAACAAAAATTAGCCGGACAAAAAGAGCCGAATATTGTTTTGCACGTGGCCAAAGAGGTTCCTATTGAAAATGCGGTTAAAGTAATGGATATTGCCTACCGAAATCAGTACAAAATAGTTTTAGCAGTAGCTCCAAAATAAACATGATTTTAGAAACCAAATATGAAAAGCGATCCTTGGGTATAACTGTTGTTGTATTCATAGTGTTGTTTATTTGTTTTTATTTTTATGTACTAAAAGACGATCCAAATGTGCCCGTTGTATTCAAAGGGGGTGAAATTGCCATTAATTTTGGTACGTCTGAAACCGGAAATGGAGACATTCAACCGATAGAGAAGGTGCAAACGGCACCTGAACCTGTGGTAAATGAAGCTGTTGAAACACCCGCTCAAAAAATTACTACACAAACCAAAGTTAAAGCTGCGGCTGTGCCAACGGCAACTACACCTTCTGAGGCACCACCAACACCGACGCCGCCCAAACGAAAAACCAACAGTGCATTAAACAGCATATTAAAAGGACCCAAAACAACAGGAACTACACAAACCGGACACGGCGATGATAACGATGGTGGCGACAAAGGAAGTATCAACGGCAGTTTGTATGCCAATAGTTTTTATGGCGATGGAACGGGTGACGGGAAAGGAACCGGAAAAGGAACTGGCTGGGGGTTGTCGGGAAGAAAATTATATGGTAATAGTAAAAAAACACAAGATTGTAACGAATCGGGAAAAGTTGTCGTTAAAATATGGGTCAATCGTCAAGGAAATGTAATTCGTGCCGAGCGATCGCAAGGAACAACAAATACCCATCCGTGTTTGGTGAATCCAGCCATAGAAACAGCAAAAACGTTCAAATGGCAATCAGATAGCAATGCGCCCGAAACCCAAATCGGTTTTGTGGTGGTTAATTTCCAATTGGGAGAGTAGCCAAAAGATACAATTGCGGACTCATTAACCCCGATAGCAATGAAAATCCCATGCTTCGCATGGATTGTAATGGATAGCGGGAATTGCGTTGGCCAAAACACCCAGACCCTTCGTTTCAAAACAAACAAAATGAATTACCAAGAAACCACAGAATGGCTATTTAAGCAGCTGCCCATGTTTCAAATGCAGGGTGCATCAGCCTATAAAAAAGATTTGACCAATACGTTGTTGTTGGTGGAGCATTTGGGACATCCCGAGTTGCAATTCAAATCGGTTCATGTGGCGGGCACCAATGGCAAGGGATCGACGTCCTCGATGATGGCTTCCATCCTTCAAGAAGCGGGCTATAAAGTAGGCTTGTATACTTCACCTCATTTGAAAGATTTTAGGGAACGCATTAAAATCAACGGGCAAGAAATACCTGAGGATTTTGTAGTGGATTTTGTGGCTCAAAACCAAGCTTTTTTTGAAGCCAATGCCTTGAGTTTTTTCGAAATGACAGTTGGTTTGGCGTTTGATTATTTTGCGAAAGCTCAAATAGATGTTGCGATCATTGAAGTGGGAATGGGAGGTAGGCTTGATGCCACAAACGTTATTACACCCTTACTTTCGGTCATTACCAACATTGGTTTTGATCATACCCAGTTTTTAGGGGATACGTTGGCTAAAATTGCCACTGAGAAGGCTGGAATTATTAAGCAGAATATCCCGGTTGTAATTGGAGAATACAATTCAGAGACGCAACCCGTTTTTCAAAGCAAAGCTGCTGCAGAAAAAGCCCCTATTTTTTATGCCCACACTGCACCAGAAGTAGCCTATCCCTGTGCTTTGCAAGGGGATTATCAAAAGCATAATAAAAAAACAGTGCTCCAAGCGATTGAAATTTTGAAGACATACTTTTCAATTTCAGAAGATCACATCAAAGCGGGTTTACAAAATGTAGTGATCCATACGGGTTTGCTCGGCAGATGGCACGTATTACAGGAAAAACCATTTGCTGTATGTGATACCGCGCATAATGCTCACGGTTTAGCAGAAGTCTTAGCTCAAATAGCTCATCAAAATTATGAAACCTTGCATGTAGTTTTAGGTGTAGTGAACGACAAAGATTTGGATGCGATTTTACCCTTATTTCCAAAAAGTGCCGTTTATTATTTTTCAAAACCCAATATGCCACGCGGTTTAGATGCAGCCCTTTTGCAAGAAAAAGCAGGGGAGTTTGGTTTAGAGGGTTGGGTATATGATTCGGTTTCAGTAGCTTATGGAGAAGCTTTGTCCAATGCACATTTGAATGATTTTATTTACGTAGGGGGAAGTACTTTTGTAGTGGCAGAAATTATATAATTTTTTTAGCAAATCACTTGTAGAAATAAATTATCGGTGTATATTTGCACTCGCAATACAGTAATGTAGCGCACATATTGGGGCGATTAGCTCAGCTGGTTCAGAGCACCTCGTTTACACCGAGGGGGTCGGGGGTTCGAACCCCTCATCGCCCACAAAAACTTCAACAGAAATGTCGGAGTTTTTTTTATGCCCTTTTTTAACTACTCCAATTGCTTAAAGTTGCTACTAGCATCCATTTATCATTTGTTTTTCGATAAACTTCAGTTGCTCCACGACCACCAAGGCTGCCACAATTAATACCACTAATAGTAATTACTGTTTTTCTGTCAAGTGAGAATAGAGGTAAGCCAATCGTATAAAATCATTTAAAATATTCTAAAACGTAATTATACGTCGCTGCTTCCAATACCTCCGAATAAATACCCGTTCCAAAAACGACAGTCGCAGTAGTGTCACTGATGGTAAACGAGTTAATATCCCTGCGGAAAGTTTTGCCATCTTTATACGTAACAAAAGAATAATAACCTGTCATTCCTGTGGGAATAGTAAATGTAACTGACGAACTTGCAGCACCTAGCGTAAACTCCCCCTTAATGGCATACAACTGTTCTCCATCAACTTTGGTAGAAAGTTCAATTTCTGTTGATGTTATGTCTTTGATTGCCGCTGCAGCATCTGAGCCTAGAGGTTTCCATGTGCCGCCAGATACTGTACCTGTTCCAACATCGGCAGATGAATTGTCATAATACCAAAAGCCTGGAGTCAAAGAGCCTTGTGTTGACCCAACACCTGCTACTCCTGAAGATGCAGTATTGTACACTACAAAACCATCATATCTTGTTCTAAATGAAGAATTTGAACCGTTTACCCCTAAAAAAGCAGTGAAATTAGTTAAATCCACTCTTGGAAAAACAATTCCTTTAGCAGAATTTGGAGAACTAGCATAGGTACTGCTTGAACTTGCATCTAAAAATGCCGATGATGTTGTTACAGCGGAAGGAGATCCACCAATAGCTCTAATCTGAGAAAAACCAATTGAAAGAGAAAAAACACAAACTAATATTATTAATTTTTTCATATTGAAATCTTTTAAAACTTATTAATTTTTTGAAACTTGTGAAAATAATATCAATTTAATCCTATTGCTTCACAAATCCATCCACTAGCAGTATAAGTAAAAACATTGGTATTATTTACAGAAGTTGCATAACCAGATCCATTCCAAAAACTACCTCCTGCAGCAACTGCTATTGAAACATTTCCACTACTTGCAACATTGTTAGCAATTACAATCCTTTTTCCAACCGTAGCGGTTGAAGGTAAAGTAAAAGTAGCAGTAGGACCATTATGCAATACATAGTCTTCAGTGCCCAAAACAGTATAGGTAGCACTTGTATTTACAACCACGGATACTGATGGCGCACTAGATGCCCCCAACTTGACCCACGCAGAACCACTATTGGTGTACATTCCGGGTGTTACATCGCCAGCGGTTGCCGTGTTGTAAACGGTCATACCTGCAACGTGGGCGGCTAATGGGGCTACGTTTGCAGTTCCTGTTAAGGCCACTCTAGGAAACAAAACACCCTTGGTTGTTGATTCTAATTCTAGTAAAGAATTGGCATTTACGCTAGTGGCATTGTCGCCAATTTTTACTTGTGCAGAGGCCATTATTCCAATCGCTAATGCGATGGTTAAATAGATTTTTTTCATTGTTACTGTATTAGGGGGTTGATATTATTTTTTTTCTATTCTTATTTTTTAAAATAAATCCATTGCAAAAACCTTATTTATTTTCGATGTTCTGGTTTACTTTTTCAAACTTAAGTGGTGTATTAAACCGTACAGATTTTAGATTAGGGTAGCGGTTATTAATTGCAATAAATTACTACTATATCTTGCTGGATTTAGGGTTAGAATTATAATTAAAATTAATTTTTGATGCTGTTCCTTGCAACTTTATGATATAAATAAAAAGCAAATCCAATGGCAATAAAGAATACCGGAATAACCCATTCATTTATTGAAGCAGGAGGATTATTATCTTGCACGTCATCATCAAAAATTGGTGCTTCAGCTGCTATGGTTTGAATTTGACCTATGGTTAAAATTAAAGCCCAAGTAAATTTTGTAAAGTGTTTCATAAGTGTTTTATTTATTATTCAACAATCCATTTTAGAGAAGTACTCGCATCATCAGTAGTGATGGTAACCAAATAGATGCCTTGGCTTACACTAATTTTAGGTGTAACTTTTATATCTTGCCCTTGAGGTTGTATTACTACAGGTATTTCTTGTCCCAAAATCGAGTGCATCGTAACGCTTTTTGGATTCACCACACCTTGCAAATAAAAACTGTTGCCAGCTTGGGTTGGATTTGGAAATAAAGAGATGTTGTTGTTGAAATTATCGTTAGACAAAGTACCGTTTTGGAACACTACTTTAAAGCGATCGATTGCACTTGAGGCTGCTGTATTAGGGTCTATGGAAAACGCATAAGTAGTGTTGTTTTCTAGCATAGTTGTAGTTCCTGAAAATTGATCCAACAAATAAGGAGTCAATCCGTTATAATTGTTTAATGCAGCTTTAAAGGTGTAATTTTGATGTTTATAATTATTTAAATTTAGTGGATAAACAGTGGTTAGCGTAGGGGTGTTGTATGTGGCGATACTTTGTGCTTTATTGTCTACCAATACAGATAAATTTTCATCTAAATTCACTAATTTTCCAGCATCAAAAGCATCTAATCCATTGGAGAAATCGCCTCTAAAAAAACACAAAACACCGTCTAATGCTGATGCCCCTTGAGTAAAGGAAGCGGTATCATATAAATTTAAATTAAGTGAAGCAATTGCTGTTGTAGTTTCACGATAAACATTCTCGTTGGTAGTAGCAAATTTATTATTTTCTTGAAAGACCACACTGCATGCTCCATTGGCTAAAGTATTCACAAAACATGCTTGCATGGGTTGTAAGTATTGATTCACTGCAGATCCCGATATGTTATTTGTATTGCCTAAAAAAGTGTAAGTAACAAAAGCGCCTCTACCGTTAGCACCTCCCACTTTAGGATCCCATACATAATAATGTGTGGTTTTTACATTGGTACTTGCATTTAACACTTCTTCAATATCTACTGGACTTTGATAAGGATTACCGATAAAGTTATATGCATCGGCAGTTGTGTTTAATCCACTAACGGTATGTGTGCCAATTTTCAATGTTCCTTTTGTGCGAAGGGTTGTTACCGTTGGTGTTGGTGTGTTTGTGCTCATGTCAATTGAGCGGTCTCCCCGCACCATTAATCGGTAGGCTCCGCCTGCAGTTAAGGTATTGGTACTGGTATTATCAATCCCAGTCCACGTTTGAGTAGCATTGTTAAAAACGAATAAAGACGGATTTCCTGTACCAGTAGCATCAAATCCATTAGCTCCAGTAGTAGAACCGGCGATATGCGTTCCATAACCTGAAACAGTATTTGAGTTATCGGCATACAATGTACTGGTATTGTTCTGGTTTTCTTGCCAATTTGCTTTAATCGTGGTTGATGTTGTTACTGGCGAGCTCAACAATCTAAAGGCTCGTTTCGCTGGAATGTAGCGTTCAACCACTATATTTGTTACGGTTCCTGCTGTAGATTCTTCTACAATAGCCGTTTTTGTACTCGTACTTTTTAAAACCATCTTCTCGGCAGCATTTAAAGTTCCAGCTACCGATTTGAATCCGTCGGTAATGGTTAGTTTTCCTGCGGCTACCGTTGCGGTATTGCCCGATTTGTTTAACTCCAGACGTTTTAAAATGTCATTACTTCCGAAAGTGAAACTTTGCGTAGCACCACCAAAAATTTCTATTGTGGCATCAGATGCACTTAGCGTACCTGAGGCGTTGTTGAAATTATTGGCAACAACGAGTTTTCCGGTATTTAAAGTAAAAGTTCCTTCGTTTACAATAGGTTCATTAGAATATAATAATTCATCATTAGAAAGTAATAACTGTGTACCGTTTGCTATTTTTAGTTGTGCAAAGCAACCAGAAGTGATGAAAAAAAATAACAATGAATTTTTTTTCAAATATTTTAATTTTTTTGAGGACTTTGGAATTAGTATCGCCATCTAAATCAAATCTAAATTATATCTTTTGAGCAAATATAGGAATATTATTGATTATATTTAGGTGTGTTTGAAGTTATTAAGAATTTTTTTTAAATTTATTTCATATAACAAATAGAATTCCATAATATAACCCAATAAGGATGTCTTGGTTTTAGCAGTTTTCTTAATGATGTTTTGTTTTGATTAGAATAATGCTTATTCAAATATTTCGTAGCAATTAACGAAAAATATTCCAATAATAAAGCGATAGGTAATACCTAGTTACCTGATCGTGCAACTACAACGATACTTGGAAAATCAATTAATAAGAGGCAATAAAATGGCTTATTTTTATAATAAATCCAATGTTTTTTCCAAGGCCATGCCACGTGAACCTTTAATCAGTATCAGGCTATTGGTGGGTATCTTTGTTTGTATTCCATCCGTAAATGCGGCGAAGTTTTCAAAGAAATGCAGGTGCGGAATTGACTGACGTTGGGCATAAAAATCGTTACCTATAAAATATACGGTAATATCCGTTTCATTTTCCAATTGTGCAACCACTTTTTTATGTTCGGAATGGCTTTCGGTGCCCAATTCAAACATGTCGCCTAAAATGGCAATTTTTGGTGATTGCTGGAGTTGAATAAAATTAGCAATTGCTGCATGCATACTGCTTGGATTGGCATTATAGGCATCCAAAATAATTTCGTTACCATTCTTGTGAATCAGTTGCGAACGGTTGTTTTCCGGAATGTAATTTTCAAGTGCGGTTTTAATGGCGTCGTCGTTCACTTTAAAGTAATGGCCAATGGTTATGGCTGCATTAATATTGTGTGCATTGTAAATGCCAATAAGGTGTGAATGGATGGAAAGTCCTTTATAATCCACCGACACCATCGGGTTGGCTTGAACGTTTGCAATATAAACGTCACTGTTTGTATCTGTTGTTGAAAAGGTATAGCGTTGCGCCGAACGCGTCTTTTGAGCTTGTAATGCATCGTCAAGATTGGTGAAAATGGTTTTTTGATGTCCTGTTAGGTAGTCATACATCTCACTTTTGCCTTTGATGACGCCTTCAACGCCGCCAAAACCTTCGAGATGGGCTTTCCCAAAATTAGTAATGTAGCCATAATCGGGTTGTGCAATAGCGCACAAAAAGGCAATTTCTTTTTGATGATTGGCTCCCATTTCTACAATGCCTATTTCGGTTTCTTTCGTAAAGCGCAATAGGGTTAAGGGCACTCCAATATGATTGTTTAAATTTCCAATAGTAGCTATGGTATTGTATTTTTGCGATAAGACGGCATGAATCAATTCTTTGGTCGTTGTTTTTCCATTGCTTCCGGTTAAGGCAATAATCGGTAATCCCAAATAATTTCTGTGGAATTTTGCTAGCTCTTGTAAGGTAGTAAGTGTATTGTCAACCAAGATGGTGCGCTCGTCAATGTAATAATCGGAATGATCAATCACGACATATTTTGCGCCTTTAGCAAGGGCTTCTTTGGCAAATGTATTGGCATCAAAATGATCACCTTTAAGGGCTACAAATAAACTTCCGGTTTCTATTTTTCGCGTATCAGTGGCTACGCCTGTACAGCTTATGAAAAGCGAATGAAGGGTATCTAGTGTCATGAAATACGTTTTATCAGCAACGAAGATAAAAAAAAGCCCTTTTAAACAAAAGGGCTTTTTATAGTAATTTGAAACTATTATTGTTTTGGGTTTCCTCTCGGTGTCTTTTTGTCGGTCTTTGGACCTACTTTAGACATCGCACAACGGAATCCAATATAATCAGTTGCCATATCTTGAGGGAAGTATCTTCTAGAAGCTGGATCTAACCAATAGGCTCTATCTCTCCATGAACCCCCTTTGTAAACTCTAACATCATCATTTACAAGCGTAGTTCTCTTGTCTGATTTGTCGTATTGTTTCAATAATTTTTTCTCATTATTAGTAGTGTCTACTACTGTAGAAATTTTGTGTTTAGGCGCATCATACATTTTGTATTTTTCAGAAGCACCTTCAGCATTTTCTTCGTCGGTAGCGCCAAATTTAAAATAACGCGTTGATTGACGATCACCATCTCTGTAATTTCTATTGTCTGACGTTGAAAACTGTGTTCTTAAATAAGTTTCGTTTTCATCAACTGGAACTTGTGCAATTTGACCTGGGAAGTTTCTGGCAATAATTTTACCATTACTTAAGGTGTCATATTTAATGTTGTCAGAAGTCACTAATTCAGCATTTCCTTCAGTATCTAATTTGTTTTTAGTGTACACGTTACCTCTAAAGTAGTTGAAGTCATTTGCCTCATCATCTACCATTGGACGGTAAACGTCTTGTACCCACTCGGCAACATTTCCTGCCATATCATACAAACCAAAATCATTTGGTGCATAACGTTTTACTTCGTTAGTAATATCAGCACCGTCATCAGACCATCCTGCAATTCCTCCGTAATCTCCTTTACCTTGTTTAAAGTTGGCCAACTGGTCCCCTTTAGTAGATCTTTTAGAAGAACGGGTATATTGTCCATTCCAAGGATATTTCTTTTGTCCTTTGTAAATGTTAAATTCTCTATTTCCAACAAGTGCTACAGCTGCATATTCCCATTCTGCTTCCGTAGGAAGACGGTATTCTGGTAAAATTAAACCTGAACTTCTTTGAGCGTATACGTTTTTAGCATCAGCTGCAACTTGTTTTTTTCCATTAACTCCTTTTTTCAATACAACCGCATCGTTACCACCTAAAGATTTAGAAGGGGAATTGATGTACGCTTCTGTATCAAATGAAGATTCACCTTTAACATCAGTACCTAATTTAACTTTGTTGTCTTTTTTAAGGTAACCCGAACGCTCTAAGATGTTTTCGTTCACACGATTGGTTCTCCATTTACAAAATTCAGTAGCCTGAATCCAGTTTACACCAACCACTGGATAATTTGCATAAGCAGGGTGTCTTAGGTAGTTATTGGTCATGGTTTCGTTATATCCCAAACGGTTTCTCCAAACTAAAGTATCTGGAACAGCACCATTGTAAATATTTTTGTAATTTTCTTCTGTTGGAGGAAAAACTGCTTTAACCCAATATAAGAATTCGGCATACGACTTATTCGTAACTTCTGTTTCGTCCATGTAAAACGACTGTACATGCTGTTGGTTTGGGGTATTATTCCAATCATGCATTACATCGTCTTGAACTTTACCCATCGTAAATGTTCCACCTTCAATTGGAATCATCCCTGGGGGAGTTTCTTGTTTTTTAAACTTGTCGTTAAATTGGAAACCGCCTTTTTTGTCGTTTATTTTCCAACCTGTAGCACTGGATCCTCCTTTAGAGCTTCCTTTCTTGCTGCAGCCAGTAAAACCAATTGTTAGCGCCATTACGACTAACAATTTTAAAGCCATAGTTTTCTTAATTTTCATACTTTAGTAGGTAATAAATTTAGTGTCGCAAGATAATAATTATGTATTAATATGCAACATGTTTTTTAAAAATTGTAAAAAAAAA
>JACCDH011423139.1_pt1 | contig 16184 bp, 14 predicted proteins | sample 7442481 | NCBI WGS metagenome assembly JACCDH01 (sample SAMN15323433, study PRJNA562643) | freshwater metagenome | isolation source: river surface water | place: USA:Blue River Watershed | collected 2017-08-15
AACCCGATATTCACCCCAATTACGTGGCGATGACTGCTACCTGCAGTTGTGGCAATGTGCTGAAGACACGCTCCACACTTGGCAAGGACATCCTGCTGGACGTGTGCTCAGAGTGCCACCCGTTCTATACCGGCAAGCAGAAGATCCTCGACACGGGTGGTCGCGTGGATCGTTTCAACAAGCGCTTCGCTGGCCGCACGCTCAAGTAAGCGTCAAGCCGAAGAAAACGAAAAAGGCGTCCGGGGCAACCCTGACGCCTTTTTGTGTTTCTATCGTCGCCGCATGCAACCTCAGAAAATGATCTCGATGGTGGGTTCCACGTCCTCGGTTTCCGGCGCGTTGCGCGGGGCAGGGACGGGCGCGGCCGCCGCCTGGGTGGGGTCGTTCTCTTCCATGAACAGCTCGAACATCGTGTTCGCCTGATCCGGCCGCGCACTGCGTCCTGTCTGCTTGTTCACCAGTCGATCCACCAGGCCTTCCGGGCGTTCCATCATGCGCTCAGGAGTCCCCTCCAGCACGGCCTTCATGTAGTCGATCCAGATCGGCACCGGCACCGTGGCACCCTGTTCACTCTCGCCCAGCGGCTGTGGCTGGTCAAAACCGATGAAGACGCTGGTGGCAACGTCGCGATTGAAGCCGGTGAACCAGAGCTCCGTCGGCCCGTTGGTCGTACCCGTCTTGCCCATCAGGTCCTTGCGGGGAATCTCCCGGCCCACGCGCCGACCACTGCCTTCCTCGATCACCGAGCGCAGCATGCTGCCGAGCACGTAGGCGACGCGCGGGTCCACCACCTGTTCCGCCGGCATTTCGTTGAAAGCGATGGCATCGCAAGTCTTGCCGCAGGCGACGCTCTGCACGGGCAGCGGCACCTGGCCATCCAGCGTGCGGATCTGCTTGATCAGGGTGGGGGTGACTTTCTGGCCGCCGTTGGCGATGGTGGCAAAGGCACCCGCCATCTGGATCGGCGGCACATCCTGGCTGCCCAGCGCCACGGTCAGGTCGACACGCGGGAAGTGATCGGTCTCGATGCCGAAGCGTTTGGCAAAGGGCAGCACCACATCAGACCCCAGCTGCTCGTAGAGCCGCACCGCCGGAATGTTGCGGGAATTGGTCAGGGCGGTGCGCAGCGTGATCGGGCCGGCGAAATTGTTCTCGAAATTGCGGGGCCGGTAGTCGCCTCGGGCGAAGGCGGCGTCATTGATGATGGACGCCGGCGTATAGCCCTGCTCCAGCGCGGCGCCATAGACGAAGGGCTTGAAGCCGGAGCCGGGCGGGCGGGGAGTGATGGCGCGATTGACCTGACTGAGCGCGAAATCATAGCCGCCGACCAGGGCCAGGATGTCGCCGTTGTCAGGAGACACGGACACGATGGCACCCTGCAGGTCCGGAATCTGTCCCAGTGACCAGCTGCCGTCGGCGGCCTGTTTCAGGCGCACCAGATCCCCCGTCTGCACGATGTCGGAGGCACGCTCAGGGCGAGGCCAGGCGCGGCCGCGGTCGATGAAGGGCGCTGCCCAGCTCAGGCCGGACCACCCCACGGTGACGGTGCTGCCATCCTGCAGCAGAGCCTGGATCTCCCTTTCGGCCACGCTGCTCACCACCGCCGGATGCTGGTTGCCCAGGACCTGCTCGCTTTCGAGCGCCTGCAGCCAGGTGCTGCGCGCGTCGGCATCCGTCGCCACCTCGATGTGGTCCTCCGGTCCGCGATAGCCATGGCGCTTGTCGTAGTACTCCTCGAGACCATTGGTCAGTGCCTGGTTGGCGATCGCCTGCTTGTCGCTGTGGATGCTGGTGCGCACCTCGAAGCCCTTGCGGTAGATGTCCTCGCCGAACTGACTGTAAAGCTCCTGACGTACCATTTCGGCCACATACGGCGCGCTCACCTCGATGCGGCGATTGTGGCGTCGGGCATTGTCCGGAGTGTTCACGGCCTGCTCGTACTCCTCCCGCGTGATCATGTCCTGCTCGTACATCTTGGTCAGCACGACATTGCGGCGCTGGGTGGCGCGTGCCGGATCGGCAATCGGATTGCAGGGCGTCGGGCAGGGCAGCACCGAGGTCAGCATGGCGAACTGCGGCAGCTCCAGCTCCCAGATCGGTTTGCCATAGTAGGCGTAGGCGGCGGCATTGATGCCGTCGGCGCCGGAGCCGAAATAGATCAGGTTCAGGTACAGCGTGATGATCTCTTCCTTGCTCAGCTCGCGCTGGATGCGGAAGGCGAACGGGATTTCCTTGAGCTTGCGTGAATACACCGAGTCGCTGTCGAAGGAGATGTTGTTGGCCAGCTGCATGGTGATCGTGCTGCCGCCGCCGAGGTTGATGCCGCGCACAAAGCCGTAGAAGCCGCGCATCAGGCCGCGGATGTCCACGCCGGAGTGGGAATAGAAGCGCGGGTCCTCGCTGGCGATGACGGCATTGATCATCATCGGCGGAATCTGTTCGTAGGGGATCGGGTCGCGCCGGATGCCGATCTCGTCGATCAGCTGGTTGTCGGCCGTCAGGATGCGCAGCGGTGTCTCCAGTTGCACGTGACGGTAGGACTCCGCGGAGGGCAGCTTGGGGGACAGATAGAGGAACCCTGCCGCTGCGACCATGACGCCGCCGCTGCTGCAGAAGATGCCGAACCAGAACAGGCCTCGGATGATTGTCTTGACTCTGGAGTTCACGGGAGTTGCCAACCCTGGGCTGCAAGAAAATTGCCGGCTCCTGCCGGAGAGACCTGAAAACGCCGGAATTCATCCCTCGGGACACGGCAGGCTGGCGGCATTATATACGCAGCGGCCGCATTAATCTTGAGTGCCATGGTCAGGATTGCCTGTCCTCGCTGAAGGCCTGAGTGAGCTCGCGGGCGGTGCCGCAGGAGTGCTCGCGCGCTGTGGCTTTTTCCTTTGAAAACAAAAGGCTGCATGTGCGAGCGAGGGTGCATGGGGAGGCACCCTGCGACTCGGAAGTACGGGTTGCCCCACGCGCCGCCGTGTGCGCTCAAGCACGCTTTCTCCGCGAGATTTGAACTGGTTGGCAACATAAAGTTATTTATTGAAATGCCGATATAATTTGTTGAATATCATATATAAATTTGTTTTGATGTCGCAAACATCAGAAATCGACTTCTTGCAGGAGCGAATTTCTGTGCGCGTCTATACTCGAAACGACACCGCTCCCTGCGTCAGGGGAGCACACTCAGGCTGACATACGTGCTGCAACTTCTGAGCAGAAAAACAAGAACCCTGCTGGGCGTGGACATCAGTTCCTCCGCCGTGAAGCTGCTCGAGTTCAGCCTGCAGAACGGGCGTTATCGCATCGAGAACTACGTCATCCGGCAGTTGCCGGTGAACGCGGTGGTCGAGAAGAACATCAGTGACATCGATGCCGTGGGCGACGCCATCCGGCAGGCGCTGTCGATCCTGAAGCCTGCCACAAAGGAAGCTGCCGTCGCCGTTGCCGGATCGGCTGTCATCACCAAGATCATCGAAATGAACGCCGCGATGAACGACTCCGAGATGGAAAACCAGATCATCGTCGAGGCCGACCAGTACATTCCGTACCCGCTCAGTGAAGTGGCCATCGACTTCGAGCGCCAGGAACAGGCCGACCCGCGTTCTGACTTCGTCGACGTGCTGCTGGCCGCCTGTCGCAAGGAGAATGTGGAGTCCCGCGTCGCTGCGCTGCAGTCCGGCGGGCTGGTGGCCCGGGTTGTCGACATCGAGGCTTATGCCATGGAGCGCGCCTTCAGCCTGCTGCAAGGGCAGCTGGCTGGCGCCGACCCGCACACCGTGGCCATCCTGGACATCGGCGCCACCATCACCACGCTGCACGTGCTGCTCGAGGGGCGCACTATCTACACGCGGGAGCAGCTCTTCGGCGGGCGGCAACTGGTCGAGGATGTGCAACGACGCTTCGGGCTGTCCGCGATCGAGGCCGAAACGGCCATTCGGCGGGGCACGCTGCCGGACGAATTCGAGCAGGAGATCCTGGCGCCGTTCAAGGATGCCGTGGTGCAGCAGATCAGCCGTTCGCTGCAGTTCTTCTTCTCATCGAGTCAGTACAACGATGTCGATCAGATCATCCTGGCCGGCGGCGTTGCGGCCATCGACGGCCTTGCCGGCCTGGTGCGGGAACAGCTCGCGACCCCGGCCCTGGTGGCCAATCCCTTTCAGGACATTGCCACCGGCAACAAGGTGAACAAGACCCTGCTGGCGAACGATGCGCCCGCGCTGATGATCGCGTGCGGCCTTGCCATGAGGAGCAAATACTGATGGCGCGCATCAATCTGCTGCCCTGGCGGGAACAGCTGCGCGAAGAGCGCAAGCGAGAGTTCATCATCCTGTTGCTGGGCGTGTTCATCATCGCGGCCGGCATCATCATCATGATCGACCGCAACTTCCGCGCCGACATCCGCTATCAGCAGGCGCGCAACGATTTCCTGCGGCGCGAGATCCTGGTGCTGGATGCACGTGTCGCCGAGATCGACGAACTCAAGGAGCAAAAGGCGCAGATCAGCTCGCGCATGGAGGTCATCCAGGACCTGCAGGGTTCGCGGCCGGTCATCGTGCGCATCTTCGATGAAATGGTGAAGGCCCTGCCCACCGGAGTCTATTTCAATTCCCTGCAGCGTGACGGCGATCGCCTGCAGATCGAAGGCATTGCCGAGTCCAACAACAAGGTCTCCGAGTTGATGCGGCGCCTGGACGATTCAGAATGGTTCATCAATCCGAGCCTGCAGCAGATCTCCGCAGCGGCCGCCGATGCCAACTCTGACCAGCGGCAGGCCAATGCTTTCTCGCTCACGCTCTTCATGCAGTCGCCCGAGCGCGGGGAGGAACTCTGACATGTCATTGTCCTCGCTGATCAAGGAGCTGCAGAGCTTCGACTGGAACAATCTGAGTGACATCGAGACCATCGGCGTCTGGCCCGGTGTCGTCAAGTTCGTGCTTGCCAGTGTGCTCTTTGTGGTCTGTCTTGCTGCGGGCTTCTGGTTCGACATCCGCAATCTGCAGGCCGAGCTCGGGCGCTGGGAGGCCGAGGAAACCACGCTGCGCACCGAGTTTGAACAGAAGGCCGTGCTGGCCGCCAACCTCGAGGAATACAAGGCGCAGACGGTCGAGATGGAGAATGCCTTTTCCGAACTGCTGCGCCAGTTGCCCAGTCAGACGGAAGTGCCCGACCTGGTGGACGATGTCACCGAAACCGGTCTGGGTGCCAGTCTGAATTTCGCGCGCATCGAGCTGGATGAAGAAGTGGAACTGGAGTTCTACATCGAGCAGCCCATCCAGGTGGAAGTGGTCGGCAGCTATCACGACTTCGGCACCTTCGTCAGTGGGGTGGCCAGTCTGCCGCGCATCGTGACGCTGCACGACTTCGAGATCACGGCGCCGGAGACGCGCAGCCCGCTCACCATGAGCATTCTCGCCAAGACCTATCGCTACCGTACCGAAGAGGAGCAGGCTGCGCAGCGCGCGGCTCTGGAAGCAGCGGAGGAAGCCGATGAACAGTGATCGTCGCTGCGTCCGTCAGTTGCTCCTGCTGTGCAGTCTCGCGCTGCTGACGGCCTGCGGGCGTCAGACCGCCATGGATGATCTGCAGCAGTTCATCGTCGAGGTGTCGCTGCGTCCAGGCGGGGAGATCGAGCCCATGCCGCAGTTCCAGCCCTACGAGGCCTTCTCCTACAGTGCGGCCTCGCTGCGCAGCCCTTTTGATGTGCCGATCATGGTCGGCACCGCGCCAGCCGATGAGCCGGTGAACATCGTGCAGCCGGATTTCGACAGGACACCGGAGCCGCTGGAAAGCTTCGCGCTCACGGACCTGGCCATGGTGGGCATGATCACGCGCGAGCGCAGTGTGATCGCGCTGGTGCGTGACACCGCCGGCACCTTGCACCGGGTGGGTGTCGGCAATTACCTGGGACGCAACCATGGGCGAGTGTCCCGTGTCACGAACAGTGAAATCGAACTCGTGGAAATCGTGCCGGCGGGTGATGGCGGCTGGGTGGAACGACCACGTACGCTGCCGCTGCAGCGCTGAACAAAAGGTGATCTGAATGACTACAGTGACGATGACTTCAAGCAGCCGCTGGCAGGCGGTGAGAGCATGCCTGCACCTGGCCGGCGCACTGCTGCTGAGTATCTGGGCAGGCGTGGCACAGGCGCAGGATGCCGTGACGCTCAACAGCATCGGCTTCGCGAACCTGCCCGGTGAGAGCATCGAAGTGCGGCTCGAATTCGACGGCGTTCCGCCGCAGCCCAGCGGCTTCGCGCAGACGGATCCGGCGCGCATTTCCATCGACCTGAGCAATGTCCAGAGCGCCCTGGCCGAGCGTCGCTTCGACCTGGGGGCGGCCAATGCCCAGAGTGTCATGGTGCTGGAGACGGCCGACCGCACGCGCCTCGTGTTCAATCTGGTGACGCCCGTCGACTACCAGACCCGCATCGAGGGCAACACGCTGGTGGTGCTGCTGGGCGGCAACGATTCGCTGGCCGCGACACCCGCCGCGCCGGCGGATGCGCCAGCGCTGCCGGTGGCAGCCGCCAATGGCCCGACCATTGCCGATGTCAGTTTCCGTCGTGGCAGCGAGCTCAATGAAGGTCAGGTGGTGGTCACGCTCAGTGATGATCAGATCATCGGCAATGTCGAGCAGGTTGGCAGTCGCGTCTACGTGGAATTTGCCGGCGCCACGGTGCCGGAGCGATTGAATCGTCGTTTCGACGTCACTGACTTCGCCACGCCGGTCAACACGGTGGATGTCTATCCACAGCGCGGCAATGCCACGATTGCCATCGACTTGAATGGTCAGTTCGAATATGTGGCCTATCAGCAGGGACGCCAGTACACCATCAGCGTCACTCCGCCCGGAGCCACCGCGGCCGACGCGGATCCCGCCTCGCGCTTCTCCGGCACACTTGTTTCCCTGAGTTTCCAGAACATCGAAGTGCGCTCCGTGCTGCAGTTGCTTGCGGAGGAGAACAATCTGAACCTGGTGGCCAGTGACGCGATCACCGGCAACATCACCCTGCAGCTCGAGGATGTGCCCTGGGATCAGGCCCTGAATCTGGTGCTGCAGTCGCGCAATCTTGCGCAGCGGCTGGTCGGCAATGTGTTGTACGTGGCGCCGGCGAACGAGATCGCGGCACAGGAGCAGCAGGCGCTCGACGCCAGTCGGCAGGCCGAGGCCCTGGCGCCCCTGCAGACTGAATTCATTCAGGTCAACTATGCCGATGCCGCCAATATTCTTACCCTGCTGACAGGCTCGCCCACAGGCAGCGCCGCGGCCGCACCTGCTCCTGCGGCAGATCCGGCGGCACCGGCCGCTGCGGTGGCGCCGGAGTCCGGGGCCACCGGTGTGCTTTCCAGTCGGGGCACGGCGACGGTCGATGCCCGCACCAACATCATCATCATCCGGGATGTCGCCGAGAAGCTCGACGAAGTGCGGGAGTTGCTGAGCAAGCTCGATGTGCCGGTCCGGCAGGTGCTCATCGAGGCGCGCATCGTCAATGTCTCCACCGACTTCGGGCGTGACCTGGGAATTCGCTGGGGAGGGGCGGGACGCACTGATTCCAGTGACGGCTTCCGTTACGGCGGCACTCAGGCAGCCACGCTCGAGCAGCAGAACAATCGCGTCGCGGAATCCGCCGCGATCCAGGAGGCGCTGGCTGCCGGCGAGGCCGCTCGCGTGCAGGCGCTGCAGGATGGCACCGACCCGAGTCTGATTGGCGCGATCGTGGCGCAGGCGATAGCCGCAGTGCCGATTCCCGTGGGCAGCACTTCCTTCCCGGATGCGCTCGCGGTGGACCTGGGGGTGCAGGACGCCAGTGCCTCGTCATTCTCCGTGGGTTTCACCAGCAACAGTGGGCTGATCGAGCTCGAGCTTTCCGCACTTGAGAGCAGCGGCAACGGCGAGGTCATCGCCCGGCCGAAAGTCACCACTCAAGACAAGGTCACCGCCACCATTCAATCGGGTGTCCGCATTCCCTATCAGGCGCAGGCCGGTGGGACGGCGGGCGGTTCCACCACGGAGTTCGTGGATGCCGTGCTGTCGCTGGAAGTGACTCCGCAGATCACGCCTGACGGTCGCATCATCATGCAGCTCGACATCCATCAGGACTCGGTCGCGCCAGGCACCGGCAATGTGCCCGCGATCAACACCAACTCCATCAACACCAGTGTGCTGGTGGAGAACGGGGACACCATCGTTCTGGGCGGGGTATTCCGTGAGGAGACCACCACCACGGAAACCAAGACGCCGGTACTTGGCGACGTGCCCTATCTGGGGCGCCTGTTCAAGCGCACCAACAATGAGAATCGCCGAACCGAACTGCTGATCTTCATCACGCCGCGCATCATTGCGGAGATCAACACCCGCTGAGAACGGCCGTGATTTTGCCCGGCTGCCAAGGGTACAATGCCGGCCAATCGAGGTTTGGGTGGAGCAGCAGCGGCGAATGGACAAGCAGGAAAACATCTTTCTGATCGGCCCGATGGGGGTAGGCAAGAGTACCATCGGCCGTCTCCTGGCCGCCGCGCTTGACATGCCCTTCCACGACTCCGACCGCGAGATCGAATTCGTCACAGGTGCCGACATTCCCTGGATTTTCGACGTGGAAGGCGAGCAAGGATTTCGCATCCGTGAAGCGAAGATGATCGACACGCTGACGCAGCGCCACGGCATCATCCTCGCCACTGGCGGTGGAGCCATCCTGGCGCCTGAGAGTCGGCGCAACCTGCACACGCGTGGCATCGTCGTTTACCTGCGTGCCTCGGTGGCGCAGCAGCTGGAACGCACGGGCAAGGACAAGAATCGCCCGCTTCTGCAGACTGACAATCCCCTCGCCAAGATCAAGGAACTGATCAAGATCCGCGAGCCGCTCTATCGCGAGACAGCCCATATCACCATCGATACCAGTCGCCGCAGTCCGCGTTCGGTCTGTGCGGAAATCGTGCGACAGTTGCAGGAACGCCGAGCCACAGAGGCCGCAGAGTAAGTGAAAACCATGATCACGCTGGAAGTCAGTCTGGGCGAGCGCGCCTACCCCATCTACATAGGCCAGGGGCTGCTGACCCGGCCCGGGCTGTTGCGTGCACATGTGCCGGGGCAGCGCGCCCTGATCGTCACCAACGACGTGGTCGCGCCCCTGTATCTGCAGGCGGTGCAGCAGTCACTCGGCGATGTGCGCGTTGACACCCTGATCCTGCCCGATGGCGAGCACACCAAGACGCTGGACACCCTGTCGCTGATCTACGACAAGCTGTTGCAGGAACGCCATGAACGCAGCACCACGCTGATCGCCCTTGGCGGCGGGGTCACGGGCGACATCACCGGCTTTGCGGCAGCCAGCTATCAGCGTGGTGTCAACTTCATCCAGGTGCCGACCACCCTGCTGTCCCAGGTCGATTCCTCGGTGGGCGGCAAGACGGGCGTCAATCACCCGCTGGGCAAGAACATGATCGGCGCTTTCTATCAGCCCCGCTGTGTGCTGGCCGATACGGGCGTCCTGCAGTCCCTGCCCGAGCGTGAGCTCAAGGCCGGTCTGGCGGAAGTGATCAAGTATGGTCTGATCGACAATCTTCCCTTCTTCGAATGGCTGGAGGCGAACATCGACGGCCTGGTCGCGCGCGATCAGCAGTTGCTGGCCGAGGCGGTGCGCATGAGCTGCGCAGACAAGGCCCGCATCGTGGCGGCCGACGAACGCGAAGGCGGCGTGCGTGCCCTGCTCAACCTGGGGCATACCTTCGGCCACGCCATCGAGAATGCCATGGGCTACGGCACGTGGCTGCATGGCGAAGCGGTGGCAGCCGGCATGGTGATGGCCGCCGACCTGTCGGCACGCCTGGGCTGGATCACCCCGGCAGAGGCCCGCCGCGCCAAGGCCTTGCTGGTGCGAGCTGGTTTGCCGGTGGTGCCGCCTGCTGACATCAGCGTGGAGGACTACCTGCGCCTGATGGCCTTTGACAAAAAGGTGCAGGGTGGCAAGATTCGATTCATCCTGATGCGCAGCCTCGGCAAGGCTGTGATCGAAAGCGGCGTCGATGCCGCGTTGCTGGAGCAGACACTGGAGGCGGGAGAGCACCTGTGCGAGATCTGAGTGAGCGACTGGCAGACCTGGGGTTGACGAGAGATCCCTTCGCGGCGGATGCGCCTCTGGAAAGCCTGTTCCCTGGCGCCATGCGCAGGGCGAGTCTTGACCAGATGCAATTGCTGGTGCGCGAGAGCGAGGATATCGTCGCGCTGACCGGCCCCGCGGGCAGTGGCAAGACGCTTCTGGGAGACTTCTTCGCCCGCCATGCCGATCGCGATCAGGTGGTGGCACGCATTCGTGCCACTCTGCTCACCACCCCCGGCCAGTTGCTGGAGGACCTGTTCAAGGCTTTCGTGCTGGACTTCCCGGAGCAGGCCACGCTGACGGAGCTAAAGGCTTCCCTGCAGCGCTACTTCGCTGCCCTGCATCGCCAGGCTCGCACCGTGGTGCTGATCGTCGACAGTGCCCATGAACTGGGCGACGATGCCCTCAGTCTGCTGACGAAACTGGCGCTCAACGAGAATCACGACGGCACCTTCCACCTGCTGTTGCTGGGTGAGCCCTCCCTGCTGGACATGCTGGACTACACCTGCCCCATGCGGGAAGGACAGCCGCAATTCACGGCCGTGCAGCTGCCAGCCTTCAATCTGGAAGAAACCCGCGCCTATCTGCGTTATCGCCTGAGTGCCGCGGGCTATCAGCAGGATGACGGGCGCGCGCTGCCGTTTTCCAATCGGCAGATCGAACGCATTCACAAGCTTTCCGGGGGAATTCCGGCAGCCATCAATGCCCGTGCCAGTGAGATGCTGGGCGATGTCGGGCTCGACCTGCTGGAGCTGCTCCCACGACTGCCCGCCGATCTGCCTCGGCCCTATGTCTATGGCACCGCGGGGGCGCTGGTCCTGATCGTGCTGGCAGCGCTGCTGCTGGGCGGGGACGACGCCCCGGAGCTGGCGCAGTCCAGTCTGTCCGAGCCCGTGCCGATTCCGCTAGAGCCGGTGCCTGCCATCCGCACCTTGGTGGAAACGGCGGATCAGGACGCTGCCGACCTCGCCCCGCAGCCCGATGCCCCGGCAGCGGGCCTCGCCACTGGCATTCCTGTGGCGGACGGCGTCACGGCGCCGGCTGCAGAACCGGAGCCGGTGGCTGCAACTGGGGGAAGTGGCAGCAACACCGCAGCGGCTGCAATTGCCGTGGCAGCAGCAACGCCAACTGCCACACCGACACCGGCCGCCGCCTCAACGGCTGCCCCAGCCCGCACTGTGGCAAGCACCGTCGCTGCCCCTGCAGCGACGGCAGCGCCTGCCCGTGCGCCTGCCGCCAGCACGCCCGCTCCTGCCGCTGCCCCGGCACGCCCCGCGGTCGCAGCCAGTACCAGCGACCCGACGGCTCCCCTGGCTTCCCAGCACAGCCGCATTCGTGCGCTGCCGGCCAACCAGTTCACCGTGCAGCTGCTTGGGTCCACGTCTCGAGCCAATGTGGAAGACTTCGTGCGGCGCCATGCCAGCTCGCCGCTGTACTGGTTTGAAACCCGCAACCAGGGCAATCCCTGGTTCGTCATCATGATGGGAGCCTACCCCAGCCGTGCGGCCGCACAGACTGCCGTTTCCGGATTGACCGGCGAGCTGGGACGTCTGGAGCCCTGGATTCGCAGCATCGGCACTGTTCAGGCCGAAATCGTCGGCGGCAACTGAGTCGCTCGCCGGTTTGTGAGCCCTTGGGGCGGTGTGTAGAATGCCGCCCCTGATGTGCCGGATTCCCCGACATTTCCCTGCAGCAAGAGGACACCGCGTTGACAGCGTTGAAGAACGACAGATTTTTGCGTGCTCTGACAGGTCAGAGCGTGGACATGACCCCTGTCTGGATGATGCGGCAGGCCGGACGTTATCTGCCGGAGTATCGTGCGACACGCAAGCAGGCCGGGGACTTCATGAGTCTTTGCAAATCTCCGGAGCTGGCCTGTGAGGTCACGCTGCAACCGCTGCGCCGCTATGCCATGGACGCTGCCATTCTGTTTTCCGACATCCTGACCATACCGGACGCCATGGGTCAGGGGCTTTACTTCACCGAAGGCGAAGGGCCGCGCTTTCGCAAGATCGTGCGTACGGAAGCAGACGTGCTGGCGTTGCCTGAACTGAATACTGCGCGGGATCTGAGCTATGTCACCGATGCCGTCTCTGTCATCCGTCGTGAGCTCAATGGCTCCGTGCCGCTGATCGGTTTTTCAGGCAGCCCGTGGACCTTGGCGACCTACATGATCGAGGGCAGCGGCAGCAAGGATTTCCGTCACGCCAAGTCCTTCATGTACAACCAGCCGCAAGCCATGCATCTGTTGCTGGACAAGCTGGCCCGCGCAGTGGCGGATTACCTGAATGCCCAGATCGCGGCAGGCGCCCAGGCAGTGCAGATCTTCGACACCTGGGGCGGGGTGCTGTCGACTCCGGCCTACCGCCAGTTCTCGCTCGCCTACATGAAGAAGGTGGTGCAGCAGCTGACGCGTGTGTCGGAAGGCCGTGAAGTGCCGGTCATCCTGTTCACCAAGAACGGCGGCCTCTGGCTGGAAGACATCGCCGACAGCGGCTGCGACTGCGTTGGTCTGGATTGGACGATCGATATCGGCAGAGCGCGTGAGCGCATCGGCAGCAAGGTGTCCCTGCAGGGCAACATGGACCCGTCCATCCTCTACGCCACGCCCGAGGCGATTCGCGCCGAGGTCGGGCGAATTCTGCAGGACTTCGGGCCGGGCAATGGCCATGTATTCAATCTGGGGCATGGCATCACGCCGGATGTTGATCCGCAGAACGTGGCCGTGTTCGTCGAGTCCGTCCATGAACTCTCGCAACAGTATCATCAGGGGCACGCTGGCTGAGCTGAAAGCCGAGGCTCACGAGCCAATCTGCTTCGTCGGCATCGGTGCGAACCTCCCGGGCGCTGAAGGCGGGCCACAGCACAGTGTGCTGGCCGCATTCGCCGCCCTGCTTGCCGAGAGTCGGACAGGGCTTGTCGTGTCCTCGCTGTGGCAGACCACGCCGCTCGACTGCCCGCCTGACTCGCCTCTCTTCGTCAACGCCGTGGCGGCCTTCGTGCCGCTGCTCGATGACGCACACGCACTGCTGCAACGCCTGCAGGCGCTGGAGTCAGAGGCGGGTCGGCAGCGTGCCGGTCTGCGCAATGCCGCGCGTCCGCTGGACCTCGATATCCTGCTGTTCGGTGATGAGGTCTGTGCGACCGCAGACCTGGTTCTTCCGCACCCGCGGATGGCCGGGCGGCGATTCGTGCTGGCGCCGCTGGCCGAGATTGCGCCGGATCTGTGCATTCCGGGGCAGGCGAACACGGTGTCCCGGCTGCTGGAATGCCTGCCGGAGCAGGGAGAAATGCGTCGCATCGAGAGCGATGTGCGCGCTGTCGTTTTCTGATTCGCTGTGTATACTACGAAAAAAGCCGGCCAAGAGACCGGTCGCAATGCTTGTGTCCGCTTTCAGCGGAAGGCTATCAGGGGAAGTTCAGTGCAGATTTCACGTGTCGGTATCGCGTTGCTGGCAGGGTTTGTCGTCGGCCTTGGTGCCGCCATGCCTGTGGCTGCGCAGTCACTGCCTGGCGCTGTGGCATTGCCGTCCTCACTGCTGCCCGACGCCGGCTCGGGCATCAATGTCTCCCGCAACAAGCTGCGTACTCCTTTTTCCAGCGAGTCTGTCAACAATCTGAATCTGGGCATGAGTTTCTCTCCGGCCCGCGGGCTGGATCTGCGCGCGGACGCGTGGCGCATCGAAGTGCAGCAGCCACTGGCCGCCGCGCGGCTCATGCCGGAGCCGCTCAAATCGGCGACCCCAGGCAGCGCACTTTTCATTGATGACAGCAATCTTTTCAAGGGTCTGATCGAGGCTCCCTCGGTCAAGGACACCGTGGTTCCAGGCCAGATGGCCCATGGCGTCGACCTGAGCGCATCCTATGTCTGGGAATCGCCCCGTTTCGGGCAGTTCATCGTCAGCACCAAGGCCACCTATCTCTATGATCCGGAAAGCACCCCGCGTGGTTTTCAGGGGCCAGTGCTGCCGCAGGCGGAAAACACCCTGCTGCCCAAGGGCACCGAGTTGCAGAGCAGCGTCATGCTGACATGGCAGGCCGGCAAGCATACGGCGAGTGCCGTCACGCACTACTTCGACAGCTTCGAGGAGATAGGCAAGCTCGACATGGAGCAGTTGAACGAAATCGTCGGCAACATGACCACGCTTGATCTGCAGTACGGCTACAACGTGAAGGCCGGCAAGCAGGGGCAGGCCGTGTTCTCCGTGGGCGTGCGCAACCTATTCGACACGCGTCCCGAGCCCTTGCCCGGTGTCGGCGCCGGACTGGTGGAGCAGGGCGGTCGCGTCGCCTACGGCTCGATCAAGTACCAGTTCTGACCCCTCGGCCGGCTCAGCCCGGTTTTCCCCCATCTCGTTGACGAGCCTTGTTCGGATTGCCCGCGGCAGTGCCGGCAACCGTATTGCCGTGAGCGGCCTTGGGACTTCCCGTGGCGCGGGACGCCTTGAGGATTCAGCTCACTCGGGCCAGACAGGCCACATCGACGCGGCGACTGCCTGCGCGCCGATACAGTTCGGCGACCTGGTTCACGGTGCTGGTGGTGGTGACGACATCGTCGACAATGACGACGTGGGGGAAAACCCGACCAGGCTGAGCAAGGGCGAAAGCATCTTGCAGGTTCAGCTGGCGTTCGCTGGCGCGCAGACCTCGCTGAGACGCCGTTGCACGCATTCGCAGACAATGCTGCTCTGCCAGTGGCAGGTTGCAGCGCGCCGCCAACACTCTGGCGACCTGCAGGCTTTGATTGAAGCCTCGCTCGCGCAGACGCCCGACATGCAGAGGGATGGGCACCAGCACCGGGCGCTCATGCGGGTCTTCCCAAGAGCCTTGCAGTCGCTCCGCCAGGAGAATCGACAGGCTGCGTCCCAGCGTAAAGTCAGCCTGGAACTTGAATCCAGCAATCAATTCGCGCACGGGGAACGCGTAGCGAAAGCCTGTAAGGCAGCGGTCGAAACCCGGCGGGAAGAGCAGGCAGGATTGGCAGAAGGCCTGCCAGGGGCCGTTTGCCGGCAGTTCGCAGGCACAGCGCCGGCAAGGTCTGACGGGGCGTGGCAGAGTGGCGTCGCAAGGACTGCAAAGGCCACTGGGGGCTTTGCCTGCGCCGCCGCAGAGAGGGCATTCGAGCAACGTCATTTTGCTTGCAACAAGCTCATTGTTTAACTTCAGGTGTCATGCTGGCCGACAGAACGGGTCTTGCTTCTGGCATGGTCCAGCCTTTCGAGTATAGGCAGTTGCGGGAGACAAGCCGTTCGTCCCCGCATCTTCAATGCTGTTGCGGCTACAGGATTGCCCATGATTCCCCGTGATCCCATCACCTTTTTCATCTCCGGCACCGACTCGGGTGTCGGCAAGACTCTCGTCGCGGCGGCTCTGCTGCAGGCCGCACGCGAGAGAGGCCTCAGCACGCTCGGCATGAAGCCTCTGGCCACTGGCTGCGACGAGACAGCGCAAGGACTGTGCAGTCAGGATGTCCTGCTGCTGCGCGAACACTCCAGCATCGAAGTTCCCTATGCCATGAGCAATCCGACATGCCTGCGTCTACCCGTCGCGCCCCATTTGGCTGCGCTACAGGAAGGTCGTCGTCTGGACGCCGGGCGTCTGGAGGGCTATTGCCGCGCGGTGCTGATGCAGAGGGCCGGGCTCACGCTCATCGAAGGCATCGGTGGCTGGCAGGCGCCCTTGAACAATCGGCAGACCCTGGCCGATCTGGCGAAACTGTTGCAACACCCGGTGATTCTGGTGGTCGGTTTGCGGTCGGGCTGCATCAACCACGCTCTGTTGACTGCCCGTGCCATCCTGGCCGACGGCCTGCCTCTGGCCGGCTGGGTGGCGAATCAGGTGGATCCCGACATGGCGTTCGTGCGGGAGAGCATTGATGCCATCGCCCAGCGTCTGCCTGCGCCGTGTCTGGGCCATGTGCCAGCGTTGCATGAGGTGGCCACGACCGAGCGTGTCGCCAAGGCCGCATCGTGTCTTCTGCTAGATGCATTGCCCGGCTTCGACTCCGGGCTGGGCGATTGACCACTGTCGACAGGCTCTCTAAGGTAGGGATATTGCGTCCCTCACCAACACTGGAGTCTTCCATGGCCG
>JACCDH011573356.1_pt1 | contig 16176 bp, 21 predicted proteins | sample 7442481 | NCBI WGS metagenome assembly JACCDH01 (sample SAMN15323433, study PRJNA562643) | freshwater metagenome | isolation source: river surface water | place: USA:Blue River Watershed | collected 2017-08-15
CTGTCCCAACTCCTCATCATCCAGATTATGATGGTAGTCAACCAACATCACATCTAGAACCAAAAGATTTTAACTACAATATTGTTAAACAAATATTGGAAGAAATTAATCAATATACAACTAAAGATCAATTAGTAGTATTAATATCAACTGTTTTACCAGGTACTACAAGACGTGAGTTTATTCCATTAGTGAAAAGTTATAGGTTTATTTATAATCCTTATTTGATTGCTATGGGTACTGTAAAACATGATATGGTTAATCCTGAAATGGTTATCATAGGAACTGAAGATGGTACTGAAACAGGTGATGCTAAATTATTAACTGAATTTTATAAAAGTTTTGTCGCTCCTAATACAAGATATGAGATTGGTACTTGGGATGATGCTGAAGCAATTAAAATATTTTACAACACATTCATCTCAGCTAAATTATCATTAGTTAATATGATAATGGATGTAGCTGAAAAGAATGGTAATATGAGTACAGATGTTGTGACAGGTGCTTTAGAAAGAAGTACAAAACGAATTATGGGTCCTTCTTATATGAAAGCAGGTATGGGAGATGGAGGTTCATGTCATCCAAGAGATAATATCGCTTTAAGATATATTTCTCAACAATATAAGTTAGGATATGATTTATTCGAACCTATTATGACAGCTAGAGAAGAACAAGCTCGTAATATAGCTAATCGTATAAAAGAATTACATGATTTATATGATTTACCAATTGTTATTTTAGGCGAGAGCTACAAACCAGGTGTTCCATACACAGATGGATCTTACACTAGATTAATAGCCCATTATTTAGATTATGAGTGGTTATATTATGATCAAATAGTTGAACCAGCAATTTACTTACTAGGTCATAGAGGCGTTTATAATGACACTATTTTTCCTGATGGTAGTATTGTATTAGATCCATGGAGGGAAAGAAATAAACCTGATACTATATTTTATGGCGGAAAAAAATAACATATTAGGTATATCAGCGTATTATCATGATTCATCAGCCTGTTTATTTCAGGATGGTGAATTAGTATTTGCTTGTGAAGAAGAGAAGTTCACAGGAATAAAACATGACTCTAGTTTTCCTATTAATGCTATAGAATATATTAAAAAACATTATACTGATAAATTTGATTTAATTTGTTATTATGAAAAACCATCTCTTAAATTATTAAGAGCGTTTAAACATAATTGGAGATCAATTCCTCGTATTTTATATACTAATATTAAATTATGGTTTGAATTAAAAAAAATATCTAAAAATATATTTTATTCAACTCATCATGATTCACATTTGATGTATTCTTATTATTCATCACCTTTTAATGATGCTACTTTAGTCAGTATAGATGGAGTTGGTGAAGAAGAAACATTAAAAATAGTTGAAGTTAAAGATGGAGAATTTATAACTAAAAAAAGTATTACCTATCCTCATTCATTAGGACTATTATACTCAGCTATAACTGCTTATTTAGGATTTAAACCAAATGAAGGTGAATATAAAGTAATGGGATTAGCTTCTTATGGCCATCCAACATATAAAGGACATTTTAGAAAATTACTTAATTACAAAAAAGGTTTACAAGTTAATATGAAATATTTTACTTGGAATGAAAGTAATAAAGTAATGTTTAATCATAAACTAATTGAGTTACTAGGTGATAATAGATTACCTAATGAGCCTATTACTCAAAGACATAAAGATATAGCGGCATCACTTCAATGGATATATGAAATGTCATTATTTCATTTCTTAAATGAATATCCAGGTGAAAATTTATGCTTAAGCGGTGGTTGTGCTTATAATGGAACAGCAAATGGTAAAATAAAAGAAAATACACCATATAAAAATATATGGATACCAACTTCACCATCAGATGCTGGCTCATGTATAGGCGCTTGTTTAAATTATTTAAAAGTAAGGATACCTGATAATCCATTTTTAGGACCAGAGTATGATTTAGAATTTTGTAATTCTGTACCTTTAGATATAAAAACAATAGCTAAAGAATTAAAAGATGGTAAAGTAGTAGGTTGGTATGAAGGTAAAATTGAATTTGGAGCTAGAGCATTAGGACATAGAAGTATATTAGCAAATCCAACATTACCAGGAATGCAAGATCGTATAAATGCTTTAATTAAAAAGCGCGAAATGTTTAGACCATTTGCTCCTATGGTTCTTAAATCCGCTCAAAACATTTATTTTGAGTCTAGTGACTACGTACCTTATATGAATCAAGTAGTTAAGGTAAAACCAGAATATAGATCTCAACTACCAGCTGTCACTCATGTTGATGGAACAGCTCGTATACAAACTGTTCATGATAAAAATAGTAAAATATTTAAATTACTAAAAAGCTTTGAAACTCAAAGTGGTTTTCCTATATTATTGAATACATCATTTAACATTAAAGATAAAACAATGGTGTTAACTCCAGAAGATGCCTTTAAAACATTTGTAGAGACAGATATGGACATATTAGTTATTAACAATAAAATGTATTATAAAAATGATAAAATTGATTAAACGTTGGATTGACAAGTGGAAACACAAACGTAAAATGAAGAAAAGAATTGAGCAATTAAAGAAAAACGATCCATTCATTTATAAACATTAATATGATAGTAGTATTATTCGGACAACCTCATAGTGGTAAAACTACATTAGCAAAACAATTTTCTTCTTTTAAAAATATTGATGGAGATGAATTGAGAGAGTTATTTGCTAATAAAGACTACTCTAGAGAAGGACGTATTAAAAACTTAAACAGAGCGAGTGATATAGCTCATTATTTACATAAACATGGTGATAATGTTGTATTATCATTAGTTTACCCTTATAAAGAAGCAAGAGACTACTTAAGAAACTTAGAACCTGAAACTAAATTTATATACCTATACTATAATGAGCAGAGAGGTAGAGAACAGTTTCATGTAAAAGATTTTGAAATAGATCTCATACAAGAAGAAGTATGGACTTTAAATACCTCAATGTTATCAGAGGAAGAATGTGTTAAACAAATTAATATTTACATAAATGAGTAACAAAAAATACGCTTTATTTATTGGCCGTTGGCAAACATGGCATAAAGGACATGAGTGGTTAATTAGACAACAATTAGACAAAGGAAAAAATGTTTGGGTAGCTATTAGAAATGTACCCACAGACGAGAATAATCCTAAAACAGCTCAACAAGTTATGATGGATCTAGCTGAAGAATCATTTTTCCAAGAAAATTCTCATCGTATCCAAATATCTATTATCCCTGATATTGAATCAGTAAATTATGGTAGAGGTGTGGGTTATGATGTAATTTATCATGAACCACCAAAAGAAATTGAAAAAATTAGTGGTACAGCTATTAGAAAGAAATATATTGATTCAAACGGTGATACAATTATTTATAATATAGATAAAAATGATAGTAAAGATTAGATATAAAACGGATGCGAAAGAGAATGATACGTTACAGTGGAGGGTATTGATTGACGGAATCGAACATCACGCATCTAACGTAATAATAAATGGTATGTGTCACACAACCAAAGATTATATTGAGGGGGTTGGTGATAAATGGCACATTACCTGTTATGCTAATCAAGTTAATTGGTTAAATCAAGAATGTATCATCATATGATAGTACAGAAGAAACGACATGTAGCTAAAACTATTTCATATCGTGTTATATCAACTTTAATTGGTTTTGGTATAATGTGGTGGGTAAGTGGTGATATAAAAGTAGGAGCTGCTTTTGGTGTTGCTGAATTAGTGTATAAGCCAATTCAATATTATATCCATGAACGAATTTGGTATAAATGGATTAAATATGGATTAAAAAAGCAATAAGTTTTGTATATTTATATACACAAATAATAGAAATAGATGAGAACAGTTTTATTAGGCTCCGATTTTATGTATGATAATGATGGTAATCTTAAACCAATTGAGATAAATACATCTATTGGATGGAGTGGATATGATAAATTAGAGTCAGATGAAGATGCTCTAGATTTAACAGGATTAATAAATTTTATTGAAGAGCATAATTTTACTAAAATTGAATATATAGGTAATATTGACTCTTTTTTCAATAATCTTACCGGATCTATTTCAACTCCATGTGAAATACATAGACAAAGTCCAACATCTATTACTATTCCTAATATTGATGATAATGATGAAACTTTAATCATAAGAAGTGCTTATGATACTACAGCATTAGTAGATGAACAATATTGTAAAGATAAAATTAATTTTCTTAATCTAATTAAAAATAGCTCATTCAGTCATGAATTTGCTTATATAGATGATGACAATAATTTAGTAAATAATATCACTACTATTAATGATAATGGTAATCACCCAAACTTTTTATTAAAATCAATATTACCTGACTATGATAAAGAAGTACATCCTAAGTTATATAAAATTACAACTCAAGAAGAATTAGATAACTTATTGAGCTCTATAACAGAAGGATATTTCTTAATGCCATATTATTATAATAATAAAAATATTCAGGAAAATCATGTATCTATTATTAGATCTTTAAATATATTATTTCCACCAAATCTAGAATCTATTCATGTAGGAGCTTATCATAGAATTTGTGAGAATAGTATCCATGATAATGCTGAGTATGATGAAAATCTTGAACTAAAATCAGAGTTTAGAGAGCAGTATGTTACAGGAACTAAAAGAGTATTTAAACCTAAATTAGATGACACAGATTTAGTAGAAATGGCTGATGGTACTTTTAAAACAGCCGCTGAATTAGAGGTTGGAGATTTATTAAAAACTATAGATATTCCAAATCCATTTGAAGTTGATAATAGAAATGATTTAGTAAATTATAGAATATCATATGATGATTTAGTAGCAGGTGCTACATATAGCACAAATGCTATAACTTTCAAAAAACGAGTAAGCACAAGAACTCATCTAGTAACTATTAAATTCACTGATGGTACTGACTGGTTAGATTATGCTTCATCAAACTATTTAACTGAAAGAGATGGAGAAATTAGATTTCTTGAATCTCAACAATTAGTATCAGGAGATAAATTTATATTACTTGATACATCCTCTTCAGACACAGTTTCTTTTATTGAAAAAACAGTTGAAAGTATTGAAGGAAAAATGGAATTTTTTAGCGGATGGGATATTACAGTAGAGAGAGCTCACTTATTTTTAACTAAAGAAAGTGGAGATAGTTCAAGTTCATATGTAGCTATAGAACACAATCTTGTTACATGTTATAGATTTAACCTTAATTGTGGACAATGTTGGCAACAATGTACTGACTGTGGTAAGTATCAAGGTTGTAATTTCTATAGTTGGTGGAATCCTTGGGGATATTGTGGATCGCTTTGTTAATATTAAAACATAAATTATATGGCAAAAATACTTACACAAGAAGAAATTAATAATATGAATAATATAATGACTCAAATAGGAAATTTAGTCATTGTAGCTAATTCATAAAAATAAAATAATATGGGTTTTGATTTAAAAGAAATAGCCAAATCTTGGCTAATAGCAGCTAATCCAACCTCATTACAAAAAGAGATAGCTCAAAAACGCTATAATACATGTTTACAATGTGAATATTATAATCCTTCTAGAGCTATCACTCATGATGAATATTGTGAGGATTGTGGATGTCCTTTAAGTAAAAAAATATTTTCTCCAAAATATAATGCTTGTAAAATAGGCAATTGGCAAGATATTGATGACCAATACTTAGATGATTACTTTGGAAAGAAAAAAACTATAAAAAAAGATAAATCACTTATATAATGTTGGTTGATAATAAGTTTTATTTTATCTCTTTACCGAGATGTGCCTCTACTAGCTTTATGATATCCTGTTTAAAACAAGATATTAAAATTAATCATGCTCACTCTGAACTAGATCATCAAAAACAAATAAATTTAAAAACAATGTCTAATGAGGAAATTGCTGATCATTTAACTCATGGACATGAAAGTATTATTAATTTAGAAAAAAAGTTTGGTAAAGGATATGATATTATATCTATAAAAAGAAATAAATATGATCAATTTATATCTTTATGGAAACATATTTTAGATGAAATACATAGAGTTAAAGATATAGATAATTATAATATCCTTAAAGAATTGAATGAAGATGATATACTTTTCTATACATCAAATGACACACTTAATCCAGAAGATGTTAATAGAATTTTTTATGAATTCATGAAAAGACTTAAAATAAAATCATGGCATCCATATACAGAAAATGTTATAAAAATATTGTATCCTCCACTTTCTATCTACCATGAAAATTATGATAATATAATTTGGTTTGATATTAAAAATTTGAGTGAGTTAGAAACATGGGTATCAAATAAATTAAATAAACCATTTACATTAGAAAAAGTAAATTCAAGCCAGCATTTTGATTGTGCCTTAAAAAATACTGAAAGTTTTAGAGAAAAGTACGATAGTATATATAATAAGTTTGAAACCTATAAAAAAAATAAAACATTACTTTAGTATGGAAAAAATTTATTATGATAACTCAACTTATATTTGGAAAACAAAATTAAATTTATCAAATTATAAAGACAAGTTACTAAAAGAAGCCATTGATACTATGGACGGCCAACATGGAGTAATGGATACATACCATCACATAAGGCAAGAAATTTTAGATGGGACTATTAACTTTTTAAATTTAGAAACTAAAAGTATTTTTCAAAAAATTAGCAACACAAGTATCTCTTTATGTAAAGAACTCTATAGTCAAGAGAAAGTTGCTTACAATAATATAATACTATCTACTTGGGTAAATGTAGTACGTGGAAAAAATCCCAGACAGCCTGCTTTCACTAAAGAAGGTAATGAAAGATATCACAAGCATACTGACATTAATGAAAAGGCAGGCGCGTTTGAACCTAAATATACTTTTGTATATTATATCCAGATGCCAGATGTTATGGATAATGATGATGGTGTATTATATTTTTTAGGAGAAAATAATACAGAGTATCAAATCAGACCTGAAGAAGATGATTTAATAATAATGGAAGGAGATATACCTCATTTTCCTAATAATGCTCCTAATGCGACATTGGACAGGTATGTGCTAGCAGGTAATGTAGGTTTTAGTAATATAAAAAAGAATAAAACATTGTTTTAATGATAATAACATTACTATGTGAACCTCGAAGTGGCTCTACTAATTTAGCTAATTGGTTTTATAATAATAAAGACTTTACTGTATTATTTGAACCACTAAATCCATTATCTGAATGGTTTGTTAATGGGTCTATAAAAGAATTTAAATACAATACAAAACATTTATTATTAAAAGAAATGTATTACCCCCACAATATTTTAGAGGATATTATAGAAATATCTGATAAAATTATTTTATTATATAGAGAAAATGAAGATGAACAGATTGAATCTTTTGTGAACGCTATAGAAACTAAAAATTGGGATAAGCAATATGTTTATAAAGGAGCTAAAGAAGAAACACTTATTAATAATGCTTTATATTTTAAACAATTAAAACAAGAGTTTAAAGATAAGTATTTTGATAAAGATTACTTCAAAATAAGCTATGAAGATTTATATTACAGAAACAAATTCCAGAATCTACTTGATTATATAGATCTAAATTTAGAAAATAAAAATTTTCCACACGGTACAAAATATAGAATAACTACATCATCTAATAGATTAATATGAAATATTGGACACCAGAAACATTTGAAGTATCATCATATAAATGGAGTATAAATGAGCGTAAAAACAAATCATATACTACTTCAGGCTCAGATAATTCTGGTGAATGTATTTACACATACAATTCACTAGGATTTAGAGGTGATGAACCAACTAAAGAAGGATTTAAAGTGATGTCTATTGGATGTTCACACACTGAAGGAGTTGGTTTAAATAATAATGAAACCTGGTCTCATCAGCTATGTGAATTAATTGATGGTGTAGATTTAAACTTTGGTTTTGGTGGAAGAAGTAATGATTATGTAGCTAGGTGTCTGTTAACATACTTTGATATGGTTAAACCAGATTTAGTTTTAATTATGTATCCAAATCAAGATAGAAGAGAGTATTATACTGATGGTGGTGGTATAGAACCATTTGCTTACAATCCATGGGGACATTTAGTAGAAACTGAAGAAGGTAAAGGAATTTATAGTGGGTTAATGTTAACAGCTAATAGTGAGTCTAATTATATAAATTGGTATAAAAATCATTTATTAATAAAATACTTTTTAGAAAGTAAACAGTGTAAATGGGTATGGAATGGCGCACATTTGTTTTCTGGACTTAATGAATATAATAGATTTGATGGTGATTATAGAAACTTTATAGATTACGGCTCTGATGGTAATCATTCAGGCCCAAAACATAATAAACAATATGCTATAAATTTATATAATTTTTTAACAGAAAATAAATTTATTTAAAAACTTGGTTATTTTCCAAAAATACTATATATTTATATACGAAAATTAAAATTTAAAAAAATGGTAACTATCCTTATTATCGCTGTATTGGCATTTGCCGCTTATTATGCTTACTCTTTATCAAAAACAGAAGTTAAATTAAATGACACAGATGATTTAGCTCCTGAATCAACACCACCACCATCAGTTGTAGCTGAAATGATTGCTGCTGTTGAAGAACCAAAGAAAAAAGTAACTAAAAAACCAGCTGCTAAAGCTCCAGTAAAAACTAAAGCTAAAGCGAAAAAATAATTTATGGACGAAATAAAAAAAGTAACTCCAGAAGAACTACAAGCTATTGTTAGTATTAAAAACGAGTATAGCAATATAGTTTACATGTTAGGTGATCTTGAGATTCAAAAAGCAAATTTGCTAGATAGTCAAAGAAAACTTAAAGAAAAAGAACTAACAATAGCTAAAGAATTAACAGCCAAATATGGCGAAGGTACAATAGATATTGAAACTGGAGAGTTTAAATAGTTGTTAGGTGTTAGGAGTTAATATAGAAGTTCCCCGTCAGTAATGACGGGGTTTCTTCGTTTTATACTCTACTTTATATATTTATCATTAGACAAAATCTAATTAAAACATGGCGCAAGAAACATTAATTTCTCCAGGTGTTCTTTCAAGAGAGAACGACTTATCACAAATAACACAATTACCAGCATCTGTTGGTTTAGCGTTAGTTGGCCCAACTGTTAAAGGTAAACCATACATTCCAACTGTAGTCACTTCATATAGTGATTACAAAAACAGATTTGGTGGTTCATTTGTTAGCGGAGGTGCTAATTATGAATTTTTAACAAGCATTGCTGCTTACAATTATTTTAACCAAGGTGGTACTAGCATTTTAGTAACAAGAGTTACTAGTGGTTCATACACTCCAGCATCAGCTTCTGTTCTTTGCTCAGGTAGTGCTTTAGCTACTGCTCTTTCATCTTCACTTGTTTTTGAAACTATTAATGTTGGCACAATGGCTAACAATACTAGTTCAATCTTATCTAATGGTGCTTTAAGTTCAGGTACTATTGATAATGTAAGATGGGAAGTATCAAATGTTAATCCAGCTCAAGGTACATTTACAGTATTAGTTCGTCGTGGTGATGATAATACAAATAGTAAAGTAGTATTAGAGACATTCTCTAATGTATCTTTAGACCCATTACAACCTAACTATGTAGCTGCTGTGATTGGTGATCAATCTCAAACTGTAGCTTATGATTCTGATATGGGTGGTTTCTATATTCAAACATCAGGTAGCTTTAAAAATAATAGCCGCTACATTAGAGTTAAAACAGTTAGAGATACTCCAAACTATTTTAACAACGCAGGTGGTGTAGGAACTGAAACAGATGGTACAAGCTATTCAGCTTCATTACCTCAAGCAGGTAGTGGATCATATGGTGGTTCATTTAATAACGCTGCTGGTAATGATATTCCATATATCGGAAACAGTTTATTCCAAAACAATTCAACTTCAGCTCCTCAAGGTATTCCAACAGGTAACTATGTTACCGCTAGTAATATCTTAAGTAATAAAGATGAGTATGATTATGAATTAATTTCTACTCCAGGTTTACAACACGTTGATCACGCGACAGCTCAAACTAATTTTATAACAAACGCTGAAAATAGAGGTGATCATTTCTATATTTTAGATTTAACAGCTTATAACGCTACAATTTCTACTCCAGTAACTGAAGCTAATGAAATGGATACTAACTACGCAGGTGCTTATTGGCCTTGGGTTCAAGTATTATCTAATGAAACTGGCAAAAACGTATGGGTTCCAGCTTCAACTATCATGCCTGCTGTTTACGCTTTCAATGATAATGTGAGTGCTGAATGGTTTGCTCCAGCTGGTTTAAATAGAGGTGGTTTAGGTGGTGTTATTCAAGCAGAAAGAAAATTATCTCCAATCAATCGTGATAATTTATATGCTGGTAAAGTTAACCCAATTGCTACTTTCCCTAATGTTGGTGTTACAGCATTTGGTCAAAAGACATTACAACAAAAAGCTAGTGCTTTAGATAGAATTAATGTTCGTCGTTTATTAATTGCTCTTAAGAGATATATTGGTGACATTGCTGAAACATTAGTATTTGAACAAAACACTACTGTAACAAGAAATAGATTCTTATCTCAAGTTACTCCATACTTAGAAAGTGTACAACAAAGACAAGGTTTATACGCATTCAGAGTAGTAATGGATGATACAAATAACACTCCAGATGTAATTGATAGAAATCAATTAGTAGGTCAAATTTACTTACAACCAACTCGTACAGCTGAATTTATCTTATTAGATTTCAACATCTTACCAACTGGTGTAGAATTCGGATCATAATTAAATAAAAATAATGGAAAATAAAAAAATACAAGAGTTCGATAATGATGCAGCAGCAGATAATGCCGCTGCATCTGTTGAACCTTCTTTAACTAAATTAGCTTCCGCTGTTAAAGATGCTAAAGATTTCTCTAGAGTATTAGAGGCTGTAGCTAAGTGGTTACAAAGAAAAAAAGGATCTCAATTAAGTAGTCTTGATAATAATCCAAACTATAAAATGGTGATGACTTACTTAAATAAGATGCAATCAGATGTTGATAGTGATGTAAAACAGCCTCAACAACCAACCGTAAAGAAATAAAAATCATTAATATTTATATTAAACATAATATAACATGGCAGTATTAGATCCAACAGAAGTAATGTTTACAGCATTTGAACCTAAAGTTCAGAATCGCTTCTTAATGTATATCGATGGTATCCCATCTTACTTAATCAAGAAAGCATCAACACCATCATTTAACGCGGGTGAAATTGTATTAGATCATATCAACGTTTATCGTAAAGTAAAAGGTAAAGTTAGATGGAATGATATGACTTTAGAACTTTACGATCCTGTAACTCCAAGTGGTGCTCAATCAGTAATGGAATGGGCTCGTTTAGCACATGAATCAGTAACTGGTAGAGATGGCTATAGTGACTTCTATAAGAAAGATTTACGCTTAGACATTTTAGGCCCAGTAGGTGATGTTGTAGGTGAGTGGATTATCAAAGGTTCTTTTGTTAAAGAAGCTAACTTTGGTGAATATGATTGGTCTAATGAAGCTTATGTTTCAATTAGCTTAACAATAGCAATGGATTATTGCATATTGAACTACTAAGAATTTACAATTATTCATAAAAGATTGCCGCCCTTATCAGGCGGCTTTCTTTATCTTTATATATTTATATATATAAAACAATAAAAACGTTATGGAACAAAAGTTCAAGTACCCAACCGAACAAATTGATTTGCCATCTAAAGGCCTAATTTACCCAGCAGAATCTCCATTATCTAAAGGTGTTATTGAAATGAAGTATATGACAGCAAAAGAAGAAGATATTCTTTCTAATGCTAACTTTATTCGTCAAGGAACAGTTATTGATAAATTATTACAATCAATGATTGTCACACCAGGTATAGATTATAACATGTTGTTAAATGGTGATAAAAACGCTATTTTAATAGCTGCTCGTATTTTAGGATATGGTAAGGATTATGATTTTAATTTTGTTGATCCTAACACAGGTAGAGCTGAAAAAGCAACTGTTGATTTAACAACATTAGAAACTAAAAAAATTGATGAAAGTCTATTCACACCAGGTAAAAATGAGTTTAATTTTGAATTACCATTTTCTAAAACATTAGTTACATTTAAATTACTAACACATGGTGATGAGAATAAAATTGATAAAGAAATTAAAGGTTTAGAAAAAATTAACGCTCAAGGTTCATATGATGTTACCACACGTTTAAAACATACCCTTATAGCAGTTAATGGTGATAGAGATACAGCTACAGTTAGAGAATTTGCTGAAAATATGTTAGCTAGAGATGTGAAAGCTTTACGTGAACAGATTAATAAAGTAATGCCAGATGTTGATATGAGAGTCAATGCTGTTAAATCTAATGGCGATGTAGTGGAGGGCATCGACTTACCAATTGGGGTTAGCTTTTTTTGGCCTGACACCGGAGTATAAGAAAGTAATATTAGATGAAGTATTTTTACTTTGCTATAATAGTCAAGGTGGATTCACTCATGATCAAGTATATAATATGCCTATAAGATATAGACAATATTATTTACAGAAATTAGCAGAACTTATTGAAAAACAACAAGAAGAAGTAGATAAGAAATTTAATATTAACGGTTCTCAAACAGGTGAACCATCTAAAAGTCCTCCACAAGGACCTGTCCAATTACCAGATTTTGTAACTAAAGCAAGAGCGCCTAAAAAATAGGTGCTCTTCATATTTATACACGGTATAAACTATAGAATAACGCATGCCTACTCAACAAGAAATACAATTTCAACAAGTATTAAATGATCTTATTAAAGATCAAAGGAATTTAATCTCTGAAATTAACAGTGAGTTAAAAACTGAACTTAATGTTAGTAAAGAAGTTAGAAAACAATATGATGTTTTAGAAAGTATTTCTGATAAGTTAGTTAACAATGCTGAAGATGCTTTAGAATTATCTCAGAAGCAATTAGACAAAGAAAAAAGTAAAGTTAATAATGTAGTTAAACAACTAAGTAACGCCTACGGAATACTACAAACTCGTATTAAAGAAGGTAAAAAACTAGAAGAATTAACTATTCAAGAAAAAGCACTATTAGCGGCTGGTCAAGAAGAATTTGAGATTGAAAAAGCAACAGTAGCGTTAATTGAGAAAAAAATTAACTATCAGAAAAATCTAAACGCATCTATAGGTTTAACAGGTACATTACTCAAATCAGCTACTAAAATAACTGAAAAGTTAGGTTTAAGTGGTCTTGATGATGTATTTAAAAAAGCTAAAGACGCCGCTGTTGATAAAGCTAAAGCATTAGGTGTATCAGATGAAAAAGCATTAGGACTATCAGGTAAAATACAAACAATGACAGCTGGTTTAAGTTCTTTAGCTGTCGGTATTGGTAAAAAATTAACTGATCCTTTAGTATTATTAACTGTACAAATAGGTTTACTTAAGAAATTTTTTGATTTATATGGAGATGTTAATAAAAGAATAGTTGAACAAGGTAAACAATTAAATATAAGTAAAGAGCAATCTCAAGCTTTATATGAGAGTGCTTATCAATATGCTGCTGAACAAAGAAATGCCTTTGTGACAGAAGCTAGAATATTAGAAGGTAGACATAAATTAAATGAAGCATTAGGTACATCTATTGCTTTCACTAATAAAGAAGCTATCACAGCTGAAAAATTATCTCACTATTATGGTATAAGTGAAGAACAAAATGCTCACTTAGCTGTATTAGCTAGAGAAATAGGACAAACTAATAATGATGTTCTAAATACAGTTATTAAAACAACTGTGAGTCAAAAAGCCCAATTTGGTGGAACTATTAGCCAACAAAAAGTACTACAAAAAGTAAGTTCAGTTAGTGGTGATATATTAACTAAATTTAAAGGTAATGTTGGTGAGTTAGCTAAAGCAGTTTTACAAGCTGATAGATTAGGATTAACATTAGAACAAGTAGATAAAATTGGTGAGTCATTACTTAATTTTGAGCAATCAATTGAAGCTGAACTTAAAGCTGAATTATTAACAGGTAAAGCTATTAATCTAGAAAGAGCTAGAGCAGCCGCTTTAAGTGGTGATACTGTTAAATTAACAACTGAAATAGCTCAACAAGTAGGTAACATTCATAAATTTGAAAAAATGAATGTTATTCAGAGACAAGCATATGCTGAAGCATTTGGAATGAATGCTAGTGAGATGGGTGATATGCTTCGTAAACGTGAATTTGAAAACAAATTAGGAGCGGACGCTACTAAAACAGCTACTGAGCAACTTAGATTAGCTAAAGAAAGAGGTATCACAGTTGAAGAAAGTGTTAGAAAAGATCTTGAAGCTAAATCATTAGCTGAATTACAAAAATATACATTTGAAAAAATATCATCTATTCTATCTAGAATAGCTTCTGGCCCAATGGCTACTATATACAAGTATATAGAAAAAGGATTAAAAGGAGTTGAGGGTATTTTTGGCGCATTTAGTAAGATGACTGGTGGTGCTTTAGGTAATGCTTTAGGTACTGCTCTTTTAGCAGGTCCTGCTTTAGTATTAGCTATAAGAGGTTTAGTTGGTTTTGGTAAAGGAATACTTATGGGTCCTAAAGGTTCAGATGCTAACCCAATGGTTGTTCGCTTTCAAGGAGCAATTAGTGGAATAGGAGCTAAAACAGGATTCACTCCAGGTATGGGATTCACAGGTGGAACTCTACCAGGTGGTATAACACAAAACGCAGCTGGAAGATATATTGGTGCTAATGGTAAATTTGTATCAAATGCTACTGTAGCCGCTGCTCAACAAAGACAAGGAGCTATGGGAATGAGAGGTATGGGTATAGGAATGGGATTAGGAATTGGTGGTATGGCTTTATCAGGTGTAGCTTCAGGTATGGAACCAGGAGCTGGAGCTAGTGCGGTTGGTGTATTAGGTCAAACAGCTCAATATGCTGGTATAGGTATGATGTTTGGACCATATGGTGCTGCTATTGGTGGTTTAGTTGGTTTAGGTATGGGATTATTTAGTTTATCTAAAGAAAATGAAGAGCGCAGAAAACAAGAAGCTGATCAAGCTAAAGAAACACAAAAACGTACTCAAGAAGCTATTCAAGCATTAGCTGTTAGACCTGTAGAATTAAACATGAATAATCAAACTATAGCTAATTGGAACACATATTCTCAACAAAATGGTTCTAACCCTAGATTAGCTTAAACTAATTAAATATTTATATAAAACAATATATCATGGCATTATTTGATAAATTAAAAACAGGATTATTAGGCTTAAAAGGACAAGCTGGTACTGTTAAACCAACTCCTAATAAAACAGATGCTAAAGCATCTGACTTAGATATTAATGGTAAAACTCCATCTGAATATACTAAAATATTAGGTTCAACTAATAGTAGTAAAGCAGCATTTAAAGCAGCTAATACTGGATTTACATTAGATAAAAGATTACCATTTAGTAATTTAGGATTACAAGGTAAAACTCAACAATCATTTGAAAGTGTAAACCAACAATCAACTTCAAATATTCAAGCTTTAGCTAAAAATAATCAATTACAAAGTTCACAAGATTTAATCACTGGTAGAAAATATGGTAAAGGAAGATTTACAGTATTTGTACCTGCTTCTACTTTAGATAATAATGGAATACCAGTTGGTAAAATTTATAAAGACAAAGGTCCTAAAGAAGGAAGATACTAAACCAAAGTTATAAATGCCATTTTCAAATTTAAATAACAGTTGGTCTAATTTAGCTCAATTCTATAATGATCCTGCTAATTTTAAACAAACTTCAAAACCATCTTATCCAAGTATAAGATATACAAGTTTTGATGATGGTTTAATAAGAGGAGGAGTAGCTAATGCCGCTATAGCAACACTTAAAGATGTTGGACGTGTTGGTAAGTTCTTCTTATCAGGAAAAGGTATTTTATTTTCAGCTAAACAATTTGGTTTACAGATGTCTAATCCTAGATTAGAATCTAAAATAATGACTGGTGTTGAATCTTATAAACCAATTGGTCCAACTCGTATATATAATGCTGGTTTGAATACATTAGCATCTGTTGGTGGTAATGCTTTTGGTTTACA